>Ga0209517_10007721_pt1 | contig 12784 bp, 21 predicted proteins | sample PeaSoiMetSII2010_FD_187695 | JGI IMG/M metagenome (GOLD analysis project Ga0209517, IMG submission 187695) | Peat soil microbial communities from Weissenstadt, Germany - SII-2010 (SPAdes) (version 2) | ecosystem: Environmental > Terrestrial > Soil > Wetlands > Peat | place: Germany...
GATCGTCAGTTTTGTGTTCTCCTCGACGGTGACTTTGATCTGCGGGGGGATGGGATAAACAACGGGGTGGGAGTAGCCCAGGTTAAGATTAACTCCGCCACCTTGGACGGCGGCCTTGAAACCGACGCCCTGGATTTCGAGCTTCTTGACGAAGCCTTCGCTCACGCCGCGCACCATATTGTTCACCAGGGCGCGACTCAAACCGTGGAGAGCCTTGGCTTGGGCGTCCTCACCTTGGCGGCTGACGACGACTTTGCCGTTTTCAACCTTGAGGCTAGTCCGGCGCGGCAGCTCCCAGTTGAGCTTACCTTTGGGACCCTCGACAAATACTTGCTGGCCCTTGACCTCCACTTTGACCTTTGGAGGGATCGTGATGGGCTGTTTTCCAATTCGAGACATAAATCACCACACGTAACAGAGCAGTTCGCCGCCGAGGTTCTTCTTGCGCGCCTGGACGCCAGTCATAACACCTTCGGAAGTTGAGAGGACGGATACGCCCAAGCCGCCGCGCACGCGCGGAATTTCGGTAGCGCCGACATAGCGGCGCAAGCCCGGCGTGCTCACACGGCTGAGGCCTTCAATGATGCTCTTTTTGCCCTGATATTTCAATTTAAGCTTGATCGTTTTGGGCAGCTTGCCCTCGACCGCGAAATCGGTAATGTAGCCCTCCTTACGCAGGATGGACGCCAGGCTTTCCTTGAGTTTGGAATGGGGGATGTCCACGGCTGGGAGCAGAGCGCGGTTGGCGTTGCGAATACGCGTGAGCATGTCCGAGATGGGATCGTTCATAGACTTACCAACTGGCCTTGGTCACCCCGGGGATCAGTCCATTGAGGGCGCTTTCACGAAACGTCAGGCGCGAGCAGCCGAACTTGCGCAGATAACCATGGCGGCGCCCACTCATCGAGCAACGGTTGACGAGCCTCGTTGGTCCGGCGTCACGGGGCAGCTTCGCCAAGCCGGCGTAATCCCGTTTGGCCTTCAACTCGGCCCGGAGAGCCGCGTACTTCTTGACCGTTTCCGCTTTCCTTTTATTGCGTTCAATCCATGCTTTCTTAGCCATAATTTCTTTTTAAACTGTTTGTTCGACCGCCGGGGGCTCCTATTTGGCTTCGGCAAAGGGCATGCCCATCATCTTCAAGAGGTCGAGCGCCTCTTCGTTATTGCGGGCACTGGTCACAATCGTGATGTCCATCCCCTGTTGCCGCTTGATTTTGTCCAATTCAATTTCCGGGAAGATCGTTTGATCGTTCACGCCCAGGGTGTAATTGCCACGCCCGTCAAATGAGCGGGGTGACAGGCCGCGAAAATCGCGGATGCGGGGCAGGGCGGTTGCGATCAGCCGATCAAAAAACTCGTACATGGCGTCGCGCCGCAGGGTAACGCGGCAGCCGATGGGCTGGCCCTCGCGGAGCTTGAAATTGGCGATGCTGTGGCGGGACTTGCTGACGGCCGCCTTGCGGCCGGTGATCTGAGCCAAGTCCTTGGCGGCGTCATCGATGGCGCTTTTTTCCAGGGAAGCGCTGACGCCCATATTGACCACGATTTTTTGCATGCGGGGGACTTGATGCACGTTGGCGTAACGGCGCTTTTCTTTCAGCGCCGGCACCACTTCCTTCACGTATTTGTCGTATAATCTGGCTTTCATGGTTCGGTCCTCCGGATTTGGCCGGAGCATTCTCAAAAATCGCGTTCTGTTCTCAAATTCTTATTCTGTTTCGTCGTCCTCAAGCCGTGGTTTGCTCCGGGGCGGGCGCCGGGGCCTGGGCCTGGGGCTGCGCGTTACGCCGAGATGCCCGCCTCTCGAACTCCTCGACCTTCATAACGTTCGAGATGTGCACGGAACCTTCCCGTGAGATGATGGCGCCTTGGGGGTTGTTGGCGTTTTTGCGCATGTGCTTTTTGGTCATGCGCACCCCTTCAACAATCACCCGCTGCGATTTGGGGTTGACCGCGATGATCCGGCCGCGCTTGCCCAAGTCGGCACCGGCTATGACCACCACTTCGTCGTTCTTTTTGACATGAAATCGGCGCATAAAACTCAAATCACTTCCGGCGCGAGCGAGATAATCTTCATGAATTTTTTGTCTCGCAGTTCGCGGGCCACGGGACCAAAAATCCGCGTACCACGCGGATTCAACTCTTTATCAATGATGACAATGGCATTGCTGTCAAAGCGCAAATAGGAGCCATCGTTACGACGGATGACTTGGCGCGTGCGCACCACGACAGCATCGACCACTTCGCCCTTCTTGACGGTGCCGTCCGGGGTAGCCTCTTTGATGTGCGCTTTAATGATATCGCCGATGTGAGCATAACGCTGGTTGCGGCCGAGCACACCGATCGCCGCCGCCCGCTTGGCGCCGGTGTTGTCGGCGACGTCTAGAATGGATCGAACTTGTAACATAAGCCAAAAGAGCAGCGGTGAATGATGGGTTCACACAGAAACGGGCGCGATGCCCGACGATTTTGCGACGACTTGGACCAAGCGCCAGCGTTTGGTTTTCGAGAGCGGTCGCGTTTCCTCGATGCGCACGCGGTCTCCTACCTTGGCTTCGGCCTTTTCGTCGTGGGCGTAGAATTTTTTGTAGCCGGTGACGACTTTTTTGAACTTAGCATGCGGGAAGCGGCGCTCGACGCGAACGATGATAGTTTTGGCCATCTTATTCGAGATGACCTCGCCGACGCGCTCTTTGCGGTTGCCGCGGGCGGGCGGTGCGAGGGCAGGGGCCGCGGCGGGCGAGCTCGCGGCTGGTTGGTCCATCGAGGGAGTTGCGGGTGCGTTGGTGGGATCAGCCATAGAAAACCTAGCCCGCCAGGCGGCGGAGTTGCGAAAGGCGCGTTTCGATGCGCGCCACGTCCCGGCGCAGGATGCGCAAACGATCGGGCTTTTCGAGTTGGGCGCTGGCCTGTTGCAAGCGCAGATTGAATATTTCCTGGCGCATGTTCCGGCCATCGGCCAGCAGTTCGGCCATCGTCTTTTCGTGAATTTCTTTGCGCTGCGATTTTTTCATGCGGCAGATCTGGAAATTAACCGACGCGGTGCCGGGAAATGAACTTGGTCTGGATGGGCAGCTTGGTCGCAGCCAGGCGCAAGGACTCGCGCGCCACGGCCTCGGTCACGCCATCCACTTCGAAGAGCACGTTAGCGGGACGGATGACGGCCACCCAGGATTCCAAGGGGCCCTTGCCCTTGCCCATGCGTGTTTCCAGGGGTTTTTTGGTGAAGGATTTTTGCGGGAAGACCCGAATCCACATTTTGCCGTGGCGCTTCATGTTGCGGGCAATAGCCACCCGGGCCGACTCGATCTGCTTGGTGTCCAGCCAACAGCGCTCCAGCGCCATCAGGCCGAATTCGCCGAACGCAACCGAATTGCCGCGCGTCGCGAGGCCCGCGCGATTGCCGCGGTGCATCTTGCGATACTTTACTCTTTCAGGTATCAACGGCATAAACTTTGTCTAGCTTCTCGAATCCATCTCTGCTCACGCCGCGGCTCCAACGGATTCCGACTGCGGCGCGGGTTTGGGCTGGACCTTGGTCTCGCCTTTGCAAATCCAGCATTTGATGCCGAGTTTCCCGTAAACGGTGTTGGCTTCGGCAAAACCATAGTCGATATCAGCGCGCAACGTGTGAAGAGGGACGCGGCCCCAATGATACTGCTCAACGCGCGCCAACTCTGCCCCGCCCAGGCGCCCGGCGCAGCGGATCTTGATGCCCTCAGCGCCGAAATCCTTGGCTGTTTGCAGTGCCTTTTTCATCGCCCGCCGGAACGACACGCGGCGCTCCAATTGTAAGGCCACGTTTTCGGCCACAAGTTGCGCGTCGATTTCCGGCTGTTTGATCTCCACGATGTCCACGTAGATTTCTTTGCCGGTCATTTTACCCAACTCCTCCTTGAGCTTGTCGATTTCCGCGCCTTTGCGCCCAATCACGATCCCGGGGCGAGCAGTTTGGATGGTGATGCGACAGCGGTTGGCGGCTCGTTCGATGCGGATCTGGGGGACGGAAGCCGACTCAAGCTTTTTTTTAAGCAGTTCGCGAATGTTACGGTCTTCGGTGACCAATTTGCCGAATTCTTTCTTGCCGGCATACCATTTCGACCGCCAGTCACGATTGACGGCGATGCGCAGACCAATTGGATTTGTTTTTTGGCCCATACTTGGCTTAGCTGGTGGCAACCGCGCGGGCAGCCGGAAGGTTAGATTCGTGCCTCATTGAAGCTCCTGTTCGTGATTCTTATTGTCCGATAAAACGATTTTGACGTGGCAACTGCGCTTGAGAATGGGACCGGCGGAACCGCGTGCTTTGGGGGTGAAGCGTTTCTGGGTCGAGGCTGTCTGGGCGACCGCTTCCTTGATGACCAAGTGGTCGGTATCCAGGTCGCTGTATTCCTTGTGGTGGGTCTTGAGATCCTCAGCGTTGGCGATGGCCGATTTGAGTGTCTTAGCCACCACCCGGGCACCCTTGCGCGGCACGACTTCCAGGACGGCCTGGGCGCGCAAAGCGGGCAGCCCCTGGATTTGGCGCACCACTTCGCGCATTTTCTGGGCGGACATGTGCACGTTTTTGGTAATGGCGTGGACTTGCATATAGCGAACTATTTGGCTTCGGCTTTGGCCGTGTGTGCCCCGTGCTTCTTGAAAATGCGCGTCAGGGAAAACTCGCCGAGGCGATGGCCGACCATGTTTTCCGTCACGAACACCGAGTTAAAGACCTTGCCGTTATGAACGTTGAAGGTGACGCCCACGAAATCGGGCGTGATCATCGAGCGCCGCGACCAGGTCTTGATCGGCGTCTTGGACTTGGCTTCCTTCGCCTTTTGGATTTTTTCCAGCAAATGGCCGTCGATAAACGGCCCTTTTTTGATTGAACGTCCCATACGTTACTTGTTCTTCATGGGCCGGCCGTCACGCCGGACCAAAATAAATCGGTTCGAGAATTTTTTGCGATCGCGGGTGCGGTAGCCTTTGGCCAACAGCCCCCAAGGCGAGGTCAATTGCTGCCAACCGCCGCCGGATTTGGACTTGCCGGCGCCGCCGCCGTTGGGGTGGTCAACGGGGTTGCGCGAGACGCCGCGATTGATGGGGCGGATGCCGAGGTGGCGTGAACGGCCGGCTTTACCGAGGACAACGTTTTCATGTTCGGCGTTGCCTACCTGACCGATGGTGGCGTAACAGTTTTCGTTCACCCGGCGAATTTCCCCGGAGGGCAGGCGAATCTGGGCGTAACCCTCGTCGCGAGACATCAAAGTTGCAGCCCCTCCCGCCGAGCGAACCATTTGGGCACCCCTGCCCGGGACCATTTCGATGTTGTGGATCGGGAGGCCGACCGGAACGGTCCGGAGAGGCAGGCTGTTGCCGAGCTCGGGAGGGGCGGCCGGCCCACTCATAAGCTTGGCGCCCACCTGCAAGCCGCTGGGAGCAATGATGTAGGTCTTTTCGCCGTCCTGGTATTCCAGCAGCGCCAGCCGGGCTGAGCGCCCAGGATCATACTCGATGGCTTTGACCGTGGCCTCGACGCCGTGTTTGGTGCGTTTGAAATCCACCAGGCGCAGCTTCTGTTTATGGCCGCCGCCAATGCCGCGGGCGGTCACGCGCCCGTACACATTACGTCCGCCCGAACGCTTGCGCGTTTCCACCAGGCCCTTTTCGGGGCGGGCCTTCGTAATGTCGCTGTAATCCGCATACGCGATGTATCGCGTTGAGGGCGTCAGCGGTCTAAATGTCTTAACTGGCATAAATCAATACGTTTCCCAAGTCAGCCACTTGGAGTGCAGAGCCATTAGTCCTGCCCCTAGACAGGGGTCAGTTGTCGGCTCCGCAGGTTATGCTGTCCGGCCTACTTCCGGGTAGAACGGAAATGGGAATATAGCAAAACCAATTGGGCGCGCAATAGGTATTTGAAAAATTTTTAACGGGCAAAAAAGGCCTTCCGGGGCCGGGTTTTGGCGTAAGTCAACGCTGGCAAGCCCGGGCGAGCGGACAGGCTCCGGCCGGGAAGGCAACCTCGATGCGGCCAGGGTGAAAACGGCCCTGAGGGTGGCCCCGGCGTCCCAACGGAGAATTTTGACGAAAAGCGGAGAGATGGGCTGGTCTATAAATAGCTTGACAAATTTGACAGCGAAAGCCAGAAACGGATTTGTGGTGGGCTGAGGCCCGCGGCCCTTGTCCAGGGCAGGGGCAAGAATGTGACAAAGGCTTCGAAAAGACCCTCCGGAGCCGGGTCTTTGGGCCAGGCATCCAGCTACCGGCGGCTAAGGCGCCAGACGCGGAAGAAAGCCAGAGCAGCGACAAGCAGGGCCGCGGAAGAGGGTTCAGGGACCGAGGCGGTCGAGCGGAGGTAGGAGAACCCGCCGGAGCCTCTGATGCCCCAGGACAGAAATTCGACCGACATATAGATGTCTTCGTTGACTAAGTGCAAAACGGCCTGCTGATCCACGATGGACGGAGGGTTGTGGCCGGTCCAATCCTCCCAATCGGTGTAGGTCAGTGAGGCGTAATTGGCCAGGGTGCCGTACGCCCATTTCGTATCCGCCGGGCTGACAAAGGCGGTGAAACCGGTCTCCGTGGCGGCATTGTAAAGCCCTTGGGTGGTATTGCGCGTTAGCCAGACACCGGGTGTAATCCGGTCCTGGTCGGCAGGGGAGGTGCCCGTGCCGCCGGCTGGTTCGGTGAAGGTTGTTAGGGGGCCATTCCAAATGGTGGCATCAGCGAGCGTGGTCGTCACGGCGCAGGGCGCCGCCAGCGCTAGGAACAGGCCAAAACCGTAACGCAGGCTGCGGGAAAGCGGGGGATCGATTGTCAGCGGAGGTCGGGACATGTTAGTCATAGTTGTTCAGCGATGGATGTTTCAAGAATCAATGGTTCAGAGGTGCAAGGCGCACGAATGTTCCCTAAAACGCTTTGGTGTTACTGCGCCTGGCCGGGGTGGCTCGAGGCCTTTAACTCGCGGGAGAGCCAGGCGCGGGCATGGGCCCAGTAATTGTCGGCAGTGCGGGCTGAGATGGCCAGGGCCTGGGCGGCTTCTTCGAGGGTCATCCCGACGAAATAACGCAGCTTTACCAATTCAGCCTCGGCTTTGTGTTGTGCGGCCAGTTTGTCCAGCGCGTCATTCACGGCCAGAAGGTGGTCGTCGTCCTGGGTGAGGCAGGCCGCCTCGGCGTCCGGCAGTTCGACGCGCTTTTGGCCGCCGCCGTGGCGGGCGGCGCGTTTGTGGCAGGCTTTGTCAATGAGAATGCGGCGCATGGCCTCGGCGGCGGCGGCGAAGAAATGGGCGCGATTTTGAAATTTCGGGTTCTCGTTGCCGACTAATCGCAGCCAGGCTTCGTGGACCAGCGCCGTGCCCTGCAAGGTTTGGCCGGGCGCTTCCTGGGCCATCCTGGACGCGGCCAGCTTGCGCAGCTCGCCATAGACCAGCGGCAGCAATTCATCGGCGGCTTTAGGGTCGCCTTGTTGCGCAGCCTGAAGAATCTGGGTGACCTGGTTTATGGAGGATTTTTATCAAAATTGGCTCCCTAAAGCAAGAACATTTCGAAGCTTGTCACCTAGCCAGACCTAGCCAGAAGAGCTTGGCCCTGTGGCTGCGTTCCACAGGGCCAGGGGTTGAAGGGCCTCGCGGTCAGGCGCAAGACTAAGCACGCTGGCGGTGGCTGGACGCAAACCTAATTTGCGGCGTCGGGGGCGTTCCCGCCGCCTTGGCGCTGACCGATGAAGTCATAATGGTGGCCATTCGCGATGTATGCGCCGACGACATCTCCATGATCATTGATGTCATACAGCTCTGTCCCAGTCACGCCAGGGAACGTCGTAAGCGGAACATCCACGACCGTAAACGTGCCTTGGAACCAAATGAAACCATGGTGGATTTGCGCCGGTGTTGCGTCCACGTAGTACCCCACGATGACGCCTCGATTGTTAATGCCGATGCCGAAGGTGCCATTGCCATCCCCACTGAGGTCCGCCCCCCGGGACATCGAAGGTTGTGACGTTCATGCCCTCTTTCAAGAAACCATGATTGTTTAGAAAGCGGCGTGCTGCGTGGCGAGGTCGCCGTAGTTCCCGATGGCCACACTCTGGTTGTTCACAGGACCGAGGATGGTGGCCGTTGCTCCGGGACCACTGATGCCAGTGGTGAGGGTGCCGTTCACGATCACGAAACCGATGTCGGTTGTTGCGGACGGGAAATACGCTCCGGTGACTGAACCCTGGTCGTTGATGCCGAACGCCCGAGAGTGTGGCATCCCGGGCAGCGGCAAAGCGGTGAACACATACTCCGGATGGTAGAACAGGTAGTCTGCCGAGTAGGGCATAAGGACCTCCTGGCCGGCGACCGTGCCTGGTGTGGCAGGCGCTAAACCCCCTCTGGTGTAAAGGCGCTGCACGTAGGTGACGTCGGCAAAAACGCCGGGTCCCACTGTGCTTGCCGCTTTAAGCAGCAGCCACGGAATGGCGTTCGTGTCCACAGTGGCCGAGTCTATCTTCATTCCCACCACCTTGCTGCCGTCATCATTCTGCCAGGTTGGCCCGGCGTAGTGGATGGCGACGACGCCGTCGTCGCTGAAAAGCACCGCATGAGGGGCTTGGAAGACCCAACTGCCCAGGGCTGGGTTCGTCGGGTTCAGGGTCCAGGTGTAGATTTGTACACCCACACCGTGAGCGCGGAATTCGAGCGTGTTTCCGGCCGGCACGGCCAGGTTGGCCGGGATTTGAATGTTCTGGTCTCTGGCTTCGTCCGCCCGCGCGGGGGACGCCCCCGTGTGCAGCAGTGCCACCAGGAGTGCGGCCGGCTTTACGGCTGAAGGCCGTAAGCAACCGATTATCTTAGTTTGTAGTCTTTTCATTTTTGAACCTTTCGTTTTGTGTGTGTTGGATGAGGCGCAAGCGCCCGTTTTTACCTTTCAATGGGCGGACTCATTTGCCCGCCCAGAGACAAGGCGGGATTTCTGCGGAAAAGGCGCAATTTATTTCAAAAAGACTGCGCGGGGCGGATTCGGAGCGCAGTTCGCCGGGAAGCTCACGACAAACCGTCAGCGTGGCTGTTCGGGACGCAAATAACGCTCCTACGCTTTGAAAGGCTGGCGGCCGGCAGACCTCCGCGAACAAATCCAGGCGCTCGCGAGTCGAGAGACTGTGCTGGTCGCAGTAGTCGGTGAGCTTGATGCCGCGCACCAGTTCCATGACGAAGTAGGGGCTACCACGGTGCCCAACGTCGTAACTAAACACATCACGTTCCCAAACCCACCGCAGGAGCCACAACGGCATCAAAACTGCTGAAATTTCCTCGTTTCCGCTGATGGAGAGCAAATCGCATGATCAACCTGAAGTCAGAACGAGAAAAGCAGTCCCGACGCTCACGATCGGGGTGGTTGCTTCTGTGGCTCCCGATTGTACCTGCGGTCGGATTGGTCGAGCAGCGTTCCTGGGGCCAGGCCGCGTTAGAAAATTGGAAGCAACAAATGGTGGCCAAGGGGGAAACTTTCGACGCCGTACGCCTGTGGCCGCCCGCTAGCGCCAGGAGCGTGGAGTTCTCAAAACAGTTGGCGCAGGTGACCAAAACACTTCCGGGCCGGTTGCAGATTTACGCGGGCGGCATGTCCGGAATCATTCCGGATGAATCCGGCAAAGCACGGCGTGGCAGCCAGGAACCGTTTCCGCCCATCAACCACCATTGCGTGGCCGTCGATGAAGGCTATACCTGGCAAGATCTGGACAAATTACTTCAACAAAGCCAGCCGGCTTTGCAGCGTTTGCTCGAGCTGCTGAAAGACCCGCCGACCGGGATCGACTACGATATCATCAAACGGCAAACGACGGATTCACTACCCAGCTTTGTCGCCCATCGCATAGCCGCGCAAACTCTGTGCGCCTCCGCCATCAACAATTTGCATCGCGGAAATCTCGAAGGTGCCACCCAGGACCTCCAAGCCTTGCGGTCATTTGGAAAGGTGGGCGAACAAGATCCCACTTTGATCAGCTTAATGATTCGGATGGCGATCATGGGAATGAGCATTGATGTCTGTTGGGACGCGCTCCAGACCGATGGTTGGACGGAGCCACAGTTGGCGGGGCTTCAGCGTCAATGCCTTGAGGTTACAAATGTTCTGTCGCAACTGCCCCGCGCCCTTGAGGCGGAGCGCATTGCGCGCATTTATGAATTGGAGTGGTTCCGTTCGCATTCATACCCGGAGTGGGTGGCACGTTTCCGAGTCCGATACGCCGGGTCCGGCTGGCAACCCGTTCCCACGGACGAGGCCACTGCCGTCAGTCTTTGGCGTCAAGGGTGGTTGAATCGGTCCTGGACTGTGGCGTGGTCGGAACCGGAAGAACTGAAGTATATGCAGGCGGTGCAACTGGAATTGCAGGCCTTGCGCGAGGTGCCGCACACGTTGTCTGCCTTGCGGTTGAAAGAGGAAATCAATGCCAGCCGACAAGGCTACCGCGTTCCTGGCGCTGCATCACGGTTCTATATCAAGCTGCCTTTGGCGGACAGCTATAACGATTGGAGTGCTGGCAACCAAACCCGCGATTCGTCGTATCCTTACCCGGATTATTCCGGTGCCTGGTTCGTCGTCATCAAGAATCTGACGCTCAATGAAATGGTGAGGACGGCGATTGCGCTCAAGCGATATGGATTAAAATACGGAAAATCTCCTTCCGACCTCGCCGCATTGGTGCCGGATTTTCTACCGGGGCTTCCTCATGACTTAATGGATGGACAGCCGCTTCGCTACCGCCTTGAGTCGAGTGGCGGCTTCACGCTCTATTCTGTCGGGGAGGACTTTCAGGATGATGGCGGCAATGCCGTTGCAAGTACGACCAACGGCGCCTCAGCGGATCGGCTCGCCTGGAACGGAAAGGATTTAGTCTGGCCGCGGCTTCTGCCGAGTGATTAGGCACCGCAGTGAGGACGGTGTAGAGCGTGGAGTTCGATTGGGCAAACGCAGGATGACCCGCGCTGAAAAGGCCACCCAGGGCAGCTACAACTAGCAGCAGACGCTTCATTTTCATGGCTTCCGTTGCCAGGACGGAACCTGAGCGGGGTTGTGCCACCAGTTTTGCGCGACGGGTTAAGTCGCTCATGGTGCTGCTTTTTGTGTTCATGATTTGAAATAAATTGCGCCTTTTCCCCCGAAATCCCGCCTTGTCTCTGGGGCGGGCAAATGGGTCCGCCCATTGAAAACTAAAACGAGGCGCTTGCGCCTCAACCAAACAAACAGACAACAAGACTGCGCGGGGGTATTCGGACCGCATTTGGCCTGGACACCAGCAAAAGCAAAAAGCTTGCGGCTCGACATCCTCCGCTTCAGCTCGAAGCATGATCTGGATGAGCGAAGCGCTGGCGGCTGTTCAGTCGGGCCAGATGTCCGACGGGCTGCGAGCGGGCGCGTTGGTGACTCGGGCACGTTGCCGGATGGCCTGCGGGGACGTAGCAGGGGCGGAAAGCGACCTGGAGGCGTGCAAGCCGATCTCGCTCGACCACGAGGTGAGCCCGATATTTGCCGGCTCGCACAGCGCACGCGCAGGATGGTGGGAGGTAAAGGCCGGAGGCCGCACGTACAACGGCGACTTGCGGGGCGCATGCGGGGCTTGGGAAGAAGCGGTCAAGAGCCGGCGCCACGTGGCTTCCCTGGGGCATGTGTCAGGCCCATACACCCTCGCGGCACTCGCGCGCGCCTTGCGGCGTCTGGGTGAGGCCTTTGACGCCGCAGGTGAGCCGGAGGACGGCAAAGCCCCCATGGCAAAGGCAAAGCGCATCTGGTGCGAACTCGGTTTGCCGGAGCAGGGCGTGCCTTAGCCTTGGCCTCCGCAAAAACTCCACTACGGCGCAGGCTGTTGCGTGGAGCGTGCTCGCGCTCTTTGTCGTAATCAACGTCCTGCGCGGCGAGCCGCTCTTCTCTCAATGGACCGTGAAACGAGAGAAGGGCCTCCTCTCCCCGGCCCTCTCCTCCAGAGGAGGAGAGGGGGGAGGTTCGGCGACCAGGGTACGAGCCGTGTGGCCGGCGCTTTTGGGCTCCCTTGGTTTTCGAAAGCGGCAGCAAGCTGCACGCACTCCAAACGCTTCGCGCGGTAGGCAAGCCAGCGGCTAAAAGCTGCTCCGGCGGATTTTCCCAGTCCATAGCACTCGCGAGTCAGGGCTTTTCAACGGCCCCCTCCACCGCCCGACGCGCCTGCGCGATTCGCGATTCAAGGTCAGGATCTCGCTGTTTAAGGTCAGGGGTTTCATAGACCAACTGCTCCGCTTCGGCAAGCGACTCGGCAGTGTTCTCCTTAATCAAGTTCTCGAGGTAATCAGGAAGGGTGATTTTGGAAAAGGGGGAGACGGTTCGCGTCGCTGGATCCGCCAGGAACCAGCGGCCCCAAATGACCCAATCATTGGTGTCCGGCTCGGCAACCAATTTCTGCCGGAGGTCTTCCAGGATTTGATAGCGGTTGAGTTCGGTTTCGCGCAAGAAGCCCTGTTGGTTGAGGACTTTCCCGGAAATAGCTTTGGCCACCTGAAGCAGCCAGGGTGGACAGGTTGAGGGCGCGGGAGACAAGTCCCAAATATGGGCCGTCTGATCGTCGCAGCCCGTTAGGACCCGTTTGCCATCCCGGCTGAAGCGAGCCAACCAAACCCGGCCCGTGTGTTTTAAAGGGTCAGTGAGCGGTTCCCAGGTTTGCGCATCCCAGACACAGGCGGTGGGGTTATCCGAGGCCGTGATGATTCGTTTGCCATCGGGGCTGAACTCAGCGGAGACAACTCCCGCGCCGCGAGGAGACTCAACCAGCAAATGTCCGGATAACC
>Ga0209517_10007722_pt1 | contig 12784 bp, 10 predicted proteins | sample PeaSoiMetSII2010_FD_187695 | JGI IMG/M metagenome (GOLD analysis project Ga0209517, IMG submission 187695) | Peat soil microbial communities from Weissenstadt, Germany - SII-2010 (SPAdes) (version 2) | ecosystem: Environmental > Terrestrial > Soil > Wetlands > Peat | place: Germany...
CGCCACGCCGTCCTGCATGATTTGCACCGGCACGGCATTCGAACCTTTGTTCGTCAACAGCACATAAAGCTTTGTGCGCTCGCAATGGCTGGTTGTAATCAGGCTCATTTGTGGGCTGCCGATGCAGCGGCTCTTTTTAATTCCAGTCAGACGCATCGGGTAAAATCCAACCGCGCCAAATGGCTTCTGTGTAGCGAAAATCTTTTGTTCGGTCGCGTAATCAATCTCGTTCCCGAACGCATGGTAAACCGCGCCGGTGTGCTTTCTGTAAGCGGTCCATGCATCGGTTGAAAGCTGGAAACGGCTTGGAACGCGCGCCTTCAAATCCAGCATGAAGGCTTCTTTGCGAGGGAAGGCGCGTAGCGTAAAGCGACAACAGCAAATTGAAATTTACGCTGAATTTCTGAAGGAATTTCACATTGTAAGAGACCTATGGCGAAACAGTGTGATGCACGCCCGCGCAACCTACAATGAACCGGACGCGATTGCGGTGTTCGGCCATGTTCGCAGCTTTATGCAGCGGTTAGCGGACCAATTTCCCCCTGAGTAATCCCCCCCCTTACGCTTCCGCGGCTTGAAGCAGGGCATTTCGTGCCCATTCCGGTTTTGACATGCCGGACCTTTTTACCGCCTGCTGAATTTTTGCGGCTTCGTTCGCCGCAATTTTGACAGAGAATACAATGCTGTTCGCCGTGCCTTTCGGCAATCTCGGCCTGCCCATTTTATTTTTCATACTTTTGGTAAACTGTTTATTTGACACACTATAGCTTTTGGTTTACCTTTAGTCAAGTGGATAAACAAATGCCCTGCCGGTGTAACAGCACCGGCAGGGCGCAACTAAAGGCCGAGACCTAAAGTTGCGTATCTTTGAGGATACACGCAAAATTTAAGTCTTGGCCGTGAAAGGTCAAGATGAACTGCCATTGCTGCTCTGGAAAATGCAGAAAATCAGGCTCCTATGAAAACCGAAACCGTTTGGTTCAACGCTATCGTTGCGTCAGATGCAACAAAACATTCACTGACTCACAACCGCTGGACGGTGTTCGCGTGGACTTCAAATTGACGGAGCAATCATGTCCCACAAGCTAATAAGCCTTTGGCGGCTTACTGGCAAGATGCACGGTTCAATTGCGACTTCTTTTTCTGCTAAAATCACCCCTGACTTTCATCATATATCAAATACTTTGTCAACAGGCCGAGGCCGATTTTGGCCTCAAATTCTTGGCGCGGAACAATAATTGCTTACGCGATTTTCCCCAATAGAATCAAGCAAAGCACACGTTCGTCCTACATCACCAAAAACAGAAGAACTGGCATGGAAATTGCGGGTTATTTAACTTTGATGAACAAACGCGCTGGACAGCAAAGACATATACTGATTGTGGATGACGAACCTCTCGCCCGCTACACCGTCCAGATACTGCTCGAGGGTGACGGTTATATCGTTGACGAGGCCAAAAGCGGCGCCGAGGCGCTGGCCCTGTTTGAGCCCGGCAAGTTCGACATGGTTTTTACCGACTACCTGATGCCAGGAATGAAAGGTGATCAGTTGGCTGCGGCCATTAAAAGGCGCTCCCCCGAGCAGCCCGTTGTGATGGTGACCGCTTATCCGGAAAAACTTCAGTGTTCCGAGTGCCCCTTGGGGGGCGTTGATTCTTTCATCTGCAAACCTTTCGACCTCGAGACCCTGCGGTCAGCGATCACCCGATTCACTCCCGCCTGAAACCCGGCTGCTCGCGCTGGCGCACCCGGAAGCCTCGGCCCCTGATGCCCGGGCCTATTTTCGTTCAAAGTCAATGAAGCCTTTAGCCACGTCCACCGACGCCAACCGGACGCGCACGGCATCGCCCACATCGATTCCATGCGCACCCCGGACCACCATGCCTTCGGCGGGGAATTTCAGCAGTCGAACGTAGGTGCCTTTGGGCGAAGCGCCGGTGATGATGCCGTCGAACACTTCGCCGATGCGCCGGCTCAACAGGCAGGCAGCGGCCACTTTGCGCATCAGGCGCTCCACTTTTCGGGCGGCATCCTCCCGCTCGGTGCAATGAGCGGCGATGGCGCTCAGTTCCGGCTCCGAATACGGACCCGGGCCGCCGGCGGTGGTTGCCTTGAGCAACCGTTGTGTCACAAGGTCGGCGTAGCGGCGATTGGGCGCGGTGGAATGGGTATAATCGTTCTCGGCGAGTCCGAAGTGGCCTTCGTGCTCGGCGCCGGGAGGTTCCACAATGTATTCGCCAGGACCGAGAAGTTTTACCACCGAGAGTGAAAGGTCCGGAAAATGACCGGGGTCGGCAGCTTTGCGCTCATCCAGGAATTTGGACAACGCGCGCGGATCGGGCGCGGCCGGCAGCCTGACGCCGAATTGCGAGGCGATGGCCTGGATGCGGTCCCAACGTTTCGGAGTCCGCACCACCCGGCGGATGGAGAGGGAGACTTTCTCCTTGAGATACTGCGCCATGGCCACATTCGCGGCCACCATAAAACTTTCGATGATGCCGTCGGCCACCGTGCGCCGGCTGACCACCAGGTCCTTTACTTCGCCATTTTGCAGCACCGGCGTGGTTTCGACCGACTCGAACGTGAGCGCCCCGTGCAGCTTGCGAATGCCGCGCAGCTTTTCCGACGTGTCCAGTTGCAGACGTAGTTGCGCCTCCATACCCGGCACGTTGGCGACCGCCGGTGGGTTTGGAGCACGGCCTTCCAACCAGGCGCCGGTCGCGCTGTAAGCCAGTTTCGCCCGGTTGCGCAGCCAGGCTGGATAAACATCGTGGGCTTTCACGTCCCCCGAATCGAGGATATGCAGCTCGATGATGATGGAAAGACGGTCCTGCGCGTCCAGCAATGAAGTCAGGTCCGTGGAAAATTCAGCCGGCAACATTGGAAAAGTCGCCACGCCGGTGTAAACCGAAGTGGACTCCACAGCGGCGTGCTGGTCTGTGGCGGACCCTCTGGGGACGGAGGCGTCCACGTCGGCAATCCCCACCAGCAGACGCACGGTGCCATCCGGAAGTTTGTCCACATACTCGACCTGGTCCAAATCCCGGGAGCTGTCGTTGTCAATCGAAGACCAAAGCAGCGAACGCAGGTCGCGGGCCGCCGGCCCGGCATTTTTTGGCGCTCCGTGATTGAGGTTTTGCACTTCCCGGGCAACCTCGGCCGGAAATTCCGGTTGGAATCCTGCCTCCAGCATGGCCTGGTGCGCCCTGGCTTTAAGATCGAACGGGGTCGTCGTCACAACGCCATTCTGGTTCGAGCCGGGTAAGCCAGGCAATCGGAAAGGCGGCGGATTTGGGAACGCCAATTATCAAGGCTGAATGCTAAAGGCCAAATGCCAAAGGATAAGCCGAGCAGGCTCGCGCAGCGAATTCAATACCAGATCGGGTGAACCACGAATTGCCACGAAAGCGGGTTTGGCCGCGAGGAAGCGTAGAAGGCACAGAAAAATTTTGTGGCCGGGAAAATCAGCATCAACCGCGAAATCCATGGTCTGATCCGCGTCTGGCGTCCAAGGTTTGGCGTCCGGGGTTGTTCGCCAGGAACCGCACCCATCATTTGAGTCTTTTGCGCCTTTTTGCGGCAAAATAATTTGTGTCAGTTCGGGAAATCGAGCGGATGGTTTTTGAGCAGCGTTCTTTGATGAATCCGCGTCAACCGCGAAATCCGCGGTTAAATTTTTGCGCGTTTTGCGTCTCGTTTGCGGCCAACGATTCCGTATTTATTCGCGTGCTCCGCCGTTTCATCAATTGGCAGAAATTGGCCGAAATTGTTGTTGCCACGGGCGGTTTATCTGCTATATTCCGCGTTCCATTTTAAAGACGCAATGCCGACAATTAACCAATTGGTCCGCCAGGGCCGGCGCAAGGTAAAATACAAGTCCAAGTCGCCCGCTCTGGAAAACTCGCCGTTTCGACGCGGCGTGTGTATCCAGGTCATGACGCGCACGCCCAAGAAGCCGAACTCGGCAATGCGCAAGGTCGCCAAAGTCCGCCTGACGAACGGTTACGAGGTCATCGCCTACATCCCGGACGAGGGCCATAATTTACAGGAACACTCGATTGTGATGGTGCGCGGCGGCCGCGTGAAGGATTTGCCCGGTGTGCGGTATCACATCGTCCGTGGCCGCCTCGACGCCGCCGGTGTGGAAAAACGCCGCGTCAGCCGCTCGAAATACGGCGTGAAACGTCCGAAACCGGGCTCCAAGCCCGCGGCGCCCGCTGCCGCCGCGGCAGCTCCGGCCCCGGCGCCCGCAGCAGCATAATCGCCATTTAACCGATTTAACTCATTTAACCAACCGCCATGTCCCGCAGACGACAAGCTACCCGACGGAAGATTGCCAAAGACGGAAAGTTTCAAAGCGCTCTGGTTTCCCGCCTGGTGAACACCGTGATGACGTGCGGCAAGAAGAGCACGGCGCAACGGATTGTTTATGGCGCGTTCGACAGCATTTCCCAAAAAAATCCGGCGAGCAACCCGGTGGAAATTTTGCAGCGCGCGGTGGACAACGCCAAGCCGCGCATCGAAACCAAGGCGCGCCGCGTCGGCGGCGCCACGTATCAGGTACCGCTGGAGGTGCCGTCGGATCGGCAGGCCTCGCTGGCCTTGCGGTGGATTGTAGATTTTGCGGACGCGCGCAAGGGCATGCCCATGCGCGACGCGCTCGCCGCGGAAATTCTGGAAGCGTATCAAGGACAGGGCAACGCCATTCGCAAGCGCGACGACGTCCACAAGATGGCGCAGGCGAACAAGGCTTTTGCACATTTCCGCTGGTAGGAATTCCTTTGCAATTGCCCCGACCGTTGCACCCTCGGGGCATTTTTGCTATTTATAGACTCGAGTAGATTTTTTAGAAATGCAAGCTGTGGCAGAAAAAGAAAAATCGGTCAATTCGCCCAAGCGTGAATACACGCTGGAGCGAACGCGCAACATCGGCATCGCCGCGCACATTGACGCGGGCAAAACCACGACGACCGAGCGCATCCTGTTTTACACCGGCCTCATCCACAAAATCGGCGATGTGGACGACGGGAACACGGTGACCGACTGGATGGAGCAGGAGCGCGAGCGCGGCATCACCATCACTTCCGCCGCCGTGACGTGCTACTGGACGCAGAAGCAGTCCAAGCACGGCGAAAACGACTTGCACAAGGCGTTTCTCGGCGTGCCGCATCGCGTCAACATCATTGACACGCCCGGGCACGTGGATTTCACCGCCGAGGTGGAGCGCTCCATGCGTGTGCTCGACGGCGCAGTCGCCGTGTTCTGCGGCGTGGCCGGCGTGCAGCCGCAATCCGAGACTGTCTGGCGGCAGGCCACCAAATACAAAGTGCCGCGCATTGCGTTCGTCAACAAGATGGACCGCACCGGCGCGAATTTTGAACACGCGCTCGACGACATGCGCACCAAGCTCAAGGCGTATGCGTACCCGATTTTCCTGCCCATCGGCGCCGAAGACAAATTTGCCGGCGTCATTGATGTCGTCAACCAGAAGGCCATCGTCTGGGGCCCGGGTGACGTGGTCAACGAAGGCCTGAACTACGAGGTGACGAAAATTCCCGCCGAGCACCAGGACCGCGCGAAGGCCGCGCTCGCGGAATTGATTGACGCCGTTTCCAACAAAGACGATGCGATTGCCGATCTCGTGCTGCACGAAAAGCCGGTGACGCCGCCGGACCTCAAGGCCGCGATTCGGCGGTTGACGTGCAAGATTGAACTGGTGCCCGTGCTGTGCGGTTCCGCCTTCAAGAAAAAAGGCGTGCAGCCGTTGATTGACGCGGTCGTGGATTATCTGCCGGGGCCGCTCGACGTGCCGCCCGCCGAAGGCATCGAGCCTGGCTCGGACAACAAGGTCGTCGTCGAAACCAGCGACAGCAACAAATTTTGTTCACTGGCGTTCAAGCTGTGGACCGATGTTTACGCGGGCAAACTGGTTTTTTTCCGGGTTTATTCCGGCACGATCAAGAAGGGCGACATGATTTACAATCCGCGTTCACGCAAGCGCGATCGCGTCAGCCGCTTGATGATTATTCAAGGCGACGATCGCAAGGATGTGGAACAGGTTTTTGCCGGTGACATTGCGGCGCTTGTTGGACTGAGGAATATTTGGACCGGCGACACGTTGTGCGACGAGGATTATGACGTGACGCTCGAACCGCCGACGTTCCCCGAACCGGTTATCAGCATGGCCGTCGAGCCGAAAACGCGCGCGGACCGCGACAAGATGTCCGAAGGCCTGCAACGGCTGGCCGAGGAAGATCCGACGTTCCGTTGCTTTACCAACCAGGAGACCGGCCAGCTCATCATCGCGGGCATGGGCGAGTTGCACCTGGAAATCATTTGTGACCGGCTCAAGCGCGAATTCAAGGTGGACGCCAACACCGGCGCGCCGCAAATCGCCTATCGCGAAACCATCACCAAGCCGGCGGACGGCGAAGGCAAATTTATCCGCCAGTCCGGCGGCCGCGGTCAATATGGTCACGCCTGCGTTCAGATTCAACCGAACGAAAAGGGCAAGGGTATCGAAATCGAAAACAAAATCGTCGGTGGCGCCATTCCCAAGGAATACATCCCGGCGGTCATTGACGGTTGCGAGGAAGCCATCAAAGGCGGTGTTCTGGCCGGCTATCAGATGATTGACCTGAAGGTGCAGGTTGTGGACGGCACGTTCCACGAGGTGGACTCGAACGAGCTGGCGTTCAAGATGGCCGGCATTTTCGCCTTTAAAGACGCGGCCAGAAAGGCCCACATGATTCTGCTCGAACCCATCATGAAAGTGGAAGTGACCACGCCTGACGAATACCAGGGCGATCTGCTCGGCGACATCAGCCGCCGTCGCGGCCACATCGTCAGCATCGAAGCCAAGCAGGGCCAGACGATTTTGAACGCACAGGTGCCGCTGGCCGAAATGTTCGGTTACGCCACGGCGATTAGGTCGCTCTCGAAAGGCCGCGCGTCGTATTCGATGGAGCCGTTGACGTTCGAGCAGGTGCCGACCAGTGTTCTCAGCACGATTCTGGACGCGGCGTCCAAGAAACCGGCCGCGCGCAGTTAACTGAGGAGCGCACGCGCCCCGCGTGTTGTTTTCCGCGCCCTCGCGGAAAACCTTGAGTGCGCAAAAAAGTCTCGACCTTTCCGGCCCGCGACGCGTGCCAAAGACGCCGGACGCGAGGCGCGTCCAGTCACACCCGGGGCGGGTGTGCTCCACGATTCCGCTTTTTGGATTGAAAAAAATGGCAGCGCTTCGGGTGGAGCGCTGCCGGTGTGGCGAACTGGCATTTATGCCGATGCCTCCTTGGGCAGAAAAGATTGCCGGGGATCCGTGTCGAACAAATGTCAGCCCGGTAAAGTTGCGGTTACAAACCAACCCCCGCTGTAGGAGACGAGGTAACGAGTCTCACTTTTTCAACTCCGAAGATCGAAAAATCAGAGACTCCTCACGTCGTCTCCTGCTTTGTTGAGGAACTGCCCGCCGAAATCTCCAGCATCCGCTCAATCGGCAGACGCGCGCGCTTTAAAATTTCCGCCGGCAACTCGATGCGGGGCGCGAGCTTCTTCATGCAGTCGCGCACTTTTTCGAGCGTGTTCAATTTCATGTATTTGCACTCGCTGCAACGGCAGTGGTCCGACGGCAGCCGCATCACGTCGAACACCGGTGCACACAGGAATTCCTTGCCCGGACATTCCTTCTGCATCCGGTGAATGATGCCCGACTCCGTCACGATGACGAACCGTTTGGCCGGGCTGGTTTTGCAGAAGGAGATCATTCCTTCCGTCGAGCGCACGGCGTCGGCGAGGGCGCGCACCTCGCGCAGGCTTTCGGGATGCACCACGACTTTGGCGTCGGGGAATTTTTCGCGCAACTGAAGCACCTGGTCACGCCGGAATTCGACGTGCGCGTAACAATTTCCCTTCCACAACGTCATCGGCCGGCCGGTCTGTTCCATCACCCACTGGCCAAGATTTTCGTCCGGGACGAACAAAATGTCTTTGTCCTTCGGAGCGGCCTCGACGATTTTGACCGCATTACCACTGGTACAAATCACATCGGTCAACGCCTTCACCGCGGCGCTGCAATTGATGTAGGCGATGGTCCAGAACTTCGGGTTCGTCGCCTGCAACGCCGCCAGCTTGTCCGCCGGGCAGCTTTCCTCCAGCGAACAGCCGGCGTCCTTGTCTGGCAGCACGACGATTTTGTTCGGGTTCAAAATTTTGGCCGTCTCGGCCATGAAATGCACACCGCAAAACACAATCACGTCCGCGCTGGTTTTGGCCGCCTGTTGCGACAGGCCGAGGGAATCACCGACAAAATCGGCGATCTCCTGGATTTCCGGCACTTGGTAATTGTGCGCGAGGATGACGGCGTTGAGCTGTTTCTTGAACGCAAAAATCTCTTTGGCCAGCGGTTCGAATCGACGCTGGGGCATGGCTTGGCGGACCTGCAAATCGTTCAGGACCACCTGCGGACTGTCGGCAACATCAATCATGGTAAAAGGTTACCGCCGTTTGCGGCGAGCGTCAATGAATGCAAATGAACATGAATTGACGCTTATAAATTTAGGGCGCACGCTCACCGCATGGCAAAGAAATCGGGTCAAAAGGTCCTGAATGAAAAAACCAGAGTGGGCGAGGAGCGCACTAATTAACGCGGCGCGAGCTTAAATAATCCATCGCGGAAGCGGTGCGTCTTCAAATAGTTTTTCGGCTTGCAGATTAACCACGGAAGCCGAAACGTCCAAAACCACAGTTTTTGAAAGTGTGCCAATTCCATCTGCCGTGACTTGCAGTTCGATTGTGAATTTGCCGTGCCCGCCAATGACATCTACCGCCGAAAAGCTGAATTCATTTTTTGACCAATAATCCCTGTGCCCGTCATCGGGAAATCCAAATGGAGCAATCCATACCGTTGATTCCGCATAACCCATTCTCACCGCGAAAACATCAAAAGTTTTCGCAACCGGCTTTGGCCAAACATCATGTGCTGTTGAATTGTCAGCGCTTCCAGCTTCAGGCAAACAAACGGGTAGTTTTATTTTCTTTAACTGGTCAGTCAGCATTAAATACTTCACTTCCTTTTTATTCCATTCGGGACACTCAATTTTTGTCATCAAAACACGGAGGTTTTTCACTGTCTTTTTGGAATGAGTATGGGTGACTTTTACCCGCAGCGGATAGCGGTGAATTATAGTATCCCAATCGGTTGGATTTATAAACTCGATTTCCAACTCAACGCAACCAGCCTGGTAGTTCTTCCATGCTGCTCGGATTGCGAATACCCAAAGAGCGATGAAGGCAAGAGCCACAAACAATTCCTTTGGTTGTGCTCCCGGCAAAATCAGGGCGAGAAAAGTGAGCGGAATTGAAATTGCCCCGCTCATGAGTGACCACCAGCCCCCGCAAATTTCCGCCAAAAACTTCGCAGCGGTAAGGATTTTACCTGTTTTTGGCATGACGCCGAATTTATAGGTGTTTCACCTAAAATCGGCAAGAATAACCCGGCGCTTCGCCCACCAGCAAATCGCTGGAGCAAGGCCATCGTATCAGCGCTTGGAAATAAGCCTGGAGATTTTCACGCCGTGATTCATGGCCGTAAGGATTCGTGACGGTGCGGCTGTCCGGATAATCCCCCAATGTCGCCAGAAAATTTGAAATCGGGTCCGGCACCAAATTTTACCGTGACCTCAATCCGGAATGATATAACCGATATGAGACTGCGACCCGGCATTCGCAGGAAATACTTCCGCACTTCCATAATCGAACGGCTTACGCGACCACCACGTGCCGTTGCTCCAGAGGATTTTGTCTTTTACGATTTCTCCGCGTATTCCATTTGATAAAAACAAGGAGCCTCCGGTGGTAAGAAACAATTGCACGGCGCGGCCATCGTAAATTTGAAAGAGCATTTTTCTGGTTCCGGCAACATAGCAAGGCCGGTCGGTTCGACCGCTTTCAAACCAGGTTCCCATCAATGATTTTTCCTCTGCGGAAAGGGTTTTCTCCTTTGCTTTGCCCGGCAATTCAACCACCCCGCTGAGAAGGCTGTTGTCCGACAAATCGTTCCAGCTGCCTGGGGCAGAACCGCCATTTTGCATGTGGGCTCTGTCTTCGATTCCGCCGACGTTGTTAGGTTCGCCCGGACCCCAGTTAGTGTAATCCAGTTTTGTATCGATGACCCAAGCGAAGGAACCGCCCGGTTTTGTCCGGTGAAGCCCAATCCAAAGTCCGCCGCGATTGACGCTGCCGTAAGAACCAAAGGTGGAAAAAACCCATTCCTGTTCCTTGGCGTTATTGATGATGGCCAGTGTGCCGCCGAGGCATTCGGCTTCTGCTTCCGACACTGACCAACTGTTGGGCGAAAGCAGGTAATAATCATGCCCGTTGGCCGGATTGGAAATCGGCCCGGCAATGATTTCGGCACCGGCGCGTGGTGTAGCCGCGCACAGCACAACGGCTGCACTGCAAATAGCAATGGCTGTTTTCATAATGTTTGTATGGCCGATTCGAGGATGCGCGCGTGGCACCGGGATTGAACTGCGTTTATTTTGCGGTATCGTCCGTCGCGCCGCCGGAAGCTGATTGACGGTTGTTATCCGTAGAACTCGCAGCATTTTTGTATTCGGCAGGCTTGCGCGACCACCAATTTCCTTTGCTCCATAAAATCTTGTCTTTGGCGATTTCCGCGTGTTGCTTCCACTTGGGAGAAAAGAGAAGACCTTCGGTCGTGTAAACGGCACGGCCGGCGTCTTTGTTCTGGTCAACCGCAAACAGCAGGTTGTCCGTGCCAGCAATCCAACATGGCTGGTCGGGATCACCATCGTTATACCAGGTACCGATCAAAGATTTTTCCTGCGCGCTCAGGGATTTTTCATCGGATTTGCCCGGCACTTCGACCACCCCGCAGGGCGTGTCGTCGCCGGAAGAATAATTGTCGGCCAAATCATTCCACGAATTCGGATGATCAGGATTCCGCGTCCAGATATGCACACAATTCTCAACGCCGCCGCCGTTGTCGGGCTGTCCCGAATGCCAATTAACGTATCCGGTTTTTTCGTCCGTCACCCACGCAAACGGTCCGCCAGGCCATTGCCGGCGCAATCCAATCCACAGGTTGCGATTCGTGTCGCCGTAAGCGCCGAACGTGGAGAACACCCAATTTTCCTCGGCGGCATTGTTGATGACGACCAGCGTGCCGCCGAGATTTTCGGCTTCCGCTTCCGACGCCGTCCAACTGTTCGGCGAGAGCAAATAATAATCATGCCCGTTGGCGGGATTGGTGATTGGACCGGCAATGATTTCGGCTCCAGAACGGAAGGTAATAGCGAACAGCATGATGGCTGCGCTGCAAACTGCGATGGTTCTTTTCATAATGGATCAGACGGGAACGCACCGATAATGCTCCTTGAAAATGAAACCCAGCCGGATTGTCCAAGGGGCTTTCAAGTTCTGACAGGCGCAACATGAAGCCGTTCAATTTATGAGCATCCACTCAGAATCCGTCACGGGCCTCCTGCGCCTTAGAAATTAAACCTTCAAATCCGCCAGTGCCGGGTCGTGGGCGTTCACGATTTTCCGCATTTTGGCGACGGCCGCTTTGAGGTTATGCGCGTGGACCAGGGTCGTGCCGCTCACAAATGTGTCCGCTCCGGCGCGCGCGCATTCGGCGGCGGTCTGGTAATTGATGCCGCCGTCCACGCTGATGCGATACGGCAGTTTCCGCTCACGGCGCCACGCCTCGGCCTGCTGGATTTTGGGCAGCGTTTCGTGGATGAATTCCTGTCCGCCAAAGCCGGGATTGACCGTCATCACCAGCAGCAAATCAATTTTGTCGAGATACGGCTGGGCTTCGGTGATGGCCGTGGGCGGGTTGATGGCGAGGCCGACTTTTTTGCCGAGCGATTTGATTTTCCACAGCAACGAGGTGACCTGTCCGCCCAGTTCGACGTGGACGATGATTTCATCGGCGCCGGCTTCGGCAAAGGGTTCCAGCAGAATTTCCGGCCGGGAGCACATGAGGTGCACGTCAAAGAACAGTCGGGACAGCGGGCGAACCGCCCGGACCAGTCCGGGGCCAAAGGAAATGTTCGGCACGAAATGGCCGTCCATGATGTCCAGGTGCAGCCAATCGGCGCCGGAACGGCTGACGCGCTCGACTTCCTGGCCGAAGCGGGTGTAGTTGGCGGCGAGCAGCGAAGGGGCGATAATCATGGCCGCGAGAATAAAGGAAGGCGGCAGGCTGATGGAAGGCGGAAAATGACCGCGCCGGGCGGCGCGCCTCAATCCTCCATCTTCGCCGCCTGATGGTAAACCAAGCCGTCGGTCCCGCCGTTTTCAGTCCGTTTTCGGTCAAGGCAGCGGCGCACCGCCAGGATGAGCGTCTGGGGCTGGTAGGGTTTCTGCAAATAATTCAATTCCGGTTCGAGCCGGAAATCCTTGCCCACGATGTCGGCGGTGTAACCGCTGCTGAAAATGACCTTCAGGTCGGCGCGGTCGGCCCACAACTTTTCGGCGAGTTCACGGCCATTCATGTTTTCGGGCATCACGAGGTCGGTGAGCAGGAGAGCAATATCCTTTTTGTGTCCGCGCCAAATTTCAACGGCTTCCACACCGGTGGCCGCCTGCAACACCTGGTAGCCGTGTTTCTCGAGGACGCGGGCGACGAGTTCGCGAACGGGCCTTTCGTCCTCGACCAGCAGGATGGTTTCCGTGCCGCCGCGAATGGTGATGTGGGCCGTCGGTTTTTCCGTCTCGAGCCGGCGCTCGCCGACATAGGGAATGTAAATGCGAAATG
>Ga0209517_10007723_pt1 | contig 12783 bp, 9 predicted proteins | sample PeaSoiMetSII2010_FD_187695 | JGI IMG/M metagenome (GOLD analysis project Ga0209517, IMG submission 187695) | Peat soil microbial communities from Weissenstadt, Germany - SII-2010 (SPAdes) (version 2) | ecosystem: Environmental > Terrestrial > Soil > Wetlands > Peat | place: Germany: Weissenstadt...
CCGTGAGGACCTGCCGATCGAAAGACCGAAACGCCCGCGATGAGTCCGGGGCCCATCGCGGCACGCCCGAAGTATCGATGAAGTATCGGACAACGCCCGGCTCGACGCGGCGTGCAATCTCGATTAAGTAGGACGGCTAAACAGGATAAGCTCAGGGGCCTGCAAACTTGCGTGAAGTTTCCTGCTATCGTGTCACGATGGGTATTCGCTGGGGTATTCGCTGGATGGGCAACAAAGCCAAGGTCCGCAAAGCATCGGCGGGGTTGATCGCACTATTGCTGCTCGCGGCTGTGCCCCAGGGCGGATGCGGCGGAAGTTTTTTCAGCGTCGCCGGCTCGTCGTCCAGTGACAACGGCGGCGGCAGCAACGGTGGGGGCGGCGCTAGTGGTGGTGTCGGGTTTGCTTATGTAACGAACTTCGACGGCAACATCTCCGAGTTCAAGCTCAGCAGCGCCAACGGTGCGTTGAGTCTGATCGGTACGATTTCGGGGGGGCCGGCCGACGGGCCGGTCGGCATCGCTGCACATCCATCCAACAATTTCCTCTACGTGGTGAACTTCGCCGATGACCTCGTCCACGAGTACAGCGTCAACACTACCACGGGCCAGCTCGCCGTGCTCGGAACGGTATCGACCGGACCGGGCGGCGGGCCGAGCGGAATCGCGGTCACGCCATCGGGCAGCTACGCTTACGTGACCAATCAGAGCAGCGGCTCGATTGCGCAATATTCTATCGCGTCGAACGGCACGCTGACTCTGATCGGAACTCTGTCCGGGCTCAACGCGCCGCAGGGGGTGGCTGCGAATAGCAGCTATGTGTTCGTGGCCGAGAGCGGCGCCGGGACGGTCGATTCGTTCAGCATCGGTACGACCGGGCTGCTGACGCTTATCGGCAACACACCGGTTGAGGGAATTACCTCGGGAACTCCGAGCCAGGTCTTGCTCAATCCATCGCAAGGGATTCTCTACGCCAGCGACTCGGAGAACGGCGCGGTCGCGGTTTTCACCATCGGAACAGGCGGCGTGCTGAGCTTCGACGGCAACTCCAGCACCGGAACCGCCAGCGACGCGCCAATCGGGCTCGCGATCAGTTCGGGCCGAAACAATTTCTATTCGGCCAATTTTTCCGCCGACACAGTAACGGAGTACGGTCTCCAAAACGTGACGCTCCCGGCTACGATAGGGACCGTCACGGGCTTCAACAAGCCGACCGGCATCGCGGTCAATTCAGGCGGCAACCTGGTCTATGTAACCAACCAGGGCAATGGCACCGTGGACGCATTCAGCGTCAGCGACTCCAACGACTTGCTGGATTTCATCGGCTCGGTGAATACAGAGAGCAACGGCAACAGCGGCAGCACCCCTAAATTCATCGTGCTGGTGCCATAGCGTCCGAGTCAGTCGCCGCCGAAAATCGAGCGCTGCCTTGGCCGCCCGGTTTGCCATTGATAGCGAACGGGCTTCCGCAGCTTCATTACTATCCCTTCGTCGACGGCACGCGTGAGCCAATGGCTGAGCTGCGCTTTGACGATATCGAAGTGGCGCAGCAGTTGATCCGCAGTAGCGGGGTCGTTTGTAGTCAGCGCCTCCAAGCGACGCAGAAACAGACTGTAGAGACCCTCGGTTTCGGCCGGCTCGACGACTTTCGCAGTGCTCGGTGTTGTATGGGAATGCCCGCCGGGAGTGTTGTCCGACGCGACCGGAGATGGCGAAGCATCACCGGAGGAGTTCCGTGCTGTCCCGCACGAAATCGGGGGCCGGTCGAAGAGCTCGGGCATCGAATGAGCAGACGATGCGAACTCGGCAGACGCGAAAAGCGATCTCAGCTCCAATTCGCCGTCCGGCAACCCGTGTGCGCCACGCCGAACAAGTTCCCCGTTGCCGGAGCTTCCGTTTAAGTCGGCTTTCACCCATAAGGGGACCCAGCGTCGATTCAGATTTTCGACCGCTCCGGTCCAGGTGCCGCCCCTATCCCTGGTCGACGACACAACGATAGCTGCGTCCGACAGACAATAGATGTACTTGTTGCGCGACATTGCGTTGCCGACATCGAAACCGGCCTCTGGATATACACTTGAGACCAGCACAAGGTTGTTCCCCATCAGACCCTGGCGGTACTTGGCGGACGTGGCCGCGCGCAGGAGACCGTCAGCAACGACACCTACCACCGTACCTTCGCGCTCCAGCGCGCCCAGCATCGCAGCCTCGTCGACACCGCGTGCGCCGCCGGACACAATAGAAAGCCCTTGCGATGCCGCTGACCACCCCAGCCGCGAAGCGAACGCGAGGTCTTCACCCGCAGCATCTCGCGATCCGACTACAGCGATCCCGCCCTTGTTCAGCAGGTTTCGACTGCCGCATCCGAACAGCAACGGGGGAGAGTCGAGACTGAGGAGCTTCTTCAGTCGGTCGGGATAGCCAACGTCCGAGCGGGCCAGAACCCACAGCCCAGCGCGCTGCCATTTCTCCATCGCCAGACCCAGGGTGCCCGCACGGCTAAGAAGACATTGAACGCGTTCCAACGTCACCGTCCTGTCTATCCAGCCCGTCAGCGAACGGGCGGGGTTTCCATTCAGCAGACTTTCGGGCGGGCTCTCGCGTCCTTTAAGCCAAGCTTCCAACCGTCCCCACTCGGCGGTGGATAGCGGCCGCGCTTCGCCCTTGAGCGGTCTGGAGAAATGAGCGGTCAGCAACAGCACCGTCTGTGTTTGCGCGCTGATGTCCATCTCAGTCCCCGGTGCTCGCGCTGGCCAGACCGACCGGCCACACCGGACCGCTGCCCGCCCGGAGCAACAAGGCCGCCACGACAGTCATCGTCCAGCCGGAGTCGACGACGTCGTCTACCAACAGGACCGGTTCATTTGGCACATCGGCGCTGACGCCAAAGGCTCCATCGAGGTTGCGGCACTGATGATAGCGGTTCCGCTGAAGCTTCTGCGGCTCGTTGTCGCGTAGCTTTGTCACTGCGGCGAGGAAACGAATCCCGAGCCGTTGGGCCAGACGGCGCGCAAAGTCGGGCACTAACTCGGGATGGTCGCCGGACGGCACGCAAGTCACCCAGGTCGGCGCGGGCTCCGGTTGCCATCGTTCGCGGATCATCTCGGCAACCGCCTCGACAAGCTCGTCGCGGAATCGATTGGCATGTTTGTCATCAGCTACCAGTTGCCCCCAACCTGCGTCACCCCAACGTGAGAGGATACGCCCCACCTCCGCTCTGAACTCCGCCGGCAGATTTACAGGGAGGCCATCCTCCGGGAAGGCGCCAGCCGCAGTCTGCCTTCTGCACTCGAGCGGAATCTCGGAGTGTTTCAGGTAACGCGCCGCGTCTACCGCCAAGCGAAGCGGGAAATCCTCTCCGACCACAGGTCGTCCAAGACAACGCGAGCACTTGCCGCACGGTTGGCGCTGTTGATCGTCTAACGCTCCGCACAGCGAGAGCATAAGACAATCCTGACAATCGACATACTCCTGTAGCTCCCTCCACTCCTGAATACGTTGATGGGTCAGCCGTTCGATACGTTCGTGGTCCATGCGGTAAGCGACCGGAGTTCTCTTCCAGAGCGGACCGTCCTTCAGAATGGGCGCAGGACTGTCAACCGAGAGAAACTTGAGTACCTTCTCGATCTGACCATAGTGCAGGTTGACCGATTGCTCGATTTGCCGCATCGTCAAGCCGTCGCTTTGCTCGAGCGCTTCCAGAATAGCACTGACGTCGCGCTCATGGGGAAAGCCGGTCTCACGAAAGTAGTCCTGAATCTCTTGGTCTTCGCGCCCGGAAAGCAGTACTCCCACTGCGTAATCGATCGCCCGACCGGCGCGACCCACCTGCTGGTAGTAGGCGACGATCGAGCCGGGCGCCTGATAATGGATCACGAAGCCCAAGTCCGGCTTGTCGTAGCCCATTCCCAACGCAGTTGTGGCGACCAGCGCTTTGATCTCGTTCCGGAGCAACGAGTCCTCGAGGAAGCGTCGATAAGCGTCGGAGTCCGGGAAACCCTCCGCTTCGACCCCGCCATAATAAGCACGCGCCGGTATCCCATTTTGGTTCAACCACTTTGACACACGCTCCGCGTCGCGCCTGGTAAGAGTATAGACGACGCCGGTGCCGGGCAGTTGCGGCAGATGCTCGGCCAGCCATGCCAGCCGCGCCGCCTGATCAGGCAGACGAATAGTCTGGAGCGCAAGGGTCTCGCGAGCCAGCGGACCTCGTTGAACTTCGATATCGCCGAGTTGTGAATGGATGTCCTCGAGCACACGATTGTTCGCGGTAGCGGTCGTCCCGAGCACCGGCATATTCGGCGGCATTTGCCGCAGGACGTTGATCAGCCGGCGATAGTCCGGGCGGAAATCGTGTCCCCAATCCGAAATGCAGTGGGCCTCATCGACCACGAGAAGACCGATACCGCCCGCGATTGGCAACAGAACCTGGCTCACAAACTCATCGTTGGCCAGCCGCTCCGGCGAAATCAACAAGGCGTCGCCGCGATCGTTGAGAATATCCTGAGCGCGGTCCGCCCACTCGTCGCGATTGGTGGAATTGATCGTGAGAGCCCGAATACCCAACCGCTCCGCCGCTTCTATCTGGTTGCGCATAAGCGCGAGAAGCGGGGATACGATCAGTGTCGGCCCGAGTCCGCGATCCCGCAGGATACGGGTGGAAATGAAATAGACCGCACTCTTCCCCCAACCCGTGCGTTGCACCAGGAGCAGCCTCCTGCGACGGTTTACCAACGTGTCGATCGCCTCCCACTGCCCATCGCGGAAGTCTACGCCGTTGTCGCCCAGAGCTTGTCGGAGCAATTCGCGGGCGTGATTCCGCTCTGTGTCGTGGTCGGGCACGAATCTTTTTTCACTCCCCTTTCTGTCGAAGTGTGTCCGCGCCGGCTGATGAAATTCGCTGCTGCGGCTCGATCCGCTCCTAGCAGGCTGTCAAAAAGGATTTTCACAGCCTGCTCCCTCACTCTTATCTCTCCCAGAAGGAGAGAAGATTGAGGAAGGAAGCCAGCTTTCATGCAGGGTGTTGAGAGCGTACATTTCTCCAACTCACTTAGTCTTACTTCCTCAACACCCTGCTAGGGCTTGTTGCGGCTGTGGATCAGGAGTTGGCGGAGTTTGGCGGGGTTGATGGGCTTCTTGAAGATCGCGCCTTCGAGGCCCTGCATCCGGCTGCGTTTGATTATGTGATCGCGATCGTAATAGTACGCGGTCATCAGGATCACGGGCAGGTCGGGCATTTCCTGCTTGATGCGGGTGTAGAATTCGTAGCCGTCCATCTCCGGCATCACCACATCCGAGATCACCGCGTCGATTTTCATGTTGCGCAGCAGTCCCAGCGCTTTGCTCGGGAGCGTAGCGGTATGCACGACGCATTGTTCCGCGCGCAGCAAGTCGGCGAGCGAATTGACCACCGACAGGTCGTCATCGAGCACCAGCACCGACATCCCGCGCAACGGCCAGTCGCCGTGCGGGCGGTCGGCGTCATGCTCCGGGCCCGCCGCGGCGGCCTCGGGCGCCGCCAGGTCGGCCATCTTCTTTCCCGCCAGATAATCGCGCGTCTGATAGACGCCTTTGCGCGCGATATCGTCCAGCCGTTGCACGATGGCCTGCACGCGCCGGATAGCTCCCCGGATCGAATCGAGCCGCTCGCGTTCGGTGGCGAAGTCGGTTTGATTGAAATGAGCTTCCAGCGAGCGCGTGACCAGCTCCAGGTTGTTGGTCATCGATTCGAGCGGGTTATTGATCTCATGGGCGAGGCTGACCGCGATTTCGCCCGCGGTGGCAAGCTGCTCGCGAAGCCGCATCCGGCGCATGTCGCGCGCGAAACCGATCGAGCCGATTTCGACCCCCTGCTCGTCGTGGATCAGCGAGCCCGAGATCGCAACCGGGATCGGCTCGCCGCTCTTGCTGCGAAAGATGGTTTCGAAACTCGAGATGCGCCCGGCGTCCTTCGACTCGCGCATCGCCTTCATCACGCGGCGCGCTTCCTCCACCGACGGGTAGATGCGGGTGAGCTTCTCGCCGATGATCTCGGCGGAGCTGTAGCCGAGGTTCTGGCGCGCGCCGTCGTTGTAGTAGGTGACGATACCCTCGCGGTCGACCGCGATTACGATATCCGGCGAGCTCTCGACCAGACGCTGGAAGTATTTCTGGTCCAGCGCCGTCATGGGCGTTCCGCGCGGGGACGAAACCTGGGCAGCGTGATCTCGTCGCTGAGCTTATCGAACACCACTTCCACCGGCATCCCGCACCGGAGCTCGTGCGGCTTCACGCCCACCACGTTCGAGACCATCCGGGCGCCCTCTTCGAGCTGTATCACGGCCACCGCGTACGGAACCTCGGCGGCGAAACCCGGATGATAGACCTGATGCATCACGTTGTAGCTGAAGACTTCGCCACGGCCGCTGACCGGCGCCCACGAAGCGGCGGTGGCGAGACAATCCGGGCACAGGCCGCGCGGCGGAAAGCGGAACCTGCCACAACTGTCGCATTTTTGTACGACAAGTACGCCGCGGCGGGCGGCCTCGAAAAACGGCGCGAGCGCGGGCGTGAGGACCGGAATCGGCTTGCTGGTCTCCGGCATTACTGAATTCGCTTACTCCCGCTCGTGACCACAGGCAACTCGGACTGAACTTCGGGTAGCAAACTGGAGTGGCGCAGATCAGTGGAGTGAGATTCCTCGCTTTGCTCGGAATGACGTTCAAGAGACGCACGAGAAATGGCCGTCATTCCGAGCGTAAGCGAGGAATCTATCGCGTGCAGCGCGCCCAGCGACTCGCGCCTTTCCCGGTTATGCAGAGCTCCTCGGATCGCGGGAGAGGGCTTACAAGCCGAACGACTTTGTGCGGGAATTTCCAACTCGGCACACTAGCTACGGGAACCCACGACCAGCGTGGAGTGGGTCGAGAGGATTCCGCCGTTGCCCGATACCAGGCCAATTTCGTGCCGGGGCAACTGGCGCTCTCCCGCCTCGCCGCGCACCTGGATCACCGCCTCGCAAAGAGGCGTCATGCCCCACATATAAAACGAGCTGAGCTGGCCGCCGCCGGTGTTGACCGGAAGCGAGCCGCGCGGCCCGATCCGTCCGCCGGCGACGAAGGGGCCGCCTTCGCCCTTGCGGCAAAAGCCGTAATCCTCGAGCGTCACCAGCACGGTGAAAGTGTAACAATCGTAGAGTTCGGCGAAGCGGAGATCTTCGAGCTTGATGCCCGCCATTCGGAACGCGGTCTCTTTGGCGATCGGCGCGCCCGAGGTAAGGGTGTCCAGCGGATCGCCGCCGGGGTGTCCCTGACCCATACCGAGGACGTAGACCGGCGGCTTTTTCAGGTCCCGGGCGCGCTCCGCGGAGGTGACGATCAGACAGAGCCCGCCGTTGGATACCAGGCAGCAATCGTAGAGATGAAACGGCTCAACCACCCATCGCGAGTTGTGATAGTCGTCGATCGTCATCGGCTGCCCGTACATCTGCGCATCCGGATTCAAGTTGGCCCATGCGCGCTGCGCGGTGGCGATCGCGCCCAGTTGGTCGCCGGTGGTGCCGTAGAGATACATGTGGCGCCGCGCGACGAACGCGTAGGTCGCGTTCACGCCGAACAACCCGTACGCCGCTTCGAGGTTGCGGCCGTATCCGTAGGCGGCGGCCGAGCCGCCGGAACCCTTCGCAGCCTTGGGCGCGGGCGGTTTCAGTGGAGCGTCGGCGAACACGCACGCCACCACCTCGGCCATGCCGGCGGCGATCGATTGCACCGCATGCATCACCATCGCGGCCGCGGTGGCGCCGCCGAGATTCATGGTGGCGGTCAGGCGCAGGTTCTTGAGCCCCATCGCCTGCTGCACGTCGAACGAGGCCATCGGGTTGCCCATCCAGGTGATGCCCGGATTCACGAGCATCCCGTCGAGGTCGGAGCGCGCCAGCCCGGCGTCCTCGAGCGCGAGCTGCACGGCCTCGACCGCGAAGCCGAGCGCGTGGGCGTGGTCGTAATTCTTGCCCATCCGGGTCGCACCCAGACCGGCAATCGCGCATTTTCCCCGAAGATCCATCGGACGCAACTTCCTCCAGGCCCTCCCGGCTCGAACCCTCAATCATAACCCAACCTGCGCGGGGGTCACAGAGCGAGGGTGATCCCGAGGTTGAAAAGGTTTCGCGGGCCGGTGGCCTCCATCTAATCTCGCCCGGTCGCCATCGTCTGGCGGGCCCGGCAGATGGGAGCCGGAAACGCCCCGTTGACCCGGCCATACGAATTTCCCGCATCGGCCCTGCCTCAGTTGCCAAGCCCCGAACCTTGCCCGTAAAATGGAGCGATGGGAGATCGCAGATGGCCGGCGCATTGACCTTCGAGGCGCTGGCGAGCCGCAGCTACGTCCTGTCGAGCGCCGAAAACTTCGTCTTGTATGTCTTGTTCGAGGCGATCTCGGGCGCGCGCGGCGCCGGGGCCGGTGGACGTACGCCGCTCAACCTGGGCGTGGTGCTCGATCGGTCGGGCTCGATGTACGACGAGCGGCGGCTCGAGTTCGTAGTCGAGGCCGTCAAGTTCCTGGTCGATAACCTCGCGCCGGACGACAAGGTGACGATCGTTGCGTTCGCCGACAAGGCGCAGGTGATCGCTTCGCCGGACACTATCCACGACAAGGCCTCGGTCAAGCGCGCGATCGACGAGATCGATCTGCTCGAGATCGGCGGCGGCACTCAAATGGCGCTCGGGATGCGCGCCGCGATCGATGAAGTCAAGAAGAACCTCGCGCCCGATCGGCTCAATCGCGTGCTGGTGCTTACCGACGGTCAGACTTACGAAGAGATAGCCTGCGTCGATCTCGTCAATCAGAACCGCGGCCAGATGTCGTTCTCTGCGATGGGCGTGGGCGTGGAGTTCAACGAAAAGCTCCTGATGCGGATCGCGCAGGACTCCAACGGCAAGTACCATTTTATCGGCAACGCGGCCGAGATCCCCGGCATCTTCGACGACGAGCTGCAGGGACTGCGCGCGATCACGGCGCGCAACGGACGGATAGAAGTGACGCTCGCGCAGGGCGTTCAAATCCGCGAGGCCTTTCGCGCCAGCCCGGATATCTATGCGCTTGGCACGCCGCTGCTGACCGACGATCGCAAGGTCGCGTATTCGGTCGGCGACCTCGAAGCCAATCTGCCCGCCTCGGTGCTGCTGACGCTGGTGCTGCCGCCGCGCAAGCCGGGCCTGGTCAGGATTGCTCAGAGCGCCTTCCATTACGAAGAGCCGGGCGCCGGCGAGAAATCGATCGAGACCGAGGTGACTGTCGAGTACACGCTCGATCGGGCGCTGGCGAGCAAGGCCAACGGCCGCGTGATGAATCTGGTCGATCAGGTTTCGATCGCCAAGCTGCAGGCCAAGGCCGAAGAGGAGCTCAAGCTGGGCAACGTCGATCGGGCGACGCGCCTCCTCGGCAACGCGATTCAGGGCACGCAGCGGCTCGGCAACGCGAAAGCGACCCAGGCGCTATCGGGACTGATGGACGAGATAAAAAAGACCCAGACACTACAGGGCAAGGCGGCCAAAACCACACTCTTGCAAGCGCAGGCCGTGGTGCGAAAGACCCAGATGCTGGACCCGGCGGCGCTGGATGCGCTCAGAGACGAAAAGTCGGAGTAGCTTTACTATCTGCCGAAGACGGAGCTGGTCGATGAACCGGCTGGTTGGGGGCTGAAGACGATGATCAAGTGCGGCGAATGCGGTTACGAAAACATGGACGGTCTGGACTACTGCGACGGATGCGGCGCCAAGATAACCGCGGCGGCATCCGCCGGCGACGGTGCCGCGGCCCCGGCCGCTGAGCCATCGGCGCAGCCGGCTGCGGCGGAACCGGTTGCGGCGTCCGAAGCGCCCACCGGCGAAATCAAGCCTCCCGAGCCCGCGCCTGAGGGCGCACCGCCCGCTCCCGAGCCATCCGCAGGCGCGCCGCCTGCTGCCGCCGCGGCCGCGTCGGTGCCGCGGTTCAAGGCCAAATTCGAGGTCGTGCGGGGCGGCCGCAAAGGCCAGGAATTTCCGATCGAAGATGGCAACAGCTTTATCGGCCGATGGGATCCGGAGACCGGCTCGTTCCCCGAGGTGGATCTCGAGCAGGACGATCCCGAGGCCAAAATTTCGCGCAAGCACGCCCTGGTTCGAATCGAGAACGGCAAAATCACGGTCGAGGACATCGGCAGCCTCAACGGAACCTACGTCAACCGCCAGCCGCGCCTGCAGCCCGGAACGCCGGTCGAGATCAAATCGGGCGACGAGATAATTATCGGCAAGACTTTCCTCAAGCTGGTGGTCGAACCGATTTCGTAGCGCGCCGGCTTCAACGATTGGACAGGGCCGCCGCCGCCTCGATGGCCCGGCCAAATTTTAAACCGCGATGAAACCGGGCGAGCCCGTACCCGCCGGCCATTTGCTCGACGGCCGTTACCGCGTCAGTAAGGTAATCGGCCAGGGCGGGATGGGGCGTGTGTATCTCGCCAATGACACCCGGCTCGCCAACCGTCCGGTCGCCGTCAAGGAAATGATCATCGACCTCGGCGGCGAGCAGGAGAAAAAGGCGATCGAGGACTTCCAGCGCGAGGCCAGCGTGCTGGCGGCGCTTTCTCATCCGGGCATCCCCAATCTGTTCGACAATTTCATCGAGAACGGCCGCCATTACATGGTGATGGAGTTCGTCGCGGGCGGCGATCTTCAGGCGATGCTCGACAAGCTCGGCCCGCGCGCCCGGATCGCGGAGCCGCGGGTGCTCCGATGGGCACGCCAGATTCTCGACGTGCTGGTGTTCCTGCACGCGCAGAAGCCGCCGATCATCTATCGCGACTTCAAGCCCGGCAACATCATGATCGACCACCGCGGGCGCGCGATCCTGATCGATTTCGGGATCGCGCGGTTCCTGCCGCCCGGCGGGCGCGGCACGCAGATCGGGTCGATCGGCTACGCGCCGCCCGAGCAATACATGGGCAAGGCCGAGCCGCGCTCGGACCTCTACTCGCTGGCGGCGACGATGCATCATCTGATGACCGGGCGCGACCCGCAGTTGGAACCGCCTTTCAGCTTTCCTCCCGCGCGCCAGCTCGCGCCCGAGATCTCGCTCAACACCGAGCGAATCGTGATGAGGGCGCTGGAAAAGGACGCGGTAAGGCGACCGGCGTCCGCGCAAGAGATGCTCGATCTGTTGCCGGTCCCGCCCCCGGCGGACGAGAACGAACCCGCGATCGCCGGAACTCCAGCTCGGTCCGCGCCGTCGATGGCGGCGATGCCGACGATCGTGTTGTCCGAACCGGTGCCGATTGCGCCGCCGTTGCGGGGATCATCCTCGATGTCCTCGCCGATGCCTCCGATGTCGCCGTCGGCATCTTCGATGCCGACCATCGTCCTGACTAATCCGGTGCCGGCGGCCGCGCCTCCAGTACCGGCTCCCGCACAGGTCGGTTCTGCGCCGGGCGCGGCTGCGCAGGACATGATTGCCGGATTGAAAAGGCTGGCCCGGTTCGCCACCCCGCGTATCCTCAAGACGCCGTCGGTGCGAGTCGCGTCTTCCTCGTCTTCTTCATCTTCCGCATCTTCATCTTCCCCATCCAGGGCGCGAGTCTCATCGACGGCCAAGACCCAGGAACTCAAGGCGGAGCTCAAGGGCAGCGCTGCGAAGCCGCCGAGCGCGCACTCCCATAGTGGGGCAGATTCCGGCTCCAGGGCGCGCGTTCCGAAGCGAGGCTCGGCTGCGGCGGCGCATCAACCGGCCGCGCCAGTGAAGAAGCCCAGCGCCGCGACGCCACGATCTCTGCGCTTGCCGCCCGGCCGGGCTAACGTAGTTCTGGCTGGCGCGGGCCCGGCTAATGGCGCTGCGGTGCTCGACGGGCCCCGGCTGGTCTGCAAAGCAGAGCAGGCCGAGTTCGCTCTCACCGCCGAGAGAATCGTGATCGGACGCGTGGCGGCTTCGACCGACGGCGCCGATATCGACCTTGACCTGTCGTCGCTCAAGCGCGGCGGCGAGCGAATCTCACGGCAGCACGCGGAGATAATCAGGCTCGGCAAAGACTATTTCATCAGGGACCTCGGAAGCCTCAACGGCACTTATATCGCCGGGCGTGGAAGGCTCGGGCGCGACCAACTCTACAAATTGAACGATCGCGACGAAGTACTGCTGGGCGGCGCCAAGCTGGAGTTCCGCAAGGCGTGAATGGTGACGATTGAATGATCACTTGTCCTGAATGCGGCTTCGCGGCCAACGACGGCGCGAAATTCTGCGATCGATGCGGCCAGGGACTGAGCCGCGCCGCGGCGGCGCCGCCGTCGCTCCGGCCGCTCAAGCCCGGCGCCATCCTCAAGGGCGGCTTCCAGATCGTCGAGCTGCTCGGCGCAAGCTCGGTTGAGAATCGATACCGTGCAACCCGCAGCTTCGAGGGCAGGAACGAATCGCTCCAGCTTCGCGAGCGTAAGGGGCCGGCTGAAGCGGAGGCGAGCGAGGAGCCGGCGGTGCCGGGGAGCCCGAGCGGAGCCGACAGCGCGACTCCGAGCGTGGAGAACGATTCGTATCAAGACCCCAACGGCCCGCGCGCCAAGACCCGCGAGCTCAAGCTCCCCAAAGACGAAAAGTTTTCCGCTCAGACCGCCGACCAAATCGCGCCGGCCTCCGGCGATTCGGCGGCACACTCTGAAGTACAGGCTGAGGTACACGGCGCCGAGAGTCCGTCTGACTCGCCGCCAGCCGAGGAAGCCTCGCGCTCGGAGCCGATCACGCTGACCGAGGTAGCCGCCGAAAGCGCCGCCGACGGCCCGGACGGATCGGCAGG
>Ga0209517_10007726_pt1 | contig 12779 bp, 5 predicted proteins | sample PeaSoiMetSII2010_FD_187695 | JGI IMG/M metagenome (GOLD analysis project Ga0209517, IMG submission 187695) | Peat soil microbial communities from Weissenstadt, Germany - SII-2010 (SPAdes) (version 2) | ecosystem: Environmental > Terrestrial > Soil > Wetlands > Peat | place: Germany: Weissenstadt...
AGTTTACGCTTACCCGCACCTACAAGGCGACCGATAGCTGTGGCAACCATGCCACCTGCCAGCAAACCATCACGGTCAATGGTACGGCTCCGCCCTCTATCGCCTGTCCGGCGGCTGTGACGGTCACCTGTGCCTCCCTGGTGCCGGTCCCCGATGTGACGAAGGTCACGGCAACGGCTAACTGCGGCGGTGCGGCGCCGGTGACGTGGGTGGGTGACGCGCTCGGCGCGAGCAACTGCCTCAACCAGTTTACGCTTACCCGCACCTACAAGGCGACCGATAGCTGTGGCAACCATGCCACCTGCCAGCAAACCATCACGGTCAATGGTATCGCTCCGCCCTCTATTGCCTGCCCGGCGGCCGTGACGGTCACTTGTGCCTCCCTGGTGCCGGCGCCCGATGTGACGAAGGTCACGGCGGCGGCTAATTGTGGCGGGTCGGTCACAGTGACCTGGGTAGGCGACGCGCTAAGTTTGAGCAACTGCCCTAACGAGTTTACGCTTACGCGGACCTACAAGGCTACCGATAGCTGCGGGAACAGCTCAACCTGCCAGCAAATCATTACCGTCGATGACGACACGCCTCCCGCTATCACTTGCCCGCCGAACACCAATGTGGCGTGCGGCAGCTTGCCTTCCTGCACCTTTACGTGTGATCACACTGGTTGGTGCACTCCGCCCAGTCAATATAACTGCGGATGGCTCTTGCAGAATTACTTCAATTCGGTGTACCCGAATGGATGTGTCATCGGCTACCAAGGACAGGGCGGTTATACGTGCAAGTTCACTTCATGCTCCGCCCTCGTGGGTTGTCTCCCGGTGGGTGGCAACCCCGGGCCTTTGAATCAGAACTGTCAAGACCCGACCAGCACAAGCGCCGGCGGGTTCTGCGGCCAAGTGTTGGCGTTGCAGTTAAATGTGGATTTTGGCGACCGGCAATTGTCGCCCGGCTCATCCGGACCGGTGGGCAATCTGATCTACAGTAACTCCGCTTCCGTGTTGAACGGTTGCTCAGTGCGCCAGATTTTGGCCACTGCGAATACCTGCCTGGGCGCCGGTAGCACCTCGTGCACCATCACGGAGCTGTGCAACGTCGTCACTTGTATTAACCAGGGATACAACAATTGTTGCGTCACACCTTGGGCGCAGTGTTATCTGCGGCCCGGCCCCGGAGCAACTTCAACGGCCACCAACCAAACGGGCACCGCTACTGCGACCAGCGCTTGCGGTGGCGTCGTTGCAATCACATACTCGGATTCCTGGGCAAGGGATACTCACGGCAATAACGTTATCACTCGCACCTGGACGGCAACCGATACTTGCGGCAACAGCAGTTCCTGCACGCAAACCATCACCGTCCCAGTTTGCGCGCTGACGCTCGCTTGTCCGTCGGTCACCACCGGCCAGGTCGGCACAATGTTTTCTGCCGCGCTTGTGGCTGCCGGCGGCACGCCTCCTTACACGTATGCCATCACGAGCGGCAGCCTTCCGCCGGGACTCACGCTCAACGGTTCGACCGGGTTGATCAGCGGCACGCCGACAGCTCCCGGAACGTATTCCTACACCGCCAAAGTGACGGATTCGACCAGCGGCACCGCGTTGACGACCACCGCCAGTTGCAGCATAACGATCGGTGCTTCACTGAGCTTGGCCTGTCCGATTAGCACCGGCCAAGTGGGAGTTTTCTACTCGTCGGCGCTCGCAGCGGCTGGCGGGACTCCGCCTTATACCTTCTCGATTATCTCGGGCAGCCTGCCATCGGGCCTGACTTTGAATGCCACTTCTGGAGCTGTTACGGGCACGCCAAGCACGGCGGGCGCATTCAGCTTTACGGCCCAGGTAAAGGATTCGAAGGGCGTTACGGCGATCGCCGCTTGCAGCGGTTCAGGTTGTTCCTCGACTGTGCTCTGGAGTTTCTCGACCCCGACCGGGGCGCTGGGAATCTCGCAGGCCTACACCGCCGACGGGCTGACAATTACGGCTTATGGCTACACGAATGCCAGCACGCCCGCTGCCCTTTACGGCAAACAACAAGGCGGTGACGAGAACGGGCTAGGTATCAAGGGCGAAGTCGATAGTGAAATCAATACCATGACTTATGTGCAAATCGATCTTTCCAATCTGATTAACGCCGGGGCGCAAGGAGCGACGATGTCGATTGGCAGCGTGCAGTCCGGCGAAGGGTACAACCTCTACGGGTCGAGCACTCTTGGCTCCATAGGAACGCTTCTTACTAGCGGTACGCTTGATAATACGGCCTTTGCTATCCCAAGCTTCGGGACCTACCGGTATGTTGGTATTCGAGCCTCAGCAGGGGACGTGCTCCTGGCGACGGTCGGCGCGACAGTACCGAACTCCTGCACGATCACCATTTCGCCATGCAGCTCGAGCATTGCGGGATTGGTGGTAGTGAACTGCGGTGCCTGTGGGAACCTGGGCAGCGACGCGGGCTTAGCCGGTGCGACCGTCAAACTGAAGAATTCCAGCGGCGGCACGGTCGCCACCGCGACGACGGGTAGCAACGGCGCGTATAGCTTTAACAATTTGGCTCCGGGCACCTACACAGTGGCTGTAACGCCACCAGCCAATTACCAACTGACGTGTCCGAGCGGCTGCGCGAACAGTCAATCGGTATGCTTGTCGGCCTGCCAGAATGTAGCCGGCCTTGATTTCGGCTACGCCATACCGGGGCCGTGTGGATTGACAGCGATCCCAGGCAATGGGAACGTTTCGCTCTGTTGGAACGCCGTGAGTGGGGCAACTGGCTACACGGTGGAACGTTCAACGACTAGTGGCGGGCCTTACACGACCATCAGGACCGGGCTGAGCATTACCAGCTATAACGACAACCCGGTCGCCAATGGAACCCCGTATTACTATGTAGTTTACGCCACGGTGGGCGGCGCTCTGAGCTGCAGTTCTGCACAGGCCTGCGCCATACCCTACGCTCCTCTGCCTTGCCCGTGGAGCACGCGAGATATTGGGAGCGTCGGGATTTGCGGCGGAGCCAGTTGCTCCGGTTCGACCTTCACTGTTTGCGGTTCCGGCTGCGACATCGGCGGCACAGCCGATTCCTTCCGCTGTGTTTACCAACCCGGCGGCCCAGGCTGCAGCATCGTAGCGCGCGTTGTGTCGGTGCAGGGAACCGCGCCGTGGGCGAAGGCAGGCATCATGATTCGCGAGACGCTCAATAACAACGCATCGGAGGGATCTTTGTGCCTGACACCGAATAATGGAATTGACCTGCTGCTTCGGTGCGGCACGGGCGCGAACACGCAGAGCGCAGATATTCCGAACTTGACGCCGCCTTATTGGGTCAAGGCTGTGCGCAGTGGGAGCACGCTGACCGGGTACTATTCTCAGAATGGAACGACCTGGACGCGGGTTGGGGCTACGACGATCAACATGGCCTCCAGCGTATATATTGGAATGGGCGTGACCAGTTGCAGCAACGGCGTGCTCTGCACGGCCACGTTCGACCACGTCACTGCCTCACCTTGAACCTGCCCTGAGTCTGAATGATAGAATCGGACAAAAGGCTGGAAGCCGAGCATGGAAAGGGACGCTCGGAGCACCCGGCAGCACGGACAAGCTGGGTGCCCGTCCTGTTAGCGCTCGGTTTGATTCTGAGCGTAGCCGTGATCCATTGGCGCGTCAGCAGATCAAACGGTAATTCTGTGCCAGCCTCCCAGAACACCGTCGCTCGGGCCACTCCGGAGCCTGTGCCGGTGGCCATAGATGAGCGTGCGCCGGTCCCAGTTGCCCCGCCAGATCGCGCCGAGGCCCTCTCGAGCAACCTGTCCACGCAGTTGCGAGTTATCCAAAGCGACTCAGACCCTCGGCAACAGAACAAGGCGCTCGAAAAACTTGCCCAGGACATTGCGGCTCCGGATCTTCGGGCGGCCATCGCTTTCCTCAATGAGGGCACCGCCTCGTCTCTTGGCCGGGACCTGAAAACTCGCCTAATCCGCCGCTGGGCCACGGCTGACCCGCGCTCTGCTGCCGATTGGGTGAATCAGAATATAACGGACACCACGCGTCCGGAAGCCATGGACGATGTCGCTATTGCCTGGGCCAACCAAAATCTCGAAGAGGCTTCGGGGTGGGTGCGGCAATTGGCGGATGACGGAGAACGGCGAAACGGGCTGCTGCAAGTGGCCTACGAGGCGGCGCGCACCGAGCCTGTTTCAGCGATCAACTTGGCATTGGAACTGCCAGCGGGGCCAGCGCGAGACGACCTCTTAGCACACGCAGCCAGCCAATGGGCCACCAGCGACCCGCAAGCCGCGCTAGCCTGGGCGCGCCAAATCCCGCAAGATTCCCCCCTGCGCCAGCCTTTGCTGTCGAACATCGCCATTGCCTGGGCGACCCAGGATGGGGCGGCGGCAGCGGAGGCTGCTCTCACGACGATGGAACCAGGCAGGCCACAAGAGGACGCGGTGGTGGGCATTGCGCAACGCTGGGTACAAGCCCAACCTGAACAGGCCTCGGTCTGGGTGACGCAGTTCGAACCTGGTCCGCTGAAGGATAATGCCCTGGAGGAGATGGTGAAAGTCTGGGCCGATCAAAACGCCACGCAAGTGGCAAACTGGCTGAATGGCCTCGCATCGGGCCCTGCTCGGGATGTGGCCGTGGGAGCTTATGCGAACCAGATTATGGTGCAATCTCCCGCAGTAGCTAGCCAATGGGCCCAGACAATCGGCGACGATACCCTGCGCAAACAGGCGATGCAGGCTGTCGGGATGGATTGGTTGGAAACCGACCCTACTGCGGCACGAAATTGGATTCGGCAGACTGCGCTGCCTGAGGCGACCAAGGCCAATTAGCCAGGGATGCGCGGGCCTCGCCGTCTTTGCCACAGTCAAAATCCCTCGCCGCAGGACCGCTTTCAATTTGAAAACGGCTCCTACGTACTTTTCTCGCCTTTCAGCTTCTCGGTGGAATTCGATCAATGCAGACCGCCAGCGAGGCATCCGCGCCGGAAACGCTTGAAGGCGCCAAGCAGCGGGACGAGCAAGGCTAGGCTGACGAATCTCATGGCGATTTCCGGCACGGCTGGGATCCAGTCGCCGCTTACCAGCAGGACCGGCCCGGATCGCATGGGGCTGTGAACGACGGCTGTGAAGCCGTACACTCCGTCCTCGCCATGGACTGCATTGAGCGCCGCCATCCAGGCTGGGCCTTGCTCGTTTTCATAACCAGCAATCAAGGCATTGCCATTCGCGAGGATGTGGATAAAAGAAGGCGAAGGTGTTAAGTGCGTGAAGTTCACCGAGTTCAACGTAAATGAGTATGATTCTAGTTTCCCGGTCGACGCCTCCAGCGTCATGGTTCCCGAAGATGTGTTGTTCGGACCATAAAGTTGTACCCAATCGTAGGTAATGGGGACCGCCCCGGCATGCCACTCGCAAAGACCCCACACTGCCAAGCCCAAGGCGAGCGGTATTAATCGGGCCACGCCCTGCTTCTTTTCTGACCGGCTCATGAGGCGACTTTCGCACGAGGTGTCCCGTTGAACAAGAACTATTTTTCATTACCATCGAAATATTGAAATCTTGTGGTGGATGCTGATATAGAAACTCTCCGCTTTCATGGCCAAGGCGAAATACGGCCCGGGAGGCAAAGCGCACAACGCTCGCGCTCGCATGTGGGTGAACCACAGTACTGTTTACGATGCCGCTGCCGAGAGCGGAGGGGGTGCCGGTTTCCGCTGTGGTTTTGCCGACCGTTTGATATACGCTCCTGGGCACGGACATGAAAACGGTCTTGGCCTCCTTGCTCTTGATTCTCTATGGCTTCGGAAGCGCGCTTGCACAGATGACTTCTCCCTCCGCCGTTGCGCCGACAGCGTTCCCCCTGCAGGTTAGCCAAGACGGGCGACACCTGTCGGAAGCCGACGGCCGACCGTTTCTGGTGATCGGCGATGCGGCGTGGTCCCTGGTCGCGCAATTGAACGAGGAGAACATCGCCCGCTATTTGGACGATCGCCAGAAGCGCGGGTTCAACTCCATCATCGTTAATCTCATCGAGCACAAGTTTGCGTCCAAAGCTCCGGCAAAACTTGATGGAATCGCGCCGTTCCTCAAGCCTGGCGATTTCACGCAACCCAACTCGGCCTACTTTGACTATGCGCACCACGCCGTTGCGGCGGCCAACCGGCGTGGGCTGGCTGTCTGGCTATGTCCGGCGTATCTCGGTTGGGGCGGCGGCGAGGAGGGTTTCTTCAAGGAGATTAAAGCGTCCGGACCAGCGGCCCTGCGGAGCTACGGGCGGTTCGTCGGGCAGCGATTCAAGGAACTGCCGAATGTTGTTTGGATGATTGGGGGCGACTACGCGTTGCCGGAAGGCGAACGCTGGGCCGGCAATGAACTGGCTCTAGGCGTGCGCGAGGGTGGCGCAAGGCAACTCATGACCGCACACGGCGGCCAGACCTCGGCACTCGACACTTTTGGCGACCAACCCTGGCTGGCCGTGGAGTCGGTGTACCGTTACCAGCCCGATCTTTGGCGGCCGCTGTTGGGGGCTTACAACCGGAAACCGGAGCGCCCATTCGTGCTCATCGAGACGATCTATGAGGGCGAACACGACTCGAGGCCGGAGCAAATCCGGCAACAGGCCTGGTGGGGGATGCTGTGCGGCGCCTGTGGCCAGTTCTTCGGCAATAATCCACTGTGGCATTTCGACGGCCCGACCCTCTTCCCGCATACCAACACTTGGGAGCAGGCGCTCGACAGCACGGGCAGCCGTGATATCGCTCGGCTGGGAAAGTTCCTCGCTAACCTTCGCTGGCACCTGCTCGTCCCCGACACGGAAGGGAAATTCCTAGCATCCAGTGCGGGCGACTCCGCGCACATCACCGCCGCGCGGACCCCGGACGGCAGCCTCGCGGTGCTCTACATCCCATCAACCAGCACGGGCCCGCGCGAGCTCAAGCTTAACCTCGCGAATTTTCCCGGTCCGGTGACAGCCCAATGGTTCAATCCTGCCAAGGATGCCCCGCTCCTCCCGCACGACCCAAGGCTTATCAATCGTGGGACACAAACCCTCCAGACCCCCGGCGATAACGGCACCAGCGCGAATGACTGGGTGCTCGTCCTGGAATCAGGGATTTGATCCGTAAAGGCCTGAGGCCTGCATTCTCACGAGAGAATTATTTCAACCGTTTGGCCCGGACTAAGAATCGCGTCGGCGGGCAAACTCACGAGCACCCGGCGGCCTTCCACTTTCAGCGCCGCGTGAACCTTCTCTTGGTTGAGCTGGACAACGGCGTTGTTCGGCTTCAGACCTTCAATTGCCTCAAACGCCAGTGTGCGGAGTCGCAGCGTTCCCCACTTGACCTGGATCGCGTCGTGTTGCACGCGCCCCTCGCGCTGCTGTTTGAAGACACCCCAGCCCTCCGCGGCGGTGAACGCGGCACGGAAACTCTCCGGCCCCAGCCGCGGAGCAAAACCAATATGGCCTTGGGGCCCGTGGTACTCGTAACCGCAAGCGGCGATAAAACTGCCGTAGCTCGACATCGCGCGTGCATAGTGGTCGGAGCACTCGACTTCATTATACGGATTGCGCCTGGCCGCGTGATGCCGGTCGTGCAGCACTCGGGTAATAATGAGAGCCTTGTCCGCCAATCCTTCCCAGAGCATATGGGCAGCTAGTTGGTGTTCCTGGCCAGTCCAGACTTCGTTGAAATAATAGCCGAAGCCGCCTTTGCCCGCGGCCCGGTCCGCGCCACCGTGGGGGAAGGTCGTCATCACGACACCCCCTTCGCCCGCCATCGCATACCAGCGGCCACCCTTAAGCCGGGACTTTTCCCGGAACGGTCCCACATCCGGTGTGAAATTGTACTTCCAAATCGCCTCCAGGGCCGAGGCGGTCTGGCCCGCCGGGACGATTCGTGGCAGGCCAACCTGCAAGGCCCACGCTTGCCCCATCAATTGATCAATATGGCAGCCGTCATTGGAATTGGTAGCGTCAGCATGCTTGGGATCGGGTTTGTGGATAAAGTACTCGCCATTAAAGAGCTGTTTGACCAACTCCTCCGAACCGCGCTTGGCAATCCGGCCGCACCGTTCGGCAAAAGTCGCATCGCCCACCTCTGTCGCCATGGCTTGGCCGGCACGCAAGGCGGCGAGATAGAGCGAGCTGATCCAGGCCATCGGGCCAAACCAGGATGCGTCAAGCGTGTTGTACTGTTCGCCTTCGATCAGCCCATTTTCATCTCCATCGCATCCGATGAGATACTCGATAGACTTGCGGATACGCGGCCAGCACTGGCGTAGGAAACCCTGGTCGGACGACATCTGGTGCTCGCGCCAGGCGCGAAGGACGATCCCACACTGGCCGTCGTGCGCCACTCGCCGGTCACACTCCCCCCGATAATCGATCGCGCCATCCTCGTGCCAGGCGGTGCCGAAATCGGTGCGCCGGCGCAAATCGCGCTCCAGTTCGGGAAAAATGCGCCCCACCGACTGGGCGTAGTTCCACACATGCTGGCAAGTTCCCTGGCAGCAATAGACGCCTTCAAAGGCATAGAAGCGGCCATTGTCAAATTGGTAACAGGTATTGGTCGCCAAGGTGCAAATGGGAGCGAAGGTTCGATCCAAAAACCAATAGGGCAGTGTTGAATCATACCAGGTCTGGTTCCAGAGGCGGGTTTGTCCTGCTAGAGCGTCGAAGTTGGCAGCGACATGACGCGTCACCGCCGCTGCCGAATCGAATCGCTTAGAGTAGTGGCGGTGCAGTTTCTCCACGTCCTCCAATGGCCCCAGTTCGGCGCGGCGCAAGCCTGGAAAAAACCACGTCACCAGGAACGTCGCTTCGGCTTCTTCTCCGGGAGCCAAAGTGAACTTGCGTCCCACAGCTCCGACGAGTTTGTCCGCCAATGACTTTACCGCGGCTGGTTCAGTTTTGGTTGCGGGCGGAGCAAACACCGCTACGTTCGAATCCACACTGACGTGGCCGAAATGGCCTTTCGGGTCGCCCAGTAAAGCCAGCCCCATCGAGCCATAATCCTCCCGCTGTTCCAGCTTAATGAGGTTCGTGGGGAGGCTGTCTGTGAAGGTGATTTGATCCACGTTGATGTGACCCCAGGGACCAGTGGCCTTATCCACAATCTCCAACCGAGCCTCCCGGCCCTCAAACTCAGTCACTTCCCAGCCGTCCCACTCCAAGACCTCTCGGTCGTGTCCGGTGGCGGTGCGCACCACCTGGCCATCCACGACCAGATTCATACAGGTCTCGCCGGGGTGCCGTCCCCCACCCATCAGAAAAGCAATGCACCGGCGCGCAATGGCAAAACGTTTGGAAACAAGTCTGCCGGTGGTTTGGTCTCCCTGGCAGTAGCTGTTGACCAAGTGCTTGCCGCGAAAGCCTGTCACCGGATTTTGGTTGGGCAGCGTGCCTGCAGCGGGTTCCGAGCCAAAGGCCAGACCCTCGACCGTCCAGTTGCCGTATCCATTCTCGAAATCTTCAAAGACGATATCCGGTCGTGACTGCCTGCCTCCCTGATCGGGCAATGATTCTGCCGTGCTGTGCAACATGGTCAACGCCGGTTCGCGCAGGAGCTGATTGCGACGCTGCCCTCGGCCAGCCGGGGCAGCGCCCAGGCAGACGGCGTTTTCCAGCCAACCCGCGAGCTCCACCTCAACCTGTGTCGCGCCGACATTCCTGACCGTATAATGCATCACGGTGACGGGCAGCGAAGAATTCTCTGCGCTCAGCGGGACAAAGGGAGAGAAGGCTTCCAGTGAAACGCTCACCGGCAAGCTGGCATCACGGAAATCCACAAAGGCCATCGGATATTGCCCACGAAAGGCAATGTCCTGCGCCTTGAAACCGGCGCTGTCCAACCGCCGAATCTCCGCCAATCCGGCTCCCGTGAGCTTGATGGCAAACCCCTGGTCAATCAGCCGGTCGGGCTTGGGAGGCTTGGCGTAATTCTGGCCCGCACCGTTAGTAAAATTGGACGGTTGGGGAAGGTTAAAAATGTCCCAATGCCACAGCCTGCCATCCCCGCCCAAATACATTTGGCCGCAGCAAATCCCGCCCACTGGCATCCCGATCTTCTCCAACTCAACCCCTCGATACAAGGTGGGTTCGCCGCGTTCAAAGAGCGATTTGACCCATTCGGGCCTAAGCTTCTTGTCGGCAGGAATGAGATTCTGGAAGTCCGCCTCTTCAAACGGGCCCGCAATCGCCGGCCATTCCATGAGCGTCGAAGTGGCAGTGAGGCCGGCCAGACGCAGGAAGTCGCGCCGGTTTACACCTCCGGTGCGGCCACAGCAGGCGGGACCGCAATCGGTTCTTTCAGGTCTCGTTTCGTTCGTCATCGTGCTGGGGGTTCAATAGACCTATGTCGGCTTGGAGGTCCAGGCAAAAAAAGGCAGTGGTGAATGGCCCGGCACCTTGTCTTGCGCTCGATCGAATCAAGGGCTACGGACTCTAGACGACCCCTGGCTTTGGGACCCGCGCGTAACCAGCGCCGTCCGTCCGGACGTGGCCAAGACTAGGGAACGGCATGTGGTAACCCATCAATAAGCTGCGATCTGCGTTTGCTTGCTTTCCGGCGCTCTCAGGCGTGCGTCTCGAAGAATCGGAAGAACAACGCTTGCTTTGACACCGGCTCGGCCTTGGCTGCAAGCGCTGCCATTTGCTGCTCGCTTAAGGGCGTAAAGTTACGCGCCAACTGAACATTTTGTTCCAATTGCGCAAGGGAATCGCAGCCGATAATTACCGTGCTCAACGGCAAACTCAGCGAATAGTACATCGCCTCACGCATATCCAATGTTCCAGGACCGTTCGAAACGACCACACCCTCCCAGGAGCGCTTCTGCTGCTCCAAGGACGGCGGTGTCCAACTCGACAACAAGCGTCCGCGCGCGGGCACCTTCATGCCGATGATGCCCATTTGTTTTTCGACCGCCACCGGCAACAACTGCTCCATGAAACTGTAATGATGCTTGTCCGCCGCATTGACCGCCATCAGGATGGTGTCAAATGGATGACGCTTGAGCGCCTCGATCAGGGGGTCAGGGCGATAATGCCCCGTTACGCCTAGATACCGGACCAACTTTTGATCCTGCGCCTGCAGCAACGCTTCCATCGCGCCGCCCTTGCCGAAAATTTTATCGACTTCCTCCAGGGTGCCGATGTCGTGCAGTTGCCATAGGTCGAGATGATCGGTTTGTAGGAGTTCGAAGGATTTTTCCAACATGCGCATGGACCCGTCGCGGGTGCGCTCCTTGGTTTTGCTGGCGAGGAAAGCCTCCGACCGCCGGCGCTTCATGACCTGCCCGATGTACTGCTCGCTCCAGCGATCCGGACCGCCGTAGATCGAGGATGTGTCGATGTAATTCACACCCAGGTCCAACGCCCGTTCAACGATCGGCACTGCCAACGCCTCGTTGCGGCCTCGCTCCAAAGCTGCCTGGCCTCCCAGGCTGAAAATGCCCACCCGATGCCCTGTCCTTCCCAAGTTCCGAGTCGGCATGGCTCCCGCCGTTTTCGCGTTGGAGATTTCCACATCTGTCCGAGGTTCCGCTCGCGACAGCGCCGTTTGGCCCATCAAGGCCGCGGCCGTAACTGCCCCACCTCGCTTCAAGAACTCACGCCGATTCGAATTTGCCGATTTATTGTCCGCATCGTTCATAGCGACTCCCGGTTGCTTTTCTTTATCCTAGAGCAACCCGCCGCCCGTGCCAATCGCGAAAAATCTCAAGGTGCTCGTTACGATGCGTTATCCCCCTCTTAAGGCTCTGGCGTGGGGGATATTCCCTTTTCCAGATCTTTCCCACGCCAGGAACCGGCTGCCACTCCGTTCACCTGAACCTGGTAGCGTCGCGCGGGCTCGGTCCGGCGAAAAACGACGACCGCCCGTCGTTGCCACTTGAATGGACTGGAGAGGTTCAACCGAATTTGTCCATCGTGGATGCAGCACTCGACCACGTTGAGCCCGTTGACGCCGATGCCTCGGCCGGCGGCCAGGTCGATTATTGCATCATGAAGGTAATCCTCCTCGATCTCGATCCCCGCCATGCCACTGCCGGTCCCCCAATGAAAACTGCTCACTCCCGCTTTGGCCCCGTAGCCCTCGTGGGCCCAATTCTCGGAGGGAGAGACTGGAAACTGCGCCCGCAAGGCGGCAATACCGCGTTCAAGATATTCCACCTTCCCTGTCGCGCGATAGTAGTCGAGCAGGATGTTCCCGCACTGGCTTTGGCGCGCATCGGACCATTCGGCATCCGAGTTCTGGGTGGTGAATCCTCCCAGCAGCATCGCCTTGCTAGTGAGGCCTTCAAGCCTGGGATTCGTCCAACATTGCTGGAAGAGCAGCAAGTAATCCAATAGTGCTTCGCCCTGTACGAGGTAGGCTGATTCCTCAGTCACGCGAAAGGCCAAAAGATAAGCCGCGACCGTTTGCGAGAGCGCCAAATCGTTGGCAGGCCATTGTTGGGTGCGTTCATCGAAAGAGGCTGTTCGCGGGCTGCAACTCCAGAAAGTCTCATAATCGTACCACTGGCGCTGCGGAATAACCTCTTTCTCCAGAAAGCGTAATCCCTTTTTGGCTGCCTCCAAATACAGGGAACTACGATCCTGGTTGTAGAGTTCCAAGAGAAAGAGCAGTACCGGCCCCGTTTCAGCTTTAACGGTATTCGAAGTGTCCTGCTGCACGGACCCGTCCTCGCCAAAGCGCGTCGGCAACATGCCATTTCCCAACTGTCTCGCGATCATAAACGCAGCCAGCTTTCGGCAGCGCGGCAGAACGCCAACGCTCCCGGGGAGTCG
>Ga0209517_10007728_pt1 | contig 12777 bp, 8 predicted proteins | sample PeaSoiMetSII2010_FD_187695 | JGI IMG/M metagenome (GOLD analysis project Ga0209517, IMG submission 187695) | Peat soil microbial communities from Weissenstadt, Germany - SII-2010 (SPAdes) (version 2) | ecosystem: Environmental > Terrestrial > Soil > Wetlands > Peat | place: Germany: Weissenstadt...
TCGTCAGCCGCTGGGAATATCACGAAGCCAACTTCCTCGGCATGCTCCAGCTCGGCTGCCTCGTCATCCTCATGAGACATTTATGAGATACGCTCTAGAACGTAGAATCTAGCGAGCCGCCGGGGAGCTAGTGGCTTGGCACGGGAGGCGCGGAAGTGTATGCGCTCGTGCGGCCGCCGATGCGGCTGAGTAAAATCGCGACGAAGGCGCAGGCCGCCGCGACCGTGCCGGACATCAGAATCTGCCCGGGAGTCCAGCCCCGCTTCAAGAAAACTCCGCCCAGCAACGGCCCGACGATCGAGCCGATGCGTCCGACCCCCAGCGCCCAGCCGATGCCCGTCGATCGCACGGCGGTCGGATAAAAGTTCGCGGCAAGCGCGTTCAGCCCCCCTTGCGCGCCGATGATCATCAAACCCGATATGAACGTGACGGCGAGCATCAGCGGGAACGAACTAGGGATCTTCGAGAGCGCCGCGACGAACAACGTGGCGACGCCGAACTCGGCGAGCAAAACAAGGTAGGCGCCACGGCGCTTGATGAGCCAGCCTTCGAAGAGGCAGCCGCACACGCCGCCAAAGCTGAAGAAAGCCGTCGCCGTCGCTCCCGCGGAGGTGGACATGCCGGTTTGGCGCAACAGTGCGGGCAGCCAGCTGCCGATGAAATAAATCATCAGCAGATTCATGAAGTAGGGAACCCAGAGCAGGATCGTGCCGAACGCGCGCCCCTCGGTGAAGAGATGGATGACGGGCACGCCTTCGTGCTGCGTGTCGCGCGGAGTGGCGCGCAAATTCGAGGCGGCGAATTCAGGAGCAATGCGAGTCAGGATGCGCACGACTGCCTGCGGACTTTTTCCGCGCACGGCGAGAAACTGAATCGATTCGGGAAGCCCGGCGATCAGCAGAATCGCGATGACCAGCGGAATCGTGCCGCCGAGATAGAGCACCGACTGCCAGCCCCAGCGCGGAATCATCGCGGCGCTCAAAAGCCCGCAGGTAACTCCACCGAGAGGCATGCCGATGAAAAGCAGCGTGACCACGTGCGGAAGAATGCGCCGCGGAACGAATTCCGAGGCGAGCGCGACGACGTTGGGCATCGCGCCGCCGAGGCCGAGCCCGGTGAGAAATCGAAGAATGAGGAGTTCGCGGAAGGACGTGACGTGCACGGTGATCAACGAGAATACGGCGAAGCTGAGGGTTGAAAAAATCACCGGCCACTTGCGGCCCCAGCGGTCGGCAATCGGTCCGGTGGTCATTGCAGCGATCATCAATCCGAAAAGCCCGGCGGAGAAGATCGGGCCGAAGTTCTTAACCGGCGCGTGGATGCTATCGGCGATCGACGGTGCGATGAAATTGATGGTCTGCGAATCGAAGCCGTCGAGAACCAGGACCAGACCGCACAGAACGACGGTCCAGATTTGATAGCCGCCGAGCGACCGCTGCTCGATTATTTCGCCGACGGTAAGCGATTGCCATTCCGTGGTGGTCATGATTTCGGCGCGGCCCCCCGCAGTATGCGGAAATCCCGGCGCAGAGTGTACACCGGCCAGGCGCAATTCGCGACGAGCCGGCGAAAAGTGCAGATAGAACTAAAATTGGCCCAAAGGACAGTAGATGCCCGGGCCGCAATCTGCCACGTTGTAAGTGACGGGAAAATTCCGTCCGCTCTCCGAGCGAGAGTCGAATGCTCTCTGACAACTGAATACGCAGGAGGGTTTGCGTGGCACAGGCAATCCTGTCTGTGCTCTTACGACCGCCAGGTCTCTACGAATGTCTGCATGCCCGCGCGAACTGTTGGGCTACGCGGCTTCTTGTTCTCGGTCGCCAATCACCGATAACCACTCACCAATTACAAAACAAAGTGACACACCATGCCAAGTAATTTCGGGCGTAAGTCACTGAAAACAAAGAAAAGGGACCCTCACAAAGTGACACACTTTTTCGAGGCTCAATGTGGCCCGTCAGGACGACTTCTTGGCGAACGGTTTGCGCAATCCGGCCTGCTCGAGCAACGGCAGGACGTCCCGAATGAACCGCTCCACGCCATCCACGTAATCAACCCAGGTCATGATGACTGCGTCGATGCCCACGCGGGAGATCGATTCGAGCTCCTTGGAGATGCTCTGGGCCGTGCCGGTCAACGGGTGTCCGGCGCCGGTCGCCATGCGCCGGCGCATGAACGCCAGTCGCTCCGATCCCATGGGAATATTGTTTTCGGCGCTGATCGTGCGCATGAGGCTGTCCATCACTTCGTTATCGAGATATTCCTCGGAGTAGCGGTGCAGATATTCATCCGCCGCCTTCTGCGTCTCGCGTTGGACGACCGAGCAGTTCGTCCAAAGCTGGATCTCGCGGCCGAATTCCTGGCGAGCCATCTTCTTGTAATTCTCGACATCGGTACGCCATTCCTCGGGCGTGGCTCCATGGGGACTGATCAATCCGATGTCCGAATGCTTTGCCGAGAACCGCATACCCGTCGGAGAGAGGGCTGCGTTCATCACCGGCACGCCTCCCCGTTGAAGCGGCTGGGGGCGCGAAATCGCTTTCTTCATGCGGAAATACCTTGATTCGTAATCGAATTCCGTCGGGCTGGTCCACAGCCGCCGCAGCAGGTGTAGCCACTCCTCGAGATAGACATAGCGCTGGTCGTGCTCCATCAGATCGATGCCGAACATGTCGAACTCGCGGCGATTCCAGCCGCCGACGATATTGAGCGCGAAGCGGCCACCGCAAATGGCGTCAATCGTGGCGGATTCCTTCGCGACGAGCATCGGGTGCATCGTGGGCGCGTGGGACGTGGCGAAGACGGCGGAGTATTGCGTCGCTGCGGCGAGACCCGCGGCCCAGGTGAAGGTCTCGAACACGACGTTGGAGGGATGATCGGCCTTATCGTCCAGGTAGCCTTTCCAGCGCGCGATCGGGACGATCGCTTCGAGGCCCGCGTCATCCGCGAGGCGTGCGCATGCCAGCGTGTTCGCCCACGTCGGCTGGCGAACCTCCGGAACGAACGTCATGTTGGGAATCGTGTTGGTGCAGAAGGTGCCGAGTTTCAGCTTGTTGTCGTTGAAGATTGGGTTCGTCGGTCGGTTTGTCACGCCGGCAATTTTGCCAGAGAATCCGCGAATTACACAGCGACGATTCGGATGTCGAACTCAGTTAAGCGGACCCTTGTCGAGCGAGCGGAACGTGGCCTCGATCGTAAGGTCACCGAGTTAGGGTCGTGTCCGTCGCCGTGTCCTGCGCTTGTGCGTGAACTGCCGTAGAGCCGGACATAACCGTTGCCGCCAAAACGACAATCGCCTTTCGTAGAATCACTGCGTTCATCAGGCTTCTCCTTTTTAGGTCGTTCTGCATCCATGCTTTCTAACGACGTGCAGGTGCTAAAAGAAAACCTTCACCACGCTAAGCGTCCGGTGGTTCCCGGAGCCGCAAATTGCCGCGGCGGAGCGCTCGCTCCTTCATCAGCGCAAAGAACACGGGCACGAGAATCAGGACGTGAATCGTGGATGTGATCATGCCGCCGACGATGGGCGCAGCAATCGGCTTCATCACGTCCGAGCCAACGCCGGTCGCCCACAGGATGGGCACGAGGCTCGCAAGAACGACGCAGACGGTCATCAATTTCGGGCGAAGGCGATGTACCGCACCTTCGATAACCGCTGTCTCGATGTCCTCTTTCCGCAGCGGAACGTCTGACTTAAGCCGGTTATCCAAAGCTTCGTGCAAGTACACCACCATGACCACGCCTGTTTCGACGGCGATGCCGAACAGCGCGATGTAGCCGACCCACACGGCGACGCTGAAGTTGTAGCCAAGTAGCCGCTGAAGAATCAAGCCGCCGGTCAGCGCGTAAATCGTGGGGAAAATGAGAACAGCAGCTTCGGTCGCCGAATGAAAGACCATATAAAGGAGGATGAAGATCACGAAGAAGACAACGGGCAGAATCAATTCCAGCCTCTGTTTTGCGCGTAACTCAAACTCATATTCACCGGACCATTTGTAGGTAAAGCCGGGTGGCAGGACGAGCTTCTGCTTAAGGAGATCGCTTGCCTTCGAGACAAAGCCGCCATAGTCGCTTGTGTTCAGGTCGACGTACACGTAACCGGTTAGCGCTCCATCTTCGTCGCGGATCATGGAAGGGCCTCGCGAAAACGAGAGCGTCGCTACTTCGGAGAGGGGAATTTGCGCGCCAGAGGGTGTGCCGATTAGGACGCGTTGCAGCTCTTCGATATTGTCCCGAAAGTCGCGGCCATAACGGACGTTCACGGGATACCGTTCGCGGCCCTCAACGTTTTCAGCAACCATCTCACCGCCGATTCCCGAGGTCACCGCCTGTTGGACGTCTCCGACCGTCAGACCGTAGCGGGCTGCCTCGGCCCGGTTTACTTCGATGTTCAGGTAAAAGCCCTGCGATACGCGTTCGGCAAAAATGGACCGCATCTCAGGAATCGTTGACAGAATCTGTTGTACCTGCGCGCCAACCTGCTGGACGCCGTCGAAGTTTGGCCCTTGAATCTTCAAACCGAGAGGTGTCTTGATTCCGGTCAATTCCATGTCGAGGCGATTTTCGACTGGCATCGTCCAAGTGTTCGAGAGGCCCGGAAATTGGAGCTTTGCGTCCATTTCCTGAATCAACTTTTCGTAGGTCATCCCCGGTCGCCACTGATTGCGGGGTTTGAGCATGATGGTCGTGTCGTACATGTCGAGGGGGGCGTTATCCGTCGCACTGTCCGATCGCCCGACTGAACCGAAGACGGTCTCGACCTCCGGGAACGTGCGGATCATCTTGTCTTGCTCCTGTAGCAACTGCGATGCCTGCGTGATGGAAATCCCCGGTAGAGCGGTAGGCATGTAAAGGGACGATCCTTCGAAGAGCGGTGGCATGAACTGGCTACCGATGTGAAGCGCGAGAGGCAGAGTAACGACAAGAAACAGCAGATTGAGCAGCAACGTAGTCTTGCGAAAACGCAGGCACAGCCGCAGAACCGGCAAGTAAATGGCCTGAGTGATTCTGGAAATCGGGTTCCGTGATTCAGGCGTCAGCCGCCCACGGATAAACAGGACCATCAGCACCGGCACAAGCGTGATGGCCAAAATCGAGGAGAAGCCGACCGCGAGCGTTTTCGTCCACGCCAGCGGACGAAACATACGCCCCTCCTGAGCCTCCAGAAGAAAGACGGGCAGGAAAGAAACCACGATGATCACGAGTGAAAAGAAAATCGCCGGGCCAACTTGTTTGGCCGAGTCGAGAAGTATCCGGCGTCTCTCCGCTTCGGGGATCTTTATCTGCGTTCGGGCAGGTTGCACGACAAGAGGGCTCGTGACGGAACCAACAGAAATGTCTTCACCGGGCGGCGGGGCCGGCGCAGATTGACGCTCGGAAAGATGCCGGTAGCCGTTTTCGACCATCACGATGGCGGCGTCCACGAGCACGCCAATCGCGAGCGCCAATCCGCCGAGCGACATGATGTTCGAGCTGACGTGCAGGTAATACATGGGGATAAATGAGGCGACTACCGCGATGGGCAGAGTCAAAATTGGGATCAGTGCCGAGCGGAAGTGGAAGAGAAAAACGATGATTACCAAGCTGACGATGATTGCCTCTTCCAGCAAATCGTGCTGTAGCGTCTCGATGGATGTCCGAATCAATCCCGAGCGGTCGTAACCGGCGACAACTTCCACGCCTGCTGGCAGCGATGGCTTGATCTCTTGCAGTTTCTGTTTAACTCCATTGATGACATTTAGAGCATTCATTCCATCGCGCATTACAACGATCCCGCCAACGGTCTCTCCTTCTCCCTGCCATTCGGCGACTCCTTCGCGAATGTCCGGTCCGAATGTGACCGTCCCCAGGTCGCGGACCAATACTGGCGTTCCATTCTTGGTTGCAACAGGAACGGTCTCCAGATCGCTTAACGACCGCAGATAGCCGAGGCCGCGGATCATGTATTCGGCCCCACCCATTTCAAGCAGGCGTCCGCCGACTTCGTTCGTGCTGCCTCGAACTTTCTCGATGACTGTCGAAAGCGAAATACCGTACGCGCGAAGTTTTTCGGGATCGAGATTGACCTGATACTGGCGGACGAATCCGCCGATGGTGGCTACTTCAGCGACGCCGGGAACAGTTTCAAGTTGGTAGCGTAAATACCAGTCTTGAAGGCTGCGCAGGTCCGCCAGACTGTGCCGATGGCTGTGGTCTACGAGAGCGTATTCATAGACCCATCCCGCTCCGGTCGCGTCAGGCCCAATCACGGGATTCACTCCCGCCGGCAGCCGCCCAGTGATCTGTTGCATGTACTCCAAGACGCGCGACCGGGCCCAATAAAGATCGGTCGAGTCCTCGAACACGATAAAGACGTAAGAATCTCCGAACATGGTTTGTGCGCGCACAGCCTTTACGTGCGGGGCTGCGAGCAGCGTTGTGACGATGGGGTAAGTAACCTGATCCTCGATGATGCTCGGAGGTTCACCAGCCCAGGGCGTATGGACGATAACTTCGACATCGGAGATATCTGGCAGTGCGTCGAGCGGGATTTGGCGCAACGACCAAATCCCTACCAGGACCAAGAGCAGTGTCCCGGTGAAGACGAGAAAGCGGTTTCGAGCGCACCAATCAATCCATCGGGAGATCACGTTACATCCCTCCCGCGGCGTTGACGCTCAGTTGCTTGGTGACTGCTACCTGTCCGCTCTTCTTGGCCAGGATCGTGACCTGCCAGGTTCCGCCACTTTCAAGCTGTCCCGAGCCCTGATAAAGACCGTTGCCTTTGTCGTTCAGAGTGACTGAAGTGCGCACCGCCGCCATGCCCATTGCGGGCATTGCTGCCATGAAAAACGTCACGCTAACGTCCGCTCCTGAAATAGGCGAGCCACCGCTATCCGTCAATTTCACGCGGAAAATGTTGCTGCCTTTGCGCGGTGGGCTAGGATCCGAGCTTAGTTCCGCACTCGCTTGGGCAGCATTCATCGCTGACGCTGCGCCCGCGCCAGGAGGAGGCGGAACGAAGGAACCCAGAGCGGCCTGAAGCTGACTTTCGGAATCAATCAGGAAGTTTGCGGAGGTGACGATCTGTTCTCCCGCCTTCAGTCCTTTCAATACGACAAAATCATCACCAACGCGCGCACCCAACTGCACCTCGCGCGGTTCGATATAGCCGTCACTTCGATTCACAAAGGCAATCTGGCGAGTACCGGACTGCAAGATGCCGGTCGCGGGAACGACGAGTTGCTGTCCCATTGGTACTTTCAGGGCCACGTTTACAAACATTCCGGGTTTGAGCTGGAGTCCAGAGTTAGAAAAGACCACCCGCACCTTGGCCGTCCGCGTATCCATGTCCACCTGGGGGTAAATGAAGTCCACGCGCCCACTGAAGGTCCGGCCAGGAAATGAATCTACGGTGAGCCTCGCCGGATCGCCGGCTTTGATTCGTCCAAGGTCGTCCTGAAAGACTTGGGCCTGAACCCAAACGGTCGAAAGATCGGCAATCGTGTAGAGGCGCATATCAGGCTGGACGGCAACACGAGGTAGCGCATTGCGTTCCGTGATGTAGCCGGAAGCTGGAGAATCGACTTCCAGTTCCTGTTGCACCTGGCCGGTGGATTCCAGCCTGGCGATTTCCTGTTGCGGGACACCCCATTGCTTGAGTCGTTCGACGGATGCATCGAGCAGAGAGGCTGCGCCGGAGGCGACACCTGGGACCGTGCTCTGGGCTACCTGTTGCTGATTTTGCTTTGCCACTAAGTATTCGCGTTCGGTCGCCACGAGATCAGGGCTGTAAATTGTAAGCAGAGGCTGTCCTTTGCGAACGTACTGATAAGTGGCATCGGCAAAGACCTTCTGGATATAGCCGGAGAACCGAACTTGGACGTAAGCCAGGCGGGTTTCATCCACGGCGACATTGCCGGTGGTGCGAATCTCATCTTCGATGGGCTTCCGCTCGACCACGCCGGTCTTCACTCCGATGCTCTGCAACCGCTGGGGAGAGATTTGCACCGGCACCAACGGCGTCTCGGCTGTGCTGGAAGCTGCGACCGAACTCTCGGTCGAATCTTGCGCCGCAGAGGCAGCCATTCCTTGTGACTTCGCGTCCATCTCCGGCTTTGGACTTCGGTAGTGCCACCACAGTCCCGCGAGAATCAAGGCGAGCACGATGTTTCCGCTCACTGCCAGCAAGAAACCGGTGCGATAGGTTTTCATCGTCTTGGTCCTTCCTCGCGCAATGACAATCCCGTTAGTTCTTCAAGGCGAGCCAACGCCGTCTCACGCTCGGCGATGCTCTGCCAGTAGTCCTCGTCCAAATTGAGAACATCCAGGAATGAAGCCAACAACGCTTGAAAATCCTGCCGGTTGTTCTGGTACGCAGCTAGGCCCGCCTGGAATTCAGCGCGCGTCTGTGGGAGCAATCCTTCGCGATAGATTTTCAGAAGCTCGGCGGTTTTCTGCGCGGTGTCGAATTCAGTCCGAAGCTCATAGGCCACGCGCTGCGTTTGCGCTTCCTCCTCACTGCGCGTGCGATTCAGGTCCGCTTCCGCCTGGGCGAGTTCGGGACGCTGTTTCCGCGTCCGGTAGATAGGCACCTGGATACCAACGGTGAGCATGTAGTAGGCACGAAATTGGGTGGGATCGGTGCGTTGCCACATGTATTGCACATTGAAATCTGGATAAAAATCTTTGTGCGCGAGATCAACTTGAAGCTTCTGCTTTTCAACCAGTTGCTTTGCGCCCGAAATCTCCGGGTTCTGATCCCTTGTGGCAGAAAGGAGTTCATCGAATGTGTATGGAAGCGGCGTTTCGGGTAGGTCGGAGGGCTCAATATCCTGCGAGGATTGCGGTCGATTGAGGAGTTGCTTGATTTGCGCCTGAGCCTTCGCTACTTGGAGATGGTGCATGGTAATTTCGCGAATGATTTTGGTTTGTTCCACCTGCGCCCGTAACAATTCTTGTTGATTGCCCAACCCGGACCTGTAGCGTGCGTCCGCCGCTTTTTGAACTTGCTGGAGCAGTTGTCCGTCGCTCTCAAGAATTCCGAGGGTCTTGGAAAGGACGGCAAGTTGAAAGTAGGCTGATTTGACTCCGGCTAGGACGGAGCGGCGCATGGACTCGTACTGCTGCTGCGTCACGTCCGCATCTCGTTTCGCCATTTCCCCTCGGAGGCGCAGCTTTCCTGGATAGGGAAAGTCCTGGGAGATACCGAGGCCAAAGTAGGCGAAGTCGCTGTTCGTATATCCAGCGAATGGCCGTGGGCTGCCCACGTTGACTTGCTGCACATTGAATTGAGGGTCAGGCAGCGTCGAGACTTGGGAGGGAACTTGCTTAGCGGCTAGCCAACCCTGTCGCGCCGCCTCAATCTGCGGATTGTTCCGCTCCGCCTCGGTCAGCAACCCCTGCAGCAAAATGACCGCGTCAGGATGCGCGTGTTCCTGCGACGGAGATGCAATTGGGGCTTGTCCATCGACTTGCGTCTGGCCGAACGCTAGATGTGCAGAAGCAAGAAGAACGAAAACTAGACTCAAATGGAGACCGCACTGCGGAAACAACTCACGTTGCGGTCTTTCGCCACGCAATAAACACATTTTATCGCCTCCTGAGAAGGCCAGAGAATTAGAGTGCTCGGGATTTGTGCTCTGAGCTGTGACAGCGAATACCTGCGCAGACTCCAAGCTAGGGACAAGAGTAGAGAGGCGTGTGCGGGACGCACACCGATAAGGAGGTCTAAATCAGGAGGGAAGCGTTGAGCGTGTACAGTTCGGGAGGGGAATATTGCTGAGCGTTAATTGTGACTGTCGGTGCTCGATTCGGGCGAACAACTTCAAGCATTCGCGCGTATTCGGCGGACGAGACAGTTGGCACGTGCAGCGAAATATGCCTGGCCGGCAGCATGTTAGGTGTCTGCGGGGAAGTGGTCTCCCTGCAGCAACCTTGGCTGTGATGCACAGGCGTGCAAGGCATCGAACCGCAGCACTTCATGGTCTGCTGTTCCGGCGTCATCGCAGACATACAATCTGCGAACGGCAGGAGCAACAACGCGCCTGCTGCTAACATCAAGAATATTCTCTTACCCATCATCCTGTCTCGACTCTATGCATATAGGACGCGTGAATCAATAATTCGGGTACGGAAGAGGTTGCACTGTAGAAAACTTGTCTAAGCATTTCGGCGAAGACGCTGCAAGCCGGGGGGCAAACCACTTCTTAAGTGGGGACCCAAATTACCCAAGCCCGAGCGTCGGATTACCGTCTTTTCCTTGGTCCAATTGCAACGCCATCCATGTTGATATCACCTTAATTGACCGGAGTAGCTGCACTCTAGATGTCTTCGTATGCGAGGAATTCTGCGATGAGTGCGCAAAGGAGAGAAATCCAGCGGGCGCTAACTGATTGAGAGAATTGGGGTGAGCGACGGGGATTGAACCCGCGACCCTCGGTGCCACAGACCGATGCTCTACCAGCTGAGCTACGCTCACCACCGTGGAAAAATCATAACACGACGTCGCGTGCGCGAGCTACGCCTTGGGAGGGAAGGGAATTGGCGCAAGGCGCTTGCGGCGCACGGAGCACTGGCGCAGATGGGCGCGCGCCTGCTCCGCCCATGCGCCATTGGGCGCATGGCGAAGATAGAGGACCCACTGTTCGCGGGCGAGGCGGCGCTCGCCGCGCTTTTCGTAGGCGAGAGCCAGATTGAAGTGGACGTCGGCGTGGGCGGGCAGCGCCCGGACGGCGCGCCGCAAATGTTCGATGGCCTGGTCCAGCTCTCCCTGCTCCTCGAGGACGCAGCCAAGGTTGTAACGCGAGATTCCGTTCAAGGGATCGAGCTGTACGGCGGAAAGAAATTCAGCGCGCGCTTCCTCGGCCCGGCCCAACTGGTAGAGCGCGACACCCAGATTGATGTGGGCGTCCACCCATTCGGGTGTGAGATCGAGCACTTGCCGGTATCTTTCGACCGCCTGCGGGAGAAGTTCCGGGCGAGTCTCGCAGTCGAGCGCCGCTTGAAACAATTCCTCGGGCGTCGGCCCGGTCATGGCGTGCAGCTTGGCGGGCAGCGGCGGTGAATCGAAGGGGAAGACCCACTGTTGCTTGAGCGGGCTGAATGGACGCGTCGCGCCGGGCGGAATCACCAGCAGGTCGCGGCCCTGTTCGAGGAATCGGAGTTCTTGAAGCGGCAGCGCGGATTCGCCAAACTGCTGCTCGATCAAGTTGACGGCGCGGCGAACCCGGAGGGCGGGGATTCGATGGTCGGTAAGACGCTGGAGCGTGCGCAGAGCGACGAGATCGCCGAAATTGTAGAATCGCTCGCCCCAACGCGCCCGGGGACGCACCAGCCGGAGCCTTTCCCAATAGCGAAGACGGCTCGGGTTTACTCCCAGAATGCGCCCAACTTCTCGTCGGGTATATCGCTGCGCCAAGCTGGCGATTCCTCCGTGAAATCGATTCCGCGAAAGATTATGCACCCTTTGTCAATCCCTGTGGTGGTTCGTTTGTGTAAAGAGGATGGCTCGACACCTTCGTCGATTACCATAAGACGACACGCCGCCGCGCCCCGATTGCACGACCCCGCTGGCTTGCTAGACTTTTAGAGGACGTCACCTCCCACTATGTCTCTGGACAACACCGGACGGCTCTATTTGGAGCGCCAAGTCACGCTGGCGCGCGTCGTGATCGCGGCGCTGTCGCTGGTGGCGTTGCTGGAAACATCGGGAGCGCCGGTGCAGCGGGCTCCCATCGTTTTTCTTTCAGCTTATTTGGCGGCTGCGCTGGCCGAGGCGCTGGTGGAACGGTTCTCCAGCGGGGCGCGATTTCGAATTCCTCTGGCCGTGGATTTTGCGGTGCTGGCGGTCTTCGTCTATCTGACGCCTTCGGTGTCGGCCTTCTGGTTTCTCTTTCTATTCACCGTGTTTGCGCTGGCCACGCGCGGAAATACGCGCGCGATGCTCGCGCTGGTCGGCTTGGCCACCGTGGGGATCATCCTCCGCGTGGCGGTCGAGCAGGCCTTCCGCTGGCGAAGCATGTGGCACTGGATCGCCATCGGGTTGGGAACTCTGGTCTCCGGCCTGTGCATGGGATTTCTTGGCGCACGGGAGCGCGAGCATCTGGCGCGGCAGGAGTTCCTGGAAAAAATCACCGGCCTGCTGCAATTCGACCAGGGGCTGGCTGAGTCCATTCGCCAGGTGCTTGGCGAATTGGCGGTGACGTTCGAGTGCGAACAAGCGATTCTGGCAATTCTCGAGGATGAACTCGAGCGGCTTTTTGTCTGGAAAGTTCGCCCGGGCGAACTCGAGGCGAGCGGCGCGGAAACACTCCCGCAGTCGCGCACCGATACCTTCCTGTTCGATTGCCTGGAAATCACCATGGGCTGGGAATTCAAGAACGGGAGCGGCGAAGGTTTCGGCTGGGACCGGCGCACCGGAGCGCGATTGCGCGTGCCCGCTCCGCCGGATTCGACGCGCGAGGAATTCGGGGCGCGGTCTCTGCTGGCGGTGACCATGGAGAGTGGCGGGCGGCCGGCGGGCCGCATGGTGCTCGTGAATCCCCGGGCGTCGCGCGGACGGTTTTCCGCCGGAGATTTGCGCTGGCTGGAGCAGATCGTCCGGTACGTGGGGCCGCCCCTCGAGAAAGTGTTCGTGATGCGCAGCCTGCGGGCGCGGGCCGTGGAATCGGAGCGCAGCCGCATCTCGCGCGACCTGCACGACGGAATCCTGCAGACGTTGCTGAGCCTGAAGATTCAGCTCGACGTCCTGCGCCGCAAGTTGCCGCAGAAGCCCGAGCAGGCGTGCGCGGAACTGGC
>Ga0209517_10007730_pt1 | contig 12774 bp, 11 predicted proteins | sample PeaSoiMetSII2010_FD_187695 | JGI IMG/M metagenome (GOLD analysis project Ga0209517, IMG submission 187695) | Peat soil microbial communities from Weissenstadt, Germany - SII-2010 (SPAdes) (version 2) | ecosystem: Environmental > Terrestrial > Soil > Wetlands > Peat | place: Germany...
CTTGTCCTTTCAAAAAGAGATGAAATGAGAAATGTCATTCGCCAAAAATTGGCCGACGGTTTGGCCGCAGATTGGCCCGAGTTGACAAGGCGCGAGGCGCGCGTGCCGGCGATTCCTGGCAAAGCCCATGCCGTGATCGGCATGCGTCGGGCGGGCAAAAGCTGTTTTCTGAGACAATCCCTGATGGAACGAGCTAAAGCAGGAGTTCCGCGCGATGCTCTGGTTTACTTTAGCTTCGAGGATGAGCGTTTGGCGGGCATGCAAACCGAACAATTGAGTTGGGTGTTGGAGGAGTATTACTTGGCGCGTCCGCAATTCCGAGACCGTCGGGAGGTGACATTCTGCTTCGACGAAATCCAAGTTGTGCCGGGCTGGGAGACTTTCGTCCGACGGATTCTGGACTCGGAAAAGATAGAGGTGTTTGTCAGTGGCTCTTCCGCCCGAATGCTCAGTCGGGAGATCGCCTCAGCCTTGCGCGGGCGAGCTACCGAGACGGTCATTTTTCCGTTTAGCTTCGGTGAGTATCTTCGCCACCTCGGGTTTGAGGTGCCTGAAAATCCTACCTTTATTCCTAAGGCTCAACGCTCGCAACTGGAGAATTCTTTTCTCACATACCTTGAAACCGGTGGGTTCCCAGAAGCTCAACGATTGGAAGCGCGCGACCGTCTGAGTCTGTTGCAAGGATACGTCGATACCGTAATTTTCCGGGACGTGGTGGAGCGTCATCACGTCACGAATGTGGAAGCTCTCCGGAGGCTGGTACGACAATTGTTGGCAAGTCCGGCCAGTGGTTTTAGCGTTCACAAGTTTCTCAATGACTTGCATTCTCAAGGCGTGGCGGTGGGGAAGGACGCGCTTCACGCGATGGTGTCATGGCTGGAGGACAGCTTTTTGATCCGTCTGGTGCCCATTGACGCAGCTTCCGAACGCAAGCGCCAAGTGAACCCGCGAAAGGCGTATCCCGTGGACCCGGGCTTGATACCGGCTTTCGACCGAAGCGGAAAGCCCAATTTGGGTCATGCTCTTGAGACGGCCGTTTTGATCGAACTCGAACGCCGAACCTGTCAGGTCGCATACGTCAAGACGAAAAGAGGGTGCGAAGTGGATTTTGTGGCAACGACGCCCGAAGGCAAAAAGACGTATATCCAAGTGTGCTCCGACCTGAGCGCAGCCGACGTGCGCAGGCGCGAGTTTGCCGCGCTGCGAGAGTTGAGGTCGCTGAGGAGCAAGGCGGCATTCCTGCTGCTGACCCTAACAACTGCGGATGTCTCTGTCTGCCAGAATGAGACTCCGCCAGGAGTAACGGTCAGACCTGTTTGGGAATGGCTTCTGGAACGCGAACAGTAGCCAATGGGAGATTGTAAAGGTTGGGCATCCGAGAATGCCCCGTCGTGCCGCTCCAGGGCACCTGTGGGAAGGACCAAAAGGACCAAAGGGACGAAAAGGACGCGGGATGTTGCCCGGGCGTTGCCCTGGGCTGGTACGCTGCCCGCCGTTGGCGTGCGGGACCGGCTTGCGCGCAAGCCTGCCGGAAAAATGTCCGAACTCCAAGTGGACTGGAGGTCCACGGCTTGACTTCAAAAACATCGCTCCGCGATGAACGAAACGATCGGGTGCGGGGTGGTTGGCTGGGTTTCGGGCGTCCTCGGCGTTTGAAAGCGGCAGCAAGCTGCACGCACTCCAAGCGCTTCGTGAGGTTGTTTGCCGGCGCGTGGCCCAACATGCAGGCATTTTATTTGAAGCGTGTGTTGAAAAGCGGAACAGGTAGGCCAGTCGGATTACGGTTCGTTGAGCGGCGCCCCTGTAGGGCGCAAGATCTTTTTTTGGCATTTTCCCAGCCCCGAAAGCGTTCGGAGATGGGCAGATAGTGCTGCGGACAAGCCAAAACTGCGGGAAAAGGGAGGGGATTTTTTTGGGCAGCTTACCCAGGGCCGGCGCATCCAAATGCAGGACGCAGAATGAAGAATGCAGAATATATTCGCTGCGCTCGCCTATGGACCCCGACGGCGCGCGGCAGTCCAGCGAAGGGATTTTTGGGTAAAGATTGATTAGTCGTTCGGAGGCGCAACCCATTCGGCCACTCGGGCTTGAGGGTGTTTTTGCGACCGGACTGATCGGGCTTGCGCAAGGGGGCGTGGTTAAGGGGCCGGTTCATAGTATCGTTAACACGCTTCCTGGTGGGTCTTCAGTAGGGAGGGGGGCAAGGTCAAAGGCTAAAGGCTAAATTGACCGAGAAGGAGGGGGGTCGTACTGGAGCAATTCCTGTCCTGGGAAATCCTGGCATTTCCTGATGATCTGAGCCAAGCGGCAGTCCCGGCGGCCGGAACGGAGGATGGTGGATGATGGATAATGGATAATGGATGATGGCACAGAATCTGCCGCCTGAAGGCGGCGCGCACGGAGCCCCGAATCCCGAAAGCTTTCGCGAGCGGGAGCGTTTGGGGGAGTTGACGCGCCCTACTATCGGAACGAAAACCCGCCCGCGAGGTGACGCACCCTGATGTTCCTAACCCCTTACCAATCCTTGATTGGCCGGGAGGGGTCCACGGGTTTTTCGGGCGGTTTTAGGGGCAGCATCTGGTCGTTGCCTTTCTGGGCGTCCAGCAACTGTTCGGCTTGCTGCGGGGTCATCTGGGCGGTGTCGTAGGCGGCTGACTGAGCGTTGGTTTCCCCCGGTTGCTCCTTGGACTGGCCGGCGCTTTGCTGGGCTTGCTGCTGCTGTTGTTCCTTTTCCTTTTGCTGGGCCGCTTGCTGCTGCTGCTGGTCTTCCTTTTGCTGTTGCTGCTGTTGCTGTTGTTGATCCTGTTTCTGCTGCGCCTGTTGGTTGTCCTGGGACTGCTTCTGCTGGTCCTGGTCTTTGTTCTGCTGGTCCTGATCTTTCTGCTTATCCTTATCCTGCTTAGACTGGTTCTGCTGATTCTGCTGGTCTTGATTTTGCTGATCGGACTTGTCCTTTTGATTTTGCTGCTGCTGCTGTTGCTGCTGCTTTAACTCTTCGAGTTTCTTTTTGACGTATTGATAGTTGTACTTGGCATCGGGATCCTGCGGATTGAGCTTGAGGCTGCTCTCGAAATCCTTGAGCGAGTGCTCCCAGTTCTCCTGCTTTTTCTTGGGATCCATTTCGTGGTCGCCCAAATAGTAATGGCTGTTGCCCAGGTTGTAATAGGCCCGCTCCTGGAGCTGGATGTCGGGTGAGTTCAGAGCTTCATTGAATTGTTTGGCAGCTTCGGGGAATTGCTTTTCCTGGTAAGCGGCAGCCCCGGCGTTGAAGCGCAGGCGCGGGTCGTCGGCGTTGCGCTTGATGAGATCCTGGTATTCTTTGAGCGCCTGGTCGTAGGACCCTGCCTTGTACTCGCGCAAGGCGCTCGCAGGTGAGCCGAACAAGAGCCGCGGGAAGGCGGCCAGCACCAGGAACAAGGCAGCCGCGCGCAGACCGGCGGTGGCGGGCGAGGCGGCTGCGACAGTTTTCGTCCGTGACTCGCGCGAGCGTTCGGGGAAGAGCATTTCGGCGGCGAGCAGCAGCACGGCCAGCCCGAGCGGCCACTGGTAGCGTTCCTGGTAACGCCGGACCAATTTCTCCTCCGACTCGGTTTTGGGGAGCGGAGCCAAGCCCTGCTGATAAAGGGTGTCGATCGTCTTGGCGCCGCGCAAGGGCAGGTAAAAGCCCTTCGGGGTGGCCCGCGCGATGTCCCGGAGCAACTCCTCGTTCAAATGCGATTTCACCCGGTTCCCTTGCTCGTCGCGAACCGTGTCGGGCAGCAACTCGCCTTCCGCCGTGCCGATCCCGACGGTAAAAATGGTCAAGCCTTCCCCGGCGGCTTTTTGCGCCGCTTCCAACACCCCGGAGTCGTGATCCTCCCCATCAGTGAACAGCACGAGCACTTTGTGGCTGTCGCCTTCCTTGAACGCGCTCACCGCGGTTTGAATCGCGTCCGCCACGGCGGTTCCGCCCTGAGGAATGGTATTGACATCCAAGGCCTCGACACTTTGGCGGAAGGCGGTTTCGTCGAGGGTCATGGGACACTGCAGAAAGGCGTTCCCGGCAAAGGCGACCAGCCCCAGGCGATCCGCCTTCGCCTGCTGCATCAAATCGAGGGCCGCCAGCTTCGCCCGCGCCAGGCGGTTGGGGGCGATGTCGGTGGCCAGCATGCTCTTGGAAGTGTCAATCGCCACCACGATGTCCAGTCCGCGGTGCCTAGCTTCCTCCCAGATGAAACCCCACTGGGGACGCGCCAGCGCCACAATCAAGCAGGCCACTGCCAAGATGAAACCGGCGGTGCGGATTTTTTGGCGCGCGGGCGACACGCCGGAAATCAACCCGGACAGGAGGCGGGCCTGGATGAACTGAACCATCAGGGCCTGGCGAGTGCGCCCCGACCACCAGAAGAAAGCCAGCAAGGCCGGCGGGAATACCAGCAGCAACCACAGGATTTCGCGATAACCCATTTGCATAATTCTACGGCAGCCTCCTCAAGATCGTGTGACGGAGGATAATTTCACAAAGCAACAATCCTAAGCCTGCCGAAGTAAACCAGGCGAAGAGCTCGCGGTGTTGGGAGAACTTCTTGACCTCGACTTCGGTTTTTTCCTGTTTATCGATTTGGGCGTAAATGGCCTGGAATCGCTCCGAGTTATCGGCGCGGTAATAGGTCCCACTCGTCATCTTCGCGATTTGCTGAAGGGTGTCCTCGTCGATGTCCACCGGCACCATTTGGTATTGGACCTGGCCGGTGAAGGGATTGCGGCCGGCGGGCATCGGAGCCTGACCGCGCATACCCACGCCGATGGTATAGACCTTCACGCCCAGGGCCTTGGCGGCTTCGGCAGCGGTCAGGGGCGCTACTTTGCCAGCGTTGTTTTGGCCGTCGGTCATGAGGATGACAATCTTGCTTTTGGATTTGAGTTCGCGAAGCCGGTTAACGGCCGTGCCGAGGGCCGAGCCGATGGCCGTGTGGTTCTCGTCGATCGCGCCGATTTGCAGCCTATCGAGGTTGGCCATCAAGAAATCGTGATCGAGCGTGAGCGGCGTCGCGATATAGGCCTGCGTCGCAAAGACGACGAGCCCAAGGCGGTCATTGGGGCGCTGGTCGATAAACTGCTTGAGGACAGCGCGGGCCATGTTGAACCGGTTGACCCGCTTGCCGTGGACCTCGAAATCCTCGGAAACCATACTGCCGGACATGTCCAGCGCTACGACGATGTCCACGCCACTGGCGGTGATTTTGGTTTCGCTTTTGGTCAAGCGCGGCTGCGCGAGGGCTACGATGCACAGGGCCAGCGTCAACCAGCGCAAGGCGGATAGAAACCCGCCGGAGCGGGTCGGTGAAAGGTTCAGGATGCCGCGCACCAGTTGAACGGAGGAATAGACGAAGGCGGGGGGTTCGCCGCGCTTGCCTTTGAGCCACGCCAGGAGCGGCAGCAACAGGAGCAGCAACAGGAAGAGTGGATGGGCAAAGGTCATGAGGCGGGGGCGGCTACGGTGGCTCCGGGCGCGTTGATAGTTACGACCGGTTCGGTTTCTTCCACCAACCGGAGCGCCGCGTCGTGCAGATCGTGCAACTCCGGTTCGCCCGGTTCGTAACGGGCGAACTTTACGAGGTCGCACCGTTGCAGGAAAGTGCCCAGGCTTTCTTTTTGGTCGGGCGTGAGCAGGTTGGTTTCGCGCAGTTCATAAAGGAATTCCTCGGTGGTTCGTTCCGGCGCGTGAAAATTGAAGCGCTCCTCGAGGTAGGCGCGGATGGTGTCGGAAACCAGGATACAAAACTCGCGCGGGCGGTTGATGAGGGCCAGGGCCTCGCTCAGCTTTTGCTTGGCGCGCACATGCGGGGGAATGACCGGCACGGCCGGCACTTCGGCGCGCCGTCGCTGCCAATACTTCCAAGCCCACACGAGCAGGGCGGCGAGCACCAGGGCTCCGAGCACCCAGGCGACCCAGGCCCAACCGCTGGGGATTTCCACCGGCGGCTTGATGTCGTGAAGACGGTTCGTGAGGGCGCCCGGAGCGGTGGCAGGTATGGAAGTGGAATTGGTGGCGGTCATCCCTTACCCTCGCAAGCGGCGCTTTTCCCGGGTCTCGAAGAAGCGGGCCAACTCGACGCCGTAGGGTTGGTCCGTGCGCAATTGAATCGCGTCCACGCCGGCGGAACGGAGCAGGCGCAGGAGGTCCACTTGGGCGCGCGCCTGGCGCTCGGCAAAGGCGGCGCGCTTGCGCTGATCCCCAGTATTGATTTCGACTACCTCGCCCGTTTCAGCGTCTTTGAACACGAGGCGCCCCAAGGCGGGAAGCTCCAGTTCGTAACGGTCCGCAATCTGGACGGCCACCAAATCGTGCCGGCGATTGGCCTGGCGCAGCATGGCAAAGGAGGCCTGCGCCAGCGATTCGAGCAGCATCATCTGCGGACGCAGTTGACGCCGGCTGCTCCTGGTCACGGCGGGCGCGCCGATAAAGTCGGAAATGACCACGGCAATGGCGCGGTGGGGTGTGACGCGCAGGAGGAACTCCAAGGCGTGGTTGAGATCGGTGCCGCGGCGGCGCGGCTCGAAAAAGAGCACCTCGCGAATGACGCGCAACACGTGGCGGCGGCCCTTGCGCGGCGGGATAAATTTCTCAATCTCATCGCTGAAGAGCACCAGGCCGACCTTGTCGTTGTTGCGGATGGCCGAGAAGGCCAGGACCGAGGCAATTTCGGCGGCCAGTTCGCGCTTGGATTGCTCGCGGGAGCCGAATAGGCCCGAGCCGCTGACGTCCACCACGAGCATGAGCGTGAGCTCGCGTTCCTCGACGAACTTTTTGACGAACGGATGATTCATGCGGGCCGTGACGTTCCAGTCAATCGAGCGGACTTCGTCCCCCGGCTGGTACTCGCGCACCTCGTCGAAGTTCATTCCCTGGCCCTTGAAAACGCTATGGTACTGTCCGGCGAGCGTTTCGGTCACCAACCGGTTGGTGCGAATCTCGATCTGCCGGATTTTTCGAAGAATCTCGCGTGGAATCATGGCGTCGTCTCAAGGCACAGGCAGCTCATCAAAGATCTTTTGGATCACGATCTCGCTGGTTTTCTCCTCCGCCTCGGCTTCATAGGTGATGGCGACGCGGTGGCGAAGCACGTCCATGCCGATGCTCTTGACATCCTGCGGAGTCACGTAGCCGCGCCCCTTGAGGAAAGCATAGGCTTTGGCTGCCAAGGTGAGATTGATGGTCGCGCGCGGTGAGGCTCCGAGCTGGATGAAATCCTCCACCTGGATTTTGTATGCGGCCGGCTCCCGCGTCGCGCAGACCAAGTCCACAATGTAATCCTTCACCTTGTCGTCAATATAGATGTCATTGATGACATCGCGGGCGCGGAAAATGTCTTTGGTCTCGACGACGGTGTGGGCCACCGGCGTGCCGCTCGTGCGGGCCATCACATCGAGGATTTGGCGCTCCTCAGCGCGGGAGGGATAGCCGATTTTGAGCTTGAGCATGAACCGATCGACCTGCGCCTCCGGCAACGGGTAGGTGCCTTCCTGCTCGATGGGGTTTTGGGTGGCCAGCACCAAAAACGGTTCCGACAGCGGAAAACTTTGCTCGCCGATGGTGACCTGCCTTTCTTGCATGGCCTCCAGCAGGGCGCTCTGGACTTTGGCCGGCGCGCGGTTGATTTCGTCCGCCAGCACCAGGTTGGCGAAAATCGGTCCCTTGCGCGTCGTGAAAGCGCCGGATTGCGGATTATAAATCTGAGTGCCGATCACGTCAGCGGGGAGCATATCGGGGGTGAATTGGAGGCGGGCGAATTTGACGTTCAGGCAGTTGGCCAGGGACTTGACGGAGAGGGTTTTGGCCAAGCCCGGCACGCCTTCCAGCAGCACGTGGCCGTTGGCCAGCAGGCCAATAACCAAGCGTTCGACCAGGTAGCTCTGGCCGATAATGACCTTGCCAATTTCCGTGAAGAGCGGGCGCACGAATGCCCCCGCTTCCTGGACGGCTTCATTTAGGGCACTGATTCCTGTATTCATGGCTCGAAATGTTATAGTCGGATGGACACGAAAACCAGAAAATGTGTTCAAGGAAAATGGGAAGCTAGTAGGGTTCTACCCCATACCCAAGGGCCCGGGTTTGGGTACGAATTATCCTGTCTTGCCATCCAAGGAGGGCAAGCGATAGTTGTTGTTTGAGCGGCGATCCGGCGACGGATCGCCGTTTTTTTTGGCCGGTTGCCTTCGTGCCTTAGGGTCGGTGCAAAAATAAACTCGGATTTTCACGCGCGGAGCATTTGGAGTACGCCGGCTGGCGGGCCTTGGCTCTTTCCGCCAAGATCGAGAGAAGGGCCTCCTCTCCCCGACCCTCTCCTCCGGAGGAGGGGAGGGAGAAGGTTCGGGGAATCAGAGTGCAAAGCGGCTGGCGGGCGCTTTCGGGCAGGCTTGGCATTCGAAAGCGGCAGCCCCGAATGCTTTCGGGGCGCGCACTCCAAACGCTTCGCGGGGTCGGCCGCCACAGCATGATCTAAGGCGGAGGCATCTGTTAGAATTCCCCTTGAAACCGCTAGCGTTGAATGCGCGCCGAGCCGCCTTGGGCCAGGGAGCGGACCTGCTCGAGGGCGGCCATGGTGGTGTCGCCTGGGAAGGTGGTGAGGAGCGCGCCATGGGCCCAGCCCAGTTTGACGGCTGCTTCCTCCGGTTCACCGGTGAGCAGGCCGTAAAAGAGGCCCGCCGCGAAGCCGTCCCCGCCGCCGACGCGATCCAGAACATCCAACTCACAGGTAGGCGCCTGGAAGGTTTGGCCGTTGACCCAAGCGACGGCGCTCCAACTGTGGCGATTGGTCGAGTGTACCTCCCGGAGGGTGGTGGCCGCGACTTTGACCTGGGGATGCTTCTTGATGACCTTGTCAATCATCACAAGGAAGGCGCTGGGGTCGAGTTTGGATTTGGCGGCCACTTCCGGGCCGGGGATGCCCAAGCCCAATTGCAAGTCCTCTTCGTTGCCGACGAGCACGTCAACGTTTCTGACGATCCGTTCCAAAACCGAAACCGCGCGGCCGGCTCCACCCGAGATGGCCCACAGTTTGGCGCGGTAGTTCAGGTCAAACGACACCACGGCGCCAGCGGCTTTGGCGGCCTGCATGCCCTCGATAATCAGCTCGGCCGTGGTCGGCGACAACGCGGCGAAGATGCCCCCGCTATGGAACCAACGTAGGCCGCCCCTAAAAATGGCGGGCCAGTCGAAATCCCCTGGCTTGAGTTGGGCGGCTGCCTCGTTGCAGCGGTTGTAGAAGACCACGGGCGCACGCACGCCGTAGCCACGGTCACTGTACACGGTGGCCATATTGGGCCCTTGAACGCCGTCGTGCTTGAAGTGCTTGTAAAGAGGCATGACACCCATTGCGCGCACCCGCTCGGCAATCAGGTCGCCGATGGGATAATCGACCATGGCGCTGGCCAAGGCCGTGTGGAGACGGAAACAATCGGCGAGGTTGGCGGCCACGTTGAACTCCCCGCCGCTGACGTGAATATCGCAATGATTGGCTTTGCGAAAGGGAATGACGCCGGGATCGAGCCGATGGACGAGTGCACCTAAGGACAGAAAGTCCAGAGCGCCGCTCGTAGGGATAGTGAGGCCGTAGTTCACGGGGACTAAAATTCCCACACCCACACCGGGTTTCAAGAAGAAAGGGCATGACATGAGCCTGCCGAACGAGTAGATTGAGGGGGTCCTGTCGGAATCGACCAACAAACATCCAAGTTCAAACCAAGAGTACTTATGAAAAGAATCATCCTGTTCGGCACGATGTCGATCATGGCGGGCTCGCTGCTCGGGGCGGATTCGAACCCCAAGGACGACCTCACCGCCGCGGCAAAGCAATTGGGAGAGAAGAGCAATTATAGCTGGAAAACCACTGTGGCCACGGAAGGTGGCGGTGGCGGCGGCGGACGCTTCCGTCCCGGCCCCACAGAAGGGAAAACCGAGAAGGAGGGCGCTACGTATCTCTCGATGACCCGTGGCGACAACACTATCGAAGCGGTGCTGAAAGGGGGCAAGGGGGCCTTGAAAATGGACGAGGGCTGGAAATCATTGGAAGAGGCGACGGCGGATGATGGAGGGCAACCCGGGCCAGGCCGCTTTGTGGGGCGGATGCTTCAGAACTACAAAACCCCTGCGGCTGAGGCGGCCGACATAGTGGGAAAGATGAAGGATGTGAAAGTCTCGGATGGTGTTTACTCCGGCGAGTTGACCGAGGCGGGAGCCAAACAGTTGCTCGTTCCATTCCGGGGCCGCGGCGGCGGCAACGGCCCGGACGTTAGCGGCGCCAAGGGCACTGCCAAATTCTGGGTCAAAGACGGCACGCTTTCGAAGTTCGAATATCATGTCGAAGGCACGGTTTCGTTTAACGGCAACGACCGGGACGTGAACCGGACGACGACGACCGAGATTAAAGATGTCGGGACCACCAAGGTGACAGTGCCGGAGGAAGCTGCTAAGAAGTTGAGCTAAATCGTCGCGCCCGGTTGACTGAGTTGTTTGCCTGCCTGGGGATCGAGGCGGGGAACGACCTTTCAAGTGGAGCATCCGGATAGGGACGTTTGGAATAAGATCCCGATTTTTCGGGCCAGCGTCCCTAACTTTTCTGCGACGTAGAGTCTCGAAAGAGCTCCCCACCCCTGCCGGCCGGCCCGAACGTGGGTTCTGGATGGCTTTCTTTCCCCCCTTTTCCCTTTTCGCACTTTCGCATCTTTGCCCTTGACCACCCGACTGGCTGGTGGTATGTATTGCCACTGAACCCCGGAGACCGTGCTTGGCCCGCTAGCGGGCGGCGTGCGCAATCGTCTGGGCTTAGGTTAACAATCAACCAAGAGTAATTCTATGAAACATGGCAAGATCTTTAATTACGTAACGCTCGCTCTGCTGACGGCGGCCCTCAGCGGTGGCGGCACGTTGGCGCAGGATAAGAACGGCGAAAAAAAGGACGCGGCCGCGGCCGGCCAACCGAGCGAGTCCGAAATGATGGCTAAAATGATGGAGCTGGCCAAGACCGGAGAGCACCACAAGGTGCTCGAGGCTTCCGTCGGCACCTGGAACTATCAAGTCAAGATGTGGATGAGTCCAGACCCCAGCGCTCCCCCAAGCACCTCCTCGGGCCGCACGGTGACTCGTGCCGTCATGGGCGGCCGTTATTTCATCAGCGACCACAGCGGGATGATGCAAATGCCCGGCATGGACGGCAAAATGAGCGACGTCGAGTTCAAGGGCATGGCCATCGAGGGATACGATAACGTGAAGCAAAAGTATGTGGCCTCCTGGATCGACAACATGGGCACGGGCATCATGCTCATGGAAGGGACCTATGATGACGGCGCCAAGACGTTTACCTATATCGGAGAGGAAGAGCCGATGCCGGGGATGAAAACCAAGTTCCGCGAAATCATCAAAAACATTGACCCGAACCATCGCACCTTCCAATGGTATGAGGACCGCGGCGGCAAGGAAGTTAAGACCATGGAAATTTCCTTCAGCCGCCAAACCTAACCTAGCGCCTTCTGTGAAGAGGAAGCCCTCCTCGCCGCCGGGCTCGAAGGCCACCCGCCGAGGGTCGGCGGGCAACTCCAAACGGCCGCGACGGCGGCCGGTCAGGGCTGTGAAAGCCCAACCCGTAGCCTCTGCTGATCCGGACGAGCAACTCGCGGGATTCCTGGCGAAGTTTGCTCCCGACGTGGCCTCCCATGCCCGAGCCGCGCTGGAGAGAATGCAAACCCTGCTTCCCAACGCCTTCCGCTTGGTTTATGACAATTACCGTGGGTTGGTGATCGGGTTCAGCCCCACGGAACGGCCCTCCGATGCGCTGTTCTCCATCGCCATCTACCCGGGCCGGGTGAACCTCTGTTTCCTACAAGATGCCCCTGCTTTGAAAGACCCTTACAAGCTCCTGCTTGGAAGTGGCAATGTGGCTCGTCACTTGGTGCTGGAAAACGCCGACGCGCTTGAAGAGCCCAGGGTGAAAGCGCTGATGGGCCAAGCCTTGCAGCGGGGCCGTGTTCCCTTTGATACCTCCCTGCCAAGCAAGCTCATTATTCGCTCCATTTCCGCCAAGCAACTGCCGCGGCGGCCCTGAAGCCCGCCGAACCCAGCCCGACTTAAAAACGGCGACCGGGAAGCTACTCCCGGTCGCCGCTGAAGTGGGCAATGATGCGATGCTATTCGCTCAAACTGAGGCGATAGAACTTCTTAGAAGCGCCAGGCGGCACTTGATAGGTGGGCACGTAAACGCCGACGGGCGTCCACGGACCTCTAACATTGTCCGCCTGCATTAAGGTACCCAGCGTGGCACCCGGGCTCCAGGAGATTACGACATTGGTCCCGGTGTGACTGATCTTCAGTGCAACCGGGGCAGGAATGTCGAAGCTCGAATTAGAGTTAGTGGCTGCGTAATAGACGGCGTAAGCCTCGTAAGAGGTTAGGGACCGGCGCCAGACCGCGAGGTCGTCGAGGTCCGCAGATCCTTGCTCTGGATACAAGCCCGTCGGGTCCTGGCCGATATTGACAGGTCCAGGAGTGGTCATGTCACCGATGCCGGTGGCCAGGCGGGCATCGACTTGAGCACCGTCCAGATAGACGTAGGCCGACCCGGTGCGGCTGATGGTATGGAGCAAATGGTGCCAGTTACCGTCATTGATCAATTGAGAGCCCTCGATGCCGATGCCGTTGTAACTGAACCCGAAGCTACCGTTGGTGTAGCCCGGCGCGAAGGTGAAGCCAGTGTTAAAGGTGGAATTAACGGCGCTGCAGAAGAACGGCAGGGCGCC
>Ga0209517_10007732_pt1 | contig 12773 bp, 10 predicted proteins | sample PeaSoiMetSII2010_FD_187695 | JGI IMG/M metagenome (GOLD analysis project Ga0209517, IMG submission 187695) | Peat soil microbial communities from Weissenstadt, Germany - SII-2010 (SPAdes) (version 2) | ecosystem: Environmental > Terrestrial > Soil > Wetlands > Peat | place: Germany...
CCCCGCCGATTCCGGCGATGGTCAACATTTGCGGCAGAGGATCGGCGCCGCCGGTCTCCATCACAAAGTTAATCGGATTGACTTGCGCGAACGCTCCGTTGCCAACGGTCACGGTCACGGGAATAGTTTCCGTGTCAGCGCCGCTGATCAAAAGAAGTTGCCCTTCGTACGTTCCGGCCAGTGCTCCGGCGCCGGGCAGATTCCCGGGAACAATCTCGACGTTGACAATCTTCGGCGCGACGCCGCTGAGGGCCGTTGCCGTAAGCCACGCGCCTCCATCGGCAGTGCTGGGCGTAATCGAAAATGCCAGCTTCCCCGTACCGACGCTGGTTATTTCGAGGGATTGCGGCGTCACACTGGCAGCGCTCTGCGGCATGGTGAAGCTCATCTGGCCGGGAAGGTTATTGAAGAATGCGCCCGACCCCACAACGTAGAGGACCACAGGCACCGTGATCGAAGCAGCGGGATTAGTGTCCTCGTAAACATTGACTTCGCCCGTATACACGCCCGCCGGAAGCGTGCTGGCGTTCTGCACGTTTACAGCAATCCCCGTCGGTGTTTTGCAAGGGAAGAGCGAGTTGTTGCAGGAAGGTACAGAGAGCCAGCTCACGGTCGAATCAGTCACGCTCGCCGAGGTCCAGAAAGAAAGGCCGGAGTTGAACTGGCTGTTGCCGATGGTCAGGATTTGCGGCAGCGGATTCGATCCTCCCGCCGGCATAGTGAAGCTGATGGGATTGATCTGGTTGAAGACGTTCGGCCCCACCGCGACGGTGATCGGAATGGTGGCGGTATCGCTTCCCGCCTGAAAGAAGAGTTCGCCGGTGTAGGTTCCGGAGATCGCGCCGTTGCCCGGAAGGGCTGCAGGCGTGACGCTGACCGTGACTTCCGTGGGCGCAGTTCCGCTGGTGGGCGTAGTCGAAAGCCACGCGCCGCCGTCAGAAGTTGCCGCGGTCACTGTCCAGGCCAATTTTCCTAACCCCTTGTTCTGGATCTGGATGGTCTGCGGCGTTGCCGTGCCATTTTGCACCAGCGAGAAACTCAGTTGACCCGGAAGGTTGTTAAAGTACGCGCCGGAAGGCACGACGTTCAGTGTGACCGGCACGGTCATGGACATTTGCGGGTTGGTGTCCTGCGAAATGACGACCTCTCCCGTGTAGACTCCCGCCGCCAGTGTGGTGGCATTCTGCACGGCAACGGTCACCGGGTAGGGCGTGCTGCACGGAAACAGAGAGTTGTTGCAGGCAGTCACCGACAACCAATTGCCGCCCGTGCCGGTGTGTGCCGCCTGCCAAAACGTAACGGGTGTGTTGGCCACGGTAGTTGCGACGTTCAAAACCTGCGGTAGCGGATTTGCGCCGCCAACCGGCATGGTGAAGCTGATGGGATTGAGCGGATAGAAAACATTCGCGCCGACCGTCACCGCGACCAGAATGGTTTCCGTGCTAATCGCGCTTTGGAAAAGCAATTGACCTGTGTAGGTTCCGGCGATATCGCCGGTCCCGGGTAAGTTGCCGGGAGTGATGTCGACGCTGACCTCGGAAGGCGCAGTTCCGGTGGCAACGTTCGTCGTCAGCCAGGCGCTGCCGTCAGAAGTCGTCGCGCTGACCTTCCACGTCAAACTTCCGGTGCCGCCGTTGGCGATCTGCAGGTTCTGCGCAGTGGCCAGGCCTCCGCTGACAAATGAGAAGCTGAGCGCTCCGGGAAGATTGCTGAAGAACGCGCCCGACGCCACCACGTTCAAGGTCACGGGTATGACGAGCGACATTTGCGGATTTGTGTCCTGATAGACCGCGACCTGTCCCATGTACGTGCCGGCGGCGAGTGAACTGGCGTTCTGTACACCGACCAGAATTGAATATGGAGTGTCACACGGGAAGAGAGAATTGTTGCAATTGGTGACGGTGAGCCAGTTTCCGCCGTTGGACGTGGCCGACGTTTGAAAATAAGAAATAGCGGAATTGCTGGTGCTTTCAATATTCAGGACCTGAGGCAATGGGCTGGCACCGCCGGCCGGCATGGTAAAGGTCAGCGGATTGACTTGCTCGAAGACAGGACTGCCTACCGTAACTGCGATGGGGATGGTTGTGGTGTCACCGGTGGTCTTCAATTGCAGTTGGCCGACGTAAGTGCCTGCTGCGCCGCCGCCGGGAAGATTCGCGGTGTTGATCCCGATGCTGATGGTCGCTGGTGCCGTGCCTCGAGCGGCGGAGGCTGTAATCCAATTGCTGCCGATGCCGGTACTGGCCGTAAGGGCCCAGCTCAAAGTTCCCGTGCCGCCATTCAGGATCTGAACCGGTTGAGATGTCGCGCCGCCGCCGGTCTTAATGGTGAAGCTCAGCCCCCCTGGAAGGTAGCTGAAGAAAGGCGCGGTCGCCGCCTCCACGGTCAACGTAACCGGAACCGTCAACGTAATGCCGGTGTTGTTGACGTCAGTGAAAACGATTTGCCCCGTGTAGGTTCCGGCTGTCAGCGTGGACGCCGATACTGTTACCGCGACTGGGGAAGGCGTCGTACAGGGAAACAGCGAATTGTTGCACTGGGTGATTGACAGCCAGTTGCCGCCGTTGTTGGTGGTCACTTTCTGATAGAAGTTGATCGACGTGGTAGTGCTGGCGATGGTCACCATCTGCGGCAGCGGATTTCCACCGCCGGCGGGCATCGTGAAATTCAAAGCCGCGACGGACTGGAACGTCTGCGCCCGGAGCGATCCGCAGAGCCAGACCATCGACGCGCAAATGATTGTGGCGAAGACGATGGGATTGAATTTCAAAATGCGACTGTTCATTGGATTGCTCTCTTTCTTAAGAATTCTGTGGTTGCTGATGGCGCGCAACGGAGCCAATTTCGGCTGCCGAGCTCCGTCCCTTACGGAGTCTGTTCACTATGCATTGCGCAAATCGCCGGTAAGAACCGTCATTTGAGCTTCAAGGCAGAAAGAACTGCCTGGGCGCCGCACCGGCGCATGCAGTGTGCATGCGCCGGTCATCCGCCTAGTGGGTTGTGGGGTTGGTTGTATTCGGCGGAGGGGGCGTTGTCGTTTTCTTGGCGGAAGAACCTGCGCCGCTCCCGCTGGTCATGGAGCTTCCTGAGCCGCCGGCAACCGCCTGCTGCGCACCTTGCTGTGCTCCTTGCACGCCGTTTTGCACTCCGTTCGTCACGCTCTGCACGCCTGGTTGCGCTTGCTGCGTTCCCTGCTGGGTCGTGTTTTGCATGTTTTGCATCGCCGACTGTTTCATCTTCTGCCAAAAGCTCTGTTTCGGCTGCGGCTGGGCCTGGTTGGGCTGAGCCTGATTTTGCTGGCCCTGGTTTTGCGTGGAATTCTGGTTTTGCTGCGTCTGGTTCTGGTTCTGATTCTGGTTCTGCGAGTTCTGGTTTTGGGTCTGCGCGACCGCGGCGACCGAGACGGCAGCCAGGGCAGCGATTACGACGACGATCCGTAGTGAACTCTTGGTTCCCATATCCTCTCCTTCGAAGTCTTAAGTCTTAAAACCGACTGATTTGCTTCCGAGAGCGTTCCGCTGGCGTGAACTCACCGTATGGAAGCCAGCAACCTGCCGAAAATCCGGGACGCTCTGCCCTCCACCCTGATGATTTGGGGCTCGGAAACCGGCCGGATCGCCAGGATTTCTCCGGCCGAGCCAAATTCCATCTCCACCGACATTCCGGGGCCGGGTGGCAGCTCCGACCTCCACGCGCCCGGCATTGAAAACAGAAACTGTTGTCCTTCAACGATTAGCAGGCCCGGCCCGATCCTGGGATCCCGCAAGACTTTGCCTCGCTTCTTCACGTTTCCCCTTGAGCTTTACCGTTAAAAATGGTTGTCCGAGCCACGCCTGAGTGCTAGGATTCTCCGGGACTTGCCATAAAGGGCTTCCCCCCTCCCCCAGCCGTCGCCGTATTGCGCGCTCACCTCGCATTGCGCAAGAAGTGGGGAAAAACCGTCATGCCGCAGGAAAACTTAGGGTCTTCCGTCTCGGGGCGCGATCATGCGGGCCGAGACCCCGAGAAGCGACAGGCCGTGGATCAACTCTTCAGCCTGACCTACGAAGAATTGCGCCGTCTGGCCTCGAGTGTGAAGCGAGGCGACCGGAGCAACACGCTTAACCCCACGGCCCTGGTGAACGAAGCCTGGCTGAAGCTGGCCAACTCACCCGGCATTGCGACCACCTCGCCGCTGCACTTCAAACGGGTTGCTGCACGCGCCATGCGCCAGCTTCTGGTAGAGGCCGCCCGCAGGAGAAATGCGGGCAAACGAGGCGGCGCAGCAACCCCGTTGGTCACCTTTGACGAGTCATTGCACGGGGCTCTCACCAGCAATCAGGACCTGCTCGGGCTGAATGCGGCGCTGGATGAACTGGCCGAACTTGAGCCGCGCCAGGCGATGATTGTCGAGAGCCGTTTCTTTGGCGGGTTCGAGATGACCGAGATCGCGCAACTGCTGGGAATTTCGGAGGCCACCACGCTGCGCGACTGGCGGGTGGCCAAAGCCTGGCTGGGCCACAAGCTTAGCAAGGCTTCATGAACGTCGACCCAGAAAGCAGGAAATGGACAGCGCACGCTGGCAGCGAATCCAAGGTCTGTTCCATGACGCGACCAACTTGCCGCAGTCGGAGCGTCGAAACTTCCTCCATGCCGCGTGCGGTGACGATCTCGAACTGGCGTCCGAAGTGATGGCCATGCTTGAGCATGATTCCACAGCCAACTCCCTGCTCGATCGCAAACTCGCGGACGTAGCTCATCACACGCTGGCGGTTCCCAGTGACATTCCCCTCAAAGATTTTGGACCGTACCGAATTCTTAGCATCCTCGGCGAGGGCGGCATGGGTGTGGTTTATCTGGCCGAGCGAACCGATCTCGGGAACCAGGTCGCGATTAAGGTTTTGCGCGATGCCTGGCTGTCTCCGTCCCGCCGTGAACGCTTTGCCAGCGAGCAACGGACGCTGGCGCAACTCAATCATCCATCAATTGCGCAGCTTTACGACGCGGACACGCTACCGGATGGAACTCCGTGGTTCGCGATGGAGCGGGTCGAAGGCGTTCCCCTTAACGAATATTGCCAGAGGCGGCAAAGTTCCCTGGAAGAACGCCTGCAACTGTTTCGTTCGGTTTGCGAAGCCGTGCAATTTGCGCACGGCAACGCCGTCATTCACCGCGATTTGAAACCGTCAAACATTTTAGTCAAGAAAGACGGCACGATTCGATTGCTCGATTTCGGCATTGCCAAACAAATCGAGAGCCTGGACGTTCCGGTCGATCAAACCATGACCGGATTGCGGCTCATGACTCCCGCCTACGCCGCGCCAGAACAGATTCGTGGCGGCCGTATAGGAATTCAGACCGACGTGTACTCATTGGGTGTGATTCTTTACGAGTTGCTTACCGGCCAGCTTCCGTTCGATCTGTCCAATTTGACGCCTGCCGAAGCAGCGACCGTCGTAACCGAGCATGAACCCGGCAAGCCTTCCACGGCAGTGAAAAGGACAGAAGGGAAGGCGGGCGTTCCGTCACTGGGCAAGGCCGCCTGGTCTGACATCGACGTACTTTGCCTCACGGCGATGCACAAAGACGCTCAGCGCCGGTATCGCTCGGTGGAAGCGCTGGTCCGTGACGTGGATCATTTCCTGGCGGGTGAACCGCTGGAAGCCCGAGCCGATACTCTCGGGTATCGTATTGGCAAGTTTGTACGACGTAATCGGAAGCCGGTGACCGCCACTGTGCTGGTGTTCGCTGCAGTCGTCGGACTGATTGTTTTCTTTACCGTGCGGCTGACCAAAGCGCGAAATTTGGCCCAGACTCAGGCCGCCCAGACTCAGCGCATCCAGCAATTCATGATGAACCTTTTTCAAGGCGGTGATGAGGCAGCCGGGCCTGCGACCGACATAAAGGTCATCACCATGCTGGATCGTGGTGTGCAACAGGCGCAAGCCCTCAATGCCGATCCAAGAGTGCAAGCTGATCTATACCAAACTTTGGGAAGCATTTACCAGAAGCTCGGCAAACTCGATCGCGCGCACACGCTCCTGCGCCAGGCCCTCGACCAACGCCAGCTTCTGTTTGGCCAGGACAGCACCGAAGCGGCGGAAAGCCTGGTGGCTCTCGGACAATTGCGATCCGATCAAGCCCAATATGAGCAAGCGGAAAAGCTGATCCGTCAAGCACTGGACATCGATAAACCCCGCCTGCCGCGCGATAACCCGGCAGTGCTGACTGCCGAGACGGCACTGGGTGCGGTGTTGGCGTCGCGTGGCAACTACGACCAAGCCATTCAGGTGCTCAATGACGCGGTTCGTGTTCAGTCGGCGCCCGCGGCGTCCGCAACTCCGGGTCTGGCGAATAGCCTGTCTGAACTGGCGAATGCGCATTATGAGGCGGGGCACTACACGATCGCAGATCCTTTATACCGCCGCGTGCTGGAAATGCATCGCCAGCTTTACGGCATGCAGCACCCGCTCGTCGCCAATGATCTCGGCAATCTTGGCGCGGTCCAGCAAGATTTGGGCTATTACAGTGAAGCGGAAAAGTTCTGCCGGCAGGCGCTTGACATCACCCAGTCCTACTACGGCAACGAACACCCGAAGACAGCAGCCGACCTGACGGCGCTCGGCCGGTCACTGCTGTATCAAAACAAATTCGATGAGGCGACCGGTATGCTTCAGCAGGCGCTTGCCATTCAAGAGCATGTCTATGGGCCGAACCATCCTGCTGTGGCCGAGGCCGTGAACGAGTTGGGGAACGTAGCCTCAATGCGCGATAACTATGCGGAAGCGGAAAAGCAATTTCGCCGGGTGGCAGAAATTTATCGCGCTGTCTATGGCGACCATCATTACTTGGTCGCGATCGCACTCTCGAATGTGGCCTACGTTTATCTGAACGAGAACGACTACCCTCGCGCCGAGCAGCTTTTCCGCGATGTAGTTCGGCGTTTTACCGAGACCTTATCCGCTGACAACGTGAACACTGGCATTGCACACATCAAGCTGGGACGCACACTGCTGCGCGAGAATCGATATGCTGAAGCGCAGGTTGAGAGCCTTGCGGGTTATGACAACTTGGCGAAACAAGCCAATCCGGGAACGAGCTACCTCCGCGCCGCACGCAAGGACTTGGCGGCGGAGTACGATGCTCTCAAGCAACCAGACAAAGCCGCTAGGTTTCGCGCCGAACTGGCCGCAACCGAACCGCCGGTCAGTACCGCGACGAAGTAGCGACTGGGCGAAGAAAAGATCCGCAGGGACGAACGGATCGATCGCGAAGTAGGGATGCCGTCCTGTGGTTTGCGGGGGGAACGGGAACTCACTAGGAATTAGTCGCAGGTGGCGGCCGCACGTGGAGTGGCGGACGGCCTGTCCTCTGACCGCTTGAGTCCTTTGGTTCCTAGGTTTTCAACTGGCCCAACTGCTTGGGGACATCGTCGGCGTCGAAGAACTGCCGTAAGCCTAAGAGACTGTTCACCGTTGGACAGTTTTTGCCTTGGCCTAACGCGAGCGACCCCAAAGACGAAGCCCCGGCTGCTCCATTTCGGCATTTCATTTGTTGATCGGTTTTTCCAATGCTCACCTCAGGTCAACCTGCGCACCGAATCGCTCGGCGCGGCAACCAGCGAAGTCCTGATGGCCCTGCCCGCCCGTGGCAGTAGGCAGTCCGTGCCGACCTACCTTAGTTGATTAGTTAATTTGAGTGCATTGTTTTGGGCGGAACGGTGGTATGTAATCTGTACGCACAAGCTGGGCCATGCATCAGGAGGAGAGACTGCCGTGGCTGACAGGGAGCAAGATTGGATTGCCAAGTATAGAGCTGCACTCGAGGCCAACCCGATCGAAAAACCGCGTTCGTCTCCCCAATCTCTGCGGAGATCCGCGATCAGACTTAAAGGGGTTCCCCGTCGTGTGCTGCTACGGGCCGTCAAGATCGCAGGCCGAATGAAGAAGAATATTCAATCGTGGCGTAGCAATCGAAGGCCGATCACCAGTCATGGATCGGGCTTCCCGGCTGGCAATTCCAAATGGATTTCAGGTAAACCACCCGCCCCCGCAGAAAACATTGTTGACTAGCTCAAGAAAACCAGCTAAAACGTTGTCTCAACCTCGCGCACCCGTGCACAACCAAATAAATCCCATGTTCGGCCGCGAAACAGTTAACTAAATTGACTAGCGAGAAAGTGCTAGCACCTAATACTTCTACAGTAATTCATCTACAGTAATAAAAAGCTTGACACCACGAAGACACCAGACGAAAATGGGTCCCGTTATTCCCGACAAGTTGGGTAACAAGGGTTCCCTCCCCCCTCCGTTTGTCTTCCCTGGCAATTGGTCAATCGGCGCGCGCTTGACGGACGAATAACCGGTCCACGGGTATTCATTAAAATTTCCAGGTGATTCCGGAGTGCGATATGTACGCTGGAGCAAGCCAAGCCGGCATCGTCGTGACCGACGCTGCCCTCAAGTGTTATGCCTTCAACGCCGAAGCCATCCAGATCCTGACTTTCCCGGATCCGCCGGAAAAAATTCAGGATGTGCATGCCCTGCTTAAAGAGCGGCTGCGTTCGCGGTTGTTTGAGCGACCGAATAGTCCTCCTCTCAACCACCTCACGTCAGGACGAAGGATGTACCTTTGCCGATCATTTCTCGTCAACGTGGATGGCAACGCTCCCAACAACAGCCGCCGCGGAATGGTGCTGCTGCTGGAAAGAAAATCGAACGGCTTGCTCAATGTGGACTCGATCGCCGGACGCTTTGCGCTGACTGAACGGGAGCGCGAAACCGTGAGGTTGCTTTTTGAGGGACTGACCAGCAAGGAAATCGCCATTCGGATGCAAATCAGTCCGCATACCGTGAACGCGTTCGTGCGTCTGATCATGGTCAAGATGGGGGTTTCGAATCGTTCGGGCATTGTCGGCAAAATTGCCCGCTTGCAAACCTGAAACAGAATGCGGCTGCGTAGTCCAATTAGCTAACGCAAAAGCCTAGGCACAATGGCCTAGTCAACCAGCAGAATTGCAATTCCTGAAATCCAGCGTAGAGTCCAACACGCGCCACCAATCGGCAAGTCCCTCCCCCCGCCGACATTGACGCAATCTCGCCTTAGGAGGACTTTCCATGTTTCGAACAGGAAATGCAAGATGGCTTGCCATCGCAGGCATTGTGACCTGTCTTCTGTTGGCTTCGGGAACGGTTTGGGCCCAGACTTACCCGGACACGTTCACAGTCAACTACTACTCCAATAACACCTCCCATCCCACGGGATACGACCAGCAGGTTAGGATCATCAATCCAGGTGCTTATGCACCGTCCTACCCCCCGGCGTCTCTCTGCGCGATGATCTACGTGTTCGACAATGTGCAAGAGTTGAAAGACTGCTGCGCCTGCAATATCAGCGCTAACGGTATCGCGGAGCTCAGCGTGGCCAGTAATCTGACCATCAACCCTTTCAACGGCGTCACGTCGAACGATGGTGACATCAAGATAGTCTCAGCGCTGCAGAATGGGTACCTGACCATTCAACCGCCCAAAGGACCGCCTATCACTTCACTGGCTCCCTGTGATCCGACCGGCGGAGGACGAAACGGCAGCGGCAGCTATGCGCTGAATATCGTGCCCACTCCGGACCTGCGGTCGTGGTCGACCCACCTGCCTGGATACAAGACCAGCGATGGCTCAATCACCGAGGAGGCTTTTCAGGATTCGACTCTGAGCACGGCCGAACTGAACAGCCTGCAAGAGCAATGCACCGACATTGCGGAGAATGGCAGCGGTGTCGGGATTTGCACCGGCCCAGCTCCCAATTCTTCCACCACGTGCGATTTCAACAAAGTCCCGTAATTCATGGTGACTCGTTGCAGTTGAACCTCGGTTCTTACCATTGAGTTTCAAACGCGCGCATGCAAGGCGCGAATTTAAAGGAGGAATTTCGATGTCTCGAACCAGATTGAGTTGGTTGACTTTCGCCACGCTGACCGTAGCGATCGTCTGTCTGGCGGCCGGATTTGCGACCGCGCAAACAAACGATGTCTACTGGGTCAACTACTACAGCCATCCCGGCAAGACCGGGGATACAACTTTCCACATTGTGAACCCGGGCACGGCGGTCACAACCCTCAATAACAATGGGCAACCGACGAACGGACAGCTGTGCGCCGACATTTACGTGTTCAACAGTGACGAGCAAGAGGTCGAGTGCTGTGGCTGCGAACTTACAGCCGATAGCGAAATCACTCTGTCTCTGGAGACCGATCTGTTGGGCAACCCGATCAATGCAAAGAACGTCACGCACGACGGCGTGATCAAGATCGTTTCTGGGAACCTCAACGCTACGCCCTGCGATCCTGCCGCCGAAAACACCGCCATCGTTCCGACCCCGGAATTGAGGGCCTGGGGCACACGCAACCAAATGAAGGGAACCAGCGCCGTGGTTGAGACCGAGGGGGACTTCGCAGCTGCTCCCCTCACCAGCAGCGAACTGACCTTTGCCGAAAGCCTTTGCAGCTCGATTGAATCACAAGGCAGCGGGAAAGGAATTTGCACTTGCGGTTACGGTGACTAAACAACCGGCGCCGGGGAGCGCGCCAACAGCTCGCTTCCTGGCGCTCGATTCTTGAAACTTTTACTCAGGAGAGGACTCACATGTTCCGTTCAATTCTAGCCAGCACTTTGTTCGGGTTTGCCCTGCTAGTGCCAGCGGCCATCGCCCAGCAAAACTCCGGCGCCTTGGCCGTCGTCAACGGGGACACGCTCACCACCACAGACTTGCAACAACAGGAAGGAAACCGGCTACTGCAAGCGCAATACCAGTATTATCAAGCGGCACGCAAAGCCCTTGACGACCTGATTGACCAACACTTGTTGGAACAAGAAGCCCACCGTCTCGGCATCACCGTTGATCAACTTCGCAAGCAGGAAATCAACAGCAAAGTGAAGGACCCCAGTGAGGACCAGTTGCAAGTCTATTACGAGGGGATGGATTCAAAAGAGCCGTATGAAAAGATGCGAGGCAAGATCCTCGATCACATCGTTGAGCTGCGTAAGGCCAAGCTGACATCGGCCTACATCGAGGGCCTGCGGCTCAAAGCCGATATTATGGTTGAGCTGGCTCCGCCCGTAGCTTCGGTGGAAGTGGCCAACGCGGCCGTGGTTGAGGGGCCAGCCAATGCTCCCGTGCAGCTGATTGAGTTCGCCGACTTTCAGTGTCCCTACTGTCAAAAGGTGAACCCTGATCTCAACAAGCTGCGGCAGGAGTACGGCAGCAAGCTCTCCATCGTGTACAAAGACTTCCCGCTGCCCATGCACGCCAATGCCCAGAAGGCAGCGGAGGCAGCTCGTTGCGCCGGAGAGCAAGGCAAATTCTGGGACTACCACAACCTGCTCTTCAGTGACAGAAAGCTTCAGCCCGACGACTTAAAGCAGGAAGCAACGACCCTCAAGTTGGATGCCGCCAAATTCGACGAATGCCTGGATTCTGGCAAAGAGGCGGCCAGTGTAGACCAGGACCGCAACGAAGCCATCAAACTGGGATTGTCCGGCACGCCGAGCTTTTTCCTCAACGGCCATTTCTTCAGCGGGGCCGTCGATTACAACCTGCTTCATCAGATGGTGGAGCAACAACTGATCACCTTGCTGTCGTCCGAGAACAAGGCTTCTCCCCATGAGTCCTCTCGGAGATGAAGCGTTCTCGCTGACAGCCCGACATGCGGGCGGCCAGCCGGCCGCTCGCATGTTGTTGCTCTAGTGCTGCGAAAGTGCTCCCGGTCACGCCCTCCCCCGGCGCTCCAGGCATTCTTGAGAGATCGTCTTTAAGAGACCGTCTTTCAGAGAGCGAGCGATGAAGAACGTTCCCTTCTTTCTCTCAATACTCTTGTTGAGCTGCGGTGCGATCTCCGCCGGTCAGAACGACGGATCTGCCGCCGTCTCGAAAGCTCCCTCTGAGACTGGAGCGCAAACAGCCGAAATCAGCTCCGCATTGGTCCTCTCGGCCAAGACCCTGGATTTTGGCAATCAGGCGATCCAAGCCACCTCAGCTCCGCAAGCTATCACCCTCACAAATGCTGGAAAGAATGGCATCACCATCAAAAGGGTTTCTGTTACGTCGCAAGATTTTGATCTGAGCCAGAACTGCAAGACCCAGAGGCCGCTGCCGGCAAGCGAGAGTTGCACCATCCTGGTCTCCTTTACACCGCAAGGAGCAGGCCTTCGCCAAGGGAAAATTACGATTCTGGCGCCAGACACCGGGAATCTAGAGCTAGGCCTCAACGGGAATGGTGTCGAGAGTGCCGTTGTGCTATCGGACACCCACCTTGTGTTTCGCGATCAAGTGGTGAACACGCGTGGCGACATGCAACTGGTCCACCTTGAGAATCGCAGCGACACTTCGTCGCTGTTGATCAAAAGCATTGCCGTTTCCGAGGGTTTCACTCTGCTTTCCACTCGGGACCAATGCGCAGACCCTGGCACCGTTGTGCCGCATGGAAGTTGCAATGTGGCCGTGGCTTTTTCACCCGCGGACGAGGGACAGGTTGATGGCGCAATCACGATTGAAGATTCCGACAGTGCCTCGCCTCATCGTGTGGGCCTAAATGGCCGAGCAACAGCCGTCACGCTGTCGGCACCATCGCTCGTGTGGAATGCCACGGCGGTCGGCACTGCGGGAGAGGCGCAGGATTTCAAAATCAGCAATGAGGGACGTTCTCCGCTGCGCCTCGACAGCATCGACGCCCGGGGCGACTTTGGCCAGCACAACACCTGCGGCAAAGAGCTGGCTCCGCATCAGGCCTGCGTTGTGAG
>Ga0209517_10007733_pt1 | contig 12772 bp, 9 predicted proteins | sample PeaSoiMetSII2010_FD_187695 | JGI IMG/M metagenome (GOLD analysis project Ga0209517, IMG submission 187695) | Peat soil microbial communities from Weissenstadt, Germany - SII-2010 (SPAdes) (version 2) | ecosystem: Environmental > Terrestrial > Soil > Wetlands > Peat | place: Germany: Weissenstadt...
GGCTCTTCGGCGGTGGGCCGGACAATCGGTTTCATCCAACCATACGGTAGCCTAAACCGCATCATTTGTCCAGCGAAATCTTTCAGGCGGGCGATTTCAGAGGTCTCTCAGGCTGGTAAACAAATACGGTGCGTTTTGGTCGAGGTTGTGGTTGATGACGGCGTACTCTACGATCACAGGAATGACGGAACGCTGGTTTCGATCGGCAGCGGTAGTGGCCAAGCGAACAGGCACAGGTGATCGTAGGCCCAGACCTGGATCACTGGTACGCCCGTGCGGCGCGCGGCCAGGTATTCCCGCTGCCAGGGCCATCCGGAATAGAACCACCCCTGTAGATACCGGCAGTGCGCCTGGTCCCACGAGAGTTCCGTGAAAGCGTACCGCGCGCAGCGCTGCGCCTGGTCGATGTTGTGGTTGATCCCGCCGTACTGGTAGCCCTCCGAGATGAACGTGTCTCAACCCGACCCGGCGCGCGCCGTCCACGTGGCGGGCAGATTCACGTACCGCATCAGCTTGCAGTTGTCCGGATCGTTCACGTCCATGGGCCAGAGCAGTTCGAAGGAGGCGGATGGGTACGTCGCCAGCACATAGGCGCGGATCGCGTCGGCGAAGGCCTTCAGCCGCGCGGCCAGGAAGTTGGCGTCGGCATAGCCGTTGACCGATGGATCGTCGTTCGGCGTATGGAAGGTCGCCAGCGCGCGGCCGAGAGCTGCGGTCGCCGCGGCGGTGGTGTCCGCATCGTAGAACGCCATGCCGCTGGCTAGTTGGGGCATATGGTCGGGCCATGGATCGAACGGTTCGGTAAACGGGCGGACCTCTGACATTCCGCCTTTTACAGTGGTGGGATGACAGAGGTCCGTTCAGGAGAAGTTGGTACTTGCTCAGAGCGACACGAATCGCGGGCTGGCTCCCCGCACAACGAGGGAATGCTGCGCGAACTCGCACTTGTACGGGAAATCCGAACGAAAATGTGCGCCGCGGCTCTCCTGGCGGGCGATGGCGCATTCGGCAATCAGCGTCACGACCCGGTGCACATTGCGCAGCTCATAATGAGGCGAACCGCCGAGGGACCTCGACAGCAGCCACCACTGGGCCGATTGCAGCCCGTCGCCTGAGCGCACGATGCTGCAGTGCTCCCATGCCAGGGCGCGGATCTCCAACAGCGTGGCGCACGGAAACTCGGGCTCGGCTGGAAGGGGCGCCGGCAGGATCGGCGCCGCGGCGCATTCACGCATGGCGCGCGCGGCGCGGGCCCCGAAGACCACACCTTCCAGAAGCGAATTGCTCGCCAGGCGGTTGGCGCCGTGCACTCCCGTGCAGGCCACCTCACCGGCGGCGTAGAGGCGCTCCAGACTGGTGCGGCCGTCGAGATCGGTGCGCACGCCGCCCATGGCATAGTGCGCGGCCGGATGCACTGGCGCCGGTGCCTCTGCCAGATCGATGCCGTAGCGCAGGCAAGTGTCGTAGATCCGTGGGAAGCGGGCGCGCAGGAAATCGGCGCCACGATGCGTGATGTCCAGCCATACGTGGGGAGCGCCGGTACCCCGTATCTCGGCCACGATGGCGCGCGAGACCACATCGCGGGGCGCCAGTTCTCGCAGGGGATGATAGCGCTCCATGAACCGCTCGCCCTGCGCATTGCGGAGAAATGCGCCCTCGCCGCGCAAGGCTTCCGAAAGCAGGAACCGCGGCGCCCCGTCTATGTGCAGCGCCGTGGGATGGAACTGGACGAACTCGATGTCGCCGATCTCGGCGCCGGCGCGCCAAGCCATCGCGACGCCGTCGCCAGTGGCCACTTCCGGATTGGTGGTCTCGCGGTAAACGCATCCCAATCCACCAGTAGCGAGCAGCACGGCCCGAGCGGGAACGGCCGTGGAGCGCTGGCTGCGCGCGTCGTACACCATCGCGCCCGATACGCGGCCGTTTTCCACCAGCAGGTCAGTGGTGGCGGAGAAGCTGCGAAATTCGATGTTGGGGAGGGACGCGGCGCGGCGATAAAGCGTGCTCGCAATCTCCTTGCCGGTGGAATCGCCGCCAGCGTGGAGCACGCGATTGCGGGAGTGCGCCCCCTCGCGCGTGAACGCGAGCTCGCCGTTGATGCGGTCGAACTGCGCGCCCCAGTCTATCAACTGCTCGATGGCGGCGGGACCTTCCTCGACCAATGTGTGCACGGCTGCAAGGCTGCAAAGACCGTCGCCGGCGGCGATGGTGTCCTGTTCGTGCAATTCGACTTCGTCGTCATCACCGAGCGCCGCTGCAATGCCGCCCTGGGCGTATTCGGAGGAGGATTCGCGCAGGGTGTCTTTAGCGACCACCAAAACGCGACCGGCACTTGCCAGATCGATGGCTGCTCGCAGGCCAGCCACGCCCGCGCCGATGACGAGAAAGTCAGGGCTCACATTCCCTACTGCGATTCTAGCCCAACCAGTATCCATATGAATCTCGGGCGCCAGATGCTGCCGCCATTCTATGCTTCAAGTCAACTGTATCGTCCCGAAAGCGGACACCGAGTTCGGCACAGGATCCGGCGGGCAGAAGGAATTGCCGCGCGTGTCTCGGCCGGACTTTACAGCTTGGCGCATGGAACCAACGAGGCCCAAAAACGATAGGGATCATCACCAGTGTGCTGTGCTGGGCTCCACCGAAGCCAGCCCGCCCGTACGAATCGGGATGGGCGGAAACGGACAAGCGCCTCCTGGAAGCCAAGTCACCAGGGGCGGACGGTTATGCGAATTGTATTCTCTTAATCATCAACTTGTATAGTTACAGACCCTAATATTGTCTATCTGTATCGCTCTTCGGCGATTCGCACGACTCTCATGAAGCGATTTCCCTCATTGGCTGCCGGCTTCGCGTTGTTCTCGCTCAGCCTGGCTCCGTCGGCGCTGCTGAGCGGCGCGGCGATACCGGGCGCTACACCGTCCGGGATCATTCTCACCTGGTCGGGCGATCCGGCCACAACGCAGTCGGTCACGTGGCGCACCGAAGCCCTCGTGCAGTCTCCGCAAGCCCAACTGGGTTGCCCAACACCCGGTTCAGCCTGGCGCAGCCACTTCGCCCTGCCCGCCAACGGTCCGGACATCGAAGAGATGCCCGGCCAGTCCTACTACCTGGACTATCAGGGGGTTTCGCAATTCGTGGGCGGATGGGAACTGGCCGGCATCGCCAGCGCGCGCACGGGGCTTCCGGTGAATATCACCGTGTCGCGGTCGGCGTCGGCGATGCTGGATGGCAACACTTCCGGACAGCGGCCGAACCTGGTGCCCGGCGTGCCCATCTACGCCGTCAACCAGACAATCAATAACTGGTTTAACCCCGCTGCGTTTTCGGCGCCCGCCAACGGCACTTGGGGCAATCTGGGCCGCTACATCGCCAACGGCCCAGGAGCCTATGAGATCGACTCGTCGCTGCAGAAGCGTTTCCACCTCTCCGAACGTGTGGCCCTCAACTTCCGCGCGGCTGCCTTCAACCTGCTGAACCACCCGGAGTTTCTGAATCCGGGCGCCAGCATAGGCTCAGTCACCGGCAGCGGCTCGAACCTCTCGATCAAGCCTTCAGCTAGCTTCGGCAGAATCACCGGTATTTTGAACACGGGTGCGACCGGCACCGGCGCTCCCCGCCGAATCGAGTTTCACTTCCGGGCTGAGTTTTAGGGCGGCGGATCCGGCGCCGGAGACCGCATTTACTTCGCTAGTGAAGTGATGGCGCTGAACCCGCCCACGGACGTCGATCGTACGCCGAGCACGGCGATTCCGCCCGGAGAGTCAAACTCCACCGTCCCACGCCGATTCTTAGTCGCCGGGTAGTTGGTGGCGAGGTCGAACGTCGTGTGGCCCATCGGCGGAATCAGCGGTAATGTGCCGCCTAAGAGCGAGCCCGTTTGCATCAGATTCCCGCTGTCGTCGCGGATCACGATCCCAATGCTGCTCCCCACCGCCGAGCTGAGGTTGGCGAGGATCACCTGGGTGGCGGCTCCGGCGGTGTTGTCGAACGGCAGGAAGTAAGCGTTGTCAGCGCGGAAATCGATGGGCGCTTGTGCCTCCAGGGCGGTGCTTCCGCTGGTTTCGCGAAGGATCACGCTTCCGCTCAGGGCGCCGGCCGTCAGCACCTGCGCCCAGCCTGTCTGAGGCGCCTGGCTATCGGGGCCGGTGCTCTGGATCACCACCTCCGAGAGAGGATTGACGGTCCGGTCGAGTGTGGAGGCCAGGGTGGGCCCGTTGGACGATGCCGATTGCGGGAAGCTCAGCGGCAGTGCCAGCGGTTTCCCGCTGTCATCGAAAAAGCTGAGACGCGCTTGCGCCGGAGAGGCGCCGGTATTGACCAGCGTGATGGTGGTCTGCCAGGTGCCCGCGGAAGCGATTTGGGCAATGGTGCCGGTGCCGGTAAACGTCGTGACGCCGGCGGCGGCGGCCTGCTCCACGGTATAGCTGTTGAACGCGATGATGAGTATGGCCGATCGCGCGGCACCGGTGTTGGCAGCCACCTGGTAGCTCACCGTGCCGCTCCCGGTGCCCGTGCCGGCGCCGCTGACCGTCACCCAACTCGGCGCACCGCTCACCGTCCAGGCCGGGCAGGCGCTCCCGCCGGTGACGTTGACCGTGCCGTTGCCGCCCGCCGCGGTGAAGCCTTGGCCGCCGACGCTGAGGGCGCAGGCCGACGCCGCTACCGTCAGGCTGAACGCCTGAGTCGCGGTTGCGGCGGTGCTTGCGCTGTCAGTCACCATGATGCTGAAGGTGGAGGCGCCCGCCAGCGCCGGAGTTCCCGAGATCACGCCCGCAGCGGATAACGCAAGGCCGGAAGGCAGAGTGCCGGAAGCCACGGACCAGGTGTACGGCGGCGTTCCTCCGCTGGCCGCCAGCGTTTGCGAGTAGGCCGCTCCGGCCGTGCCCTGCGGCAGCGGCGAGGCGCTGGTGATGGCCAGCGGCGCCGTCGTGCCGGGAGTGAAAGACACGCCGCGCAGCACTTCGCCGTAACCCGCGCTCCGGATGGTGGTGAACACTTCGTTCGCGGCCCCGGCAGCCGTGGTGTTGGCGAGCACATCGGTAATGGCCACGAGTTTGTTCGGATCGGCGCCCTGATCGCCGTTGGCGCTGATGGTTGAGGTCACGCCCCAGACAGTCACCGTGCCATCGCCATTCGCCCGGCCGGTGATGTTGCGAATGCCGTCCGTGGCGGGGTCGAGCGAGGTAGGATAGTTCGCGATGCTGTACTGCTGGCCGAGGTTCAGACCGTTCTGCAACACATAGGCGCGCTGCCACGTGCTGTTCACCAGGATCCACTTCTGCAGGCCTGCGTTGGTACTAGTGGCGGCGTTCGCCGTCGTGCCATCGCCCTCGTCGGCTACGTAAAGGGTGGTTGCATTGGCGAACCAGATACCGAAGGGATTGGCGGCGTCGGCGTTCTTGGCGAGGGTTGTGGGAAGGCCCGGCAGGATGGTGATTGGCGTGGCGGCGGCGTTCGCGGGAGCCGGCAAGCTTCCGGCGTCGCCTACCTGGTACACCGTGTTGATGCCGTTGCTGCCGCTGCCCTTGGTTGTGTAGAGCGTGTTGTTGAAGATGGTCAGGCCGCGAAAATTATTGTCCTTGCCCGCCTTGTCGGCGGCGTAGGGCTTGCCGGTGGCGGGATCGTTGTACTGCGTAATCGAGAAGTTGCCGATCTGCACTGCCGGTGTCGCAGGGTCCTGCCCGGGCAAGGCTAGCTGCACGCCGGCCGTGGCGATGATGTTTGCTGGTGTCCCCGAGCCGTTATTGGAATTCCCGGCCATATAGTACACGCCGTTCGCGAGCACGGCGGCGCGTCCGTTGTTTCCGCTGTAGGAATTCGTGTTGGTCAACTGGAATGCGCCTTTGGCGTCCACCTGCACGACCGAGCGGTAGTAACTCGTGCCCACCGGGTTAGTCGGATCGACGGCGCCGGGCGTATTTGAATTCGAAACATCCACGGTGTTGGGAGGCGTCTGATAGGCCATGAAAGTCACATACTTCGCATCCAGCGACAGGTTCAATGCCACTTCCGATTTGGAACTGAAGCTCGTGGAAGCCAGACTGCCGGGTACCGCCAGCGTGTTTACCAAGGTGCCTGTGGGGGTGATTTGATCCAGAAAAATCGGCGAGGTGACTCCGAAGCTGCCATCCACCTTGTTGTTGTTCCAAACGTTGTTGGTGCTCCCGACGGCCGGGTAGGCGCCGTTATCGGTAGCCGTAGCCGTGCCGCACGAAGCCGTGGGGGGACAGACCGCAGGCAGTGCCTCGCCCACTGTGACCGTGGAGGCATCTCCGGTGTATACGCTGCGGCTCACTACCAGATTGTCCGGAGTGAAACCCGAAAATGAAGGGGACTGGGCCAGCGCCGCGACGGACACGGCGACAGCGGCAACAGCCGACACGACGGCAATCCTGCCCTTGGACAATGGGCCAGACACACACTTCTCTTTCTTTCGATTCGAATTGAGTTCCTTCAACTTGGTTGCTCCTGTTCTTGTGAGTGAATTCGCAGACGGCGGGCTTTTATGATAACAACCGCGCCGCGCCGCCTTTGCGACAGACCCGTTACAGTTCGGTGAGTCTTTCATGACGGCGTACGGCAACGCACTTGTTGTCCTTTCCGGCGTCCCGGCCCGCCCGTCAACCCGGGGAAGGCCGCACAGCTCCGGGCCCACAACATTCTGCACCGGATTTGTTTTCCCAAAAAACCACGCCTTTGCGACTGAATTGTAACCGCCTCGGCTGGAAACTGGAAGAGGGAGAAGGTCACTTGGGGAGGGTCACGTGAAGAATCGCAATGTGTCGTTCTCATGGAGTGAACCAGGGGCGGCCGGACAATTCGCCACGGGTGTGTGCCTTCACGGCCATACCATGCACTCGGAGGAGTGCCTGTCGTTTTTGCCGCGCTACCTCCATCATGTTCCTGGAATTTCGCAGATCGTCAGCCGTTATGCGCGCGGTCCGAAGCCCGCGGTCGATTTCTCCCGCGCGTATTGGACGCCACCGCTCACTCCGGCTTCGGCGCTCGGAATCGAGCGGCAACAGATCGTAAAGCTCGGGCTGCGCCCGCTGGTCTCGCTCACCGACCACGACAACATACAGGCCGGCATGGCGCTTCAAGTGACGTCCGATTCCCGGGAAGTTCCAGTGTCGGTCGAGTGGACCGTGCCCTACCATGGCTCGATTCTGCACCTCGGAGTTCACAACCTTCCGCCAGGCGCCGCCCGGACCTGGATGTCCGTCATGTCAGGGTATATCGCGGAGCCGCGGGAACGGCTCCTGCCCGGGATCCTGAGCGAATTGGCCGGAATCCCGGAACTCCTCATCGTCCTCAATCATCCGTTCTGGCTCGAGGAGGGCGTCCAGGAACCGGATCACCGGCGCGCCCTCGATCGCGTACTGCGGGAATGCATCGCGTGGTTTCACGCCTTCGAGTTGAACGGCACGCGGCGATGGAGCGAAAATGCCGCCGTTCTCGAGCTGGCGCGCTCGCATTCGCGGCCGGTCATTTCGGGTGGGGACCGCCACGCCTGTGAGCCCGCCGCCTGCCTCAACCTGACGGATGCGCGGTCGTTCGCCGAGTTTGTCTCCGAGATCCGGCGCGGCCATAGCAAAGTGTTGCTGATGCCGCAATACCAGGAACCAATACCGATCCGCTTGCTGGAAGCCAGTTGGGATATCCTCCGCCCATACCCCGAGTACCCCGGGCGGGAGCGGTGGGTTGATCGGCTCTTCTACCGCGCCGACGATGGCACGCCGCAGGCGCTCTCGACCGTCTGGCGCGAGCGAGTGCCCTTCGTAGTGAGGCCTGCCGCCGGTCTGGTTCAGTTCCTCGCAGCGCCCAGCGTGCGGATGGCCCTCCGCTTCCTGCTGTCGCGGCGGGCAGAGGTGCTGCGCTGAGGAACGCGGCACTGCCGCAGCTATCGGGGGCCTTCCCGGCAAGACGCGTTGACGCTCCCGCCGGACGGTGCGGGGCGCCGCTGCCGGACTTCCGTCAAACCGGGCGCGCACTACCTCGGAGAGATTCCGCAACGGGATAGCATACCGGACCTGGCTGCCATTCGTCGACTGCCGCGAGGATCCCGCTCAACATCTCCGGGACTTCGTAGACCGCCATGTTACGAGTTGCCGCGGCGCGCTGGCGGTACTTCACGTAGTTCTCCGGCGCCAGCAGCGTGCGCACTGCCGTGGCGACGTCCCGGGAGAAATTCTCGATCACCATTCCCGCTCCGAGCTCCTCAATCCATTCGGTGTTATAGCGTTCGTGCGCCATGGTCCACGCATTGCGCTGCACGATTACGGGCAGCTTTTTGGCGAGCGCCTCGCTGATGCTGCCCGGACCCGGCTTGCCGATGAAGAAATCGGAGATTTCCATGTACAGCGGCAGGTCTCGCGTGAAGCCTGTCACCAGCATGGGAATACGCCGCTCCATGGCGCGCAACTCGGCGGCTACCGCCTCGTTTTTTCCGCAGATCAGGATCAACTGGACGCCGCTGTGCGGGCCGTTGAGCGCTCTGGCTATGCGGACCATCTCGGTGGAGCCTTCGCCGCCAAAGAGCACCAGTCCGACGGGCACATCCGGCTTCAGTCCGCGGCGTCGGCGCTCGGCCGCGCGGTCGACATCCAGCGGCGCATGGAACTTCGGGTTCAGGATCATGCCCGAGACTTGCAGGATGCGGCTCTCGGGTATTCCGATTTCGCGCGCCTGCCGGGCGGCCCGCCGCGACCCGCAGATCACCCACTGGTCCATGCGCTCGATCCAGAAGTGCGGTGGGTAATCCGCCATGTCGGTCAGCAGAGTTACGTAAGGAGTGCCCGGCCAGACCCCATCGAGCGACTCCTTCAGCGCCCGATTGTAATGCGGGATCAGCGACACTACCAGATCCGGCCGATGGCTCCGCCAATAGGCTTTCAGTACCTTGACCTGAGCCTCATGCGAGGCACGGATCACTCCGTGCATCATGGGAATGAGTTGCGCCGTCCCCATGGTCCAGCCGCGCCGCAGCATGATATTGTACACATCCTGGAAACGGACTCCCGTGGACTTCCGGATGAAATCGATGGAATCGAGCAGGTCCTGAATGCAGGCCATCTCGAGATCCCAGGGGCGCTGTTGCTGGCGGATCACTTCGGTCAGCGCGGTCGCGGCGGCGCGATGGCCGCCGCCAGAATCGATGTAGATCAAAGTGATCTTGCGCCGCGTCAATTCGCGCCCCCGGCTCTTACTGGGTTAGATGATTCGCCGGCGTTCGTGTTTCGCGTCCGCTTCAACTCGCGGGCGGCCGGCGATTCGGGGTCCAGTTGTACCGCGGTATTCCACTCGCGGACGGCGTTAGCCTCCTGTCCCTGCGCCCGCAACGCAAGGCCGAGTTTCCAGTGCCCGTCGGCGGCCGTGGGCTGGCTGCCTTCGGTCTCCTGTGTGAGATACAGCCCCAGATACCGCTCCGCGCGAGCTGGATCAAAGCCGCCGGCGAGCAGGCGTTCGGCCGCGCGGTAGTAGGGCGCGTAATCGTCCGGAACCTCGCGCACGGCGGTGGACAAGATGTCGTCCAACGCACTCCAGTCCCCGCGTCCGGCATAGACGTCCGCCAAAACGCAGTATGCTCCAATGCGCCCGCCGTCGATGGCGAGGGCGGTTCTGCCCAGCGCTTCGGCGGTCGCTTCGTCGCGGTGATCCGACGCGAGGTAAAACTGAGCCAGGGCCATGAGCGCCCTGTAGGAAGGCGGACGGATCTCCGCCGCCTGTCGCAGCATGGCCTCCATCGGCGCATGGTCTTTGCGGATCTCCGCGATACGCGCTTCGGCGAGGAAGCCTTCGGCCACGTCGATGGCGGCAATCTGTCGCGCCACCGTCTCCGCCTTCTTGGTATCGCCGCCCACGACCCCCGGCGCGAGGAGGTAGAACTCGACAAGATCGCGCCGCGCCTGAAGATCATTCGGATCGAGCGCCAGTGCGGCATCGATCTCCTTGCGAAAGCGCCGCGCCAGCATCAATTGCTGGAATATGCCGGCGTGCTGAGCCGTGATTCCCTGAACCTCAGCCAGTTGGCGGTGGTACCGGGCCACTGCTCCGTCCAGCCGGACGGCCTTCTCGGCAAGCCATGGCGGTGAGGCATGGTCGCCGAATGCGTTTCGGATCTGCGACGCGAGAAAGATCGCGTTAGGGTCGTCCGGCGCTTCGCGCAATCGCCGCTCCACCAGTGCCCGGGCACGCTTCCAATGTCCCGCCTGGATCAGTTCCTCGGCCGTGGGCTCCTGCGCCAGACACACCGCCACCACCAGGACAAAGAGAATCGCGCGCACACTTGAGCTTCGCCTTCAGCTTGTTTCAGCAGTATGACAAGCGGGTGAAGTGTTGGTCCGCCTTTTCGTCCGTTCGCAGCGGCATACCGACCTCAACCCCAGCCCGCCTTGGCGACACACCAGCCGTTTTTCCAACAAACCGGTTAACAACACACTTTTGACCATCTTGCAATACCCGCCTCTGCTCCATGCCACGCTTCAGACGAATCGCCTCTCCTTCCTGAGCCTCGCCACCGCCAGCCCTCTGTGCGCCCAGGGACTGTAGGGGAACCATCCTGGGGACCGTCACCGGCCACCGGAGTCCGGCAGGTATAATTACACTTAAAGGTATGTATCTATGAATAAGGAGAGCGTTCCATGACACTCGTCAAGCCTGCCCTCAGGGTGCTGCGCAAGGACCCCGGCTTCACCGCCGTGGCCACCAATCTGCGGCAGAAGCTTCCTCCAGCCACGATGCACGAGCTGAAGCTCACGGAAAAAGGCCTCCGGAAAAAGAGCAACTGTGCGAATCCATCCGCCATCTGCACCGCGCGGTTGATCTTGCGCCGAGTATGGAGGACGCGCGCAACAACCTCGGCGCGCAGTATCTCAAACTGGGCGATTACGAGACGGCGAGGCGCGAGTTGGAAGCCGTCGTTGCGCTTGACCCGGCGTCCGAGGTTCCACACGCGAATCTCTCGCTGGGGCTCTTAGCCGTCGGCCGGACAACCGAAGTAGCGGCGGAGGCGCGCATGGCTTTGCGGCGCGACCCTCTCTCGGCCGGAGCAAATTTCGCGGCGGGAGCGCGGTCCACGATCATGCCGACGGCGTAGTTGTTGGCCACCAATGGCGTTCGGGGTGAAGCGGCGGGGGCTCATGCCGACCGTGTGGTTCTCTGGCAGGCTCATCACCATGAAGTTCGGCAGGCGTTTGGCGGGGTCCGGGCTATCAAAGTTGCGCTCATATTCATCGAACTCGCGCAGGAACTCGACCACGTTGTAGCTCTCTAGAGACAGTTTGGTGGCCTCGGGCTATTCCCTGGCGCCATCCCACAAGGGCCGCGCAAGAGCCGCGTGGGCCCATTGCGCCTGCCGCAGATCCCGTGCGCCGCGATCGGTGCAGGTAGCAATCGGAGATTAGAGCTGCGTGAGGGAGGGCGAGACTCGGTTTTCAGTACCTCGTAACACCAGATTAACTGCTCTGTCAGCAGGCTGCAGTGGTCCTGGTCGTAACATGGTTTGAGGTTTCCACCCGTGGATCACGAAGAATCGACCTGCGCCTGCAACCTGTGCCGGCAGGCGCGTTCCCAAGCCGCCAAGCCGTCCGGCACACCAGAACCGCGCCCTACCGCATGACGGCATCGCCGGACGTCTACCCACGAACGCCTACGCCATCATTCGTGAGTCGCCATGCCCGGTGTTCGGTGTCTGAGCGCGGAATATCGCTCATAGATTCAGTGGGTTCCGCCGACGACCCTGGGTTGATTTGACGCAACTGTCACGCTAGCAGTTCGCCCGGCGAACAACATCGACAAACCCGGCGCAAGCACTTCTTCCACCAAAACCTGACCTCAATCTCACGACTGCCATCTCCAAGTCCGGTAACCTCATACTTCAAGACGTTCAAGAGTTTTAGCGAGAGATGAGGTGCCAAGATGAGTTGCAGCAACATCGTCGTTTTGGAAGAACGGGAGGCGAACTCCTTCTCCCGATCTTCGCGTAGCTTTGCGGGACTGTCGCCCAACGCATTCAGGGACCAGGGCTCAGCCACTCCAATCTCGCCACCGGTTGCACTGGATTGCTGCGCCACAGAAAAAGAGGTCTTTGAAGGCATCGTGGGATGCAGCGCGGCCTTGCGCAAAGTGCTGGACCAGGTACAAACCGTGGCCCCGACGGACTCCACGGTTCTCATCGAAGGAGAGACCGGGACGGGCAAGGAGCTAGTCGCACGCGCGATTCACGCCCACAGCCTGCGGCGGACCGGCGCTTTCGTAAAGATGAACTGCGCGGCCATTCCGCATGAACTGCTTGAAAGCGAAATCTTCGGGCACGAAAAAGGCGCCTTTACGGGGGCGGTGGCGCGCAAAATCGGCCGTTTCGAGTCGGCCGACGGCGGTACGCTGTTTATGGATGAGATCGGCGATATGCCGCTCGATCTGCAGGCGAAGCTGCTTCGTGTCTTGCAGGAACAGGAGTTCGAAAGAGTCGGCGGCACCATCACGCAGCGTGTCAACGTGCGAATAGTGGCCGCCACCAATCAAGATCTGGACGGCCTGGTTTCGGAAAAACAGTTCCGGAGCGATCTTTTCTACCGGCTCAACGTGTTTCCAATTCTCATTCCCCCGTTGCGCGACAGGCGTGACGACATTCCCTTGTTGGTGGCACATTTCGTGAGCACCTATGCGCAGCGGATGAACAAGCATATCGAGAAGATTCCCTCAGATGCCATGGAGGCGCTCCTGGACCATGAGTGGCCAGGGAACATTCGGGAACTGCAGAACTTTGTGG
>Ga0209517_10007734_pt1 | contig 12772 bp, 8 predicted proteins | sample PeaSoiMetSII2010_FD_187695 | JGI IMG/M metagenome (GOLD analysis project Ga0209517, IMG submission 187695) | Peat soil microbial communities from Weissenstadt, Germany - SII-2010 (SPAdes) (version 2) | ecosystem: Environmental > Terrestrial > Soil > Wetlands > Peat | place: Germany: Weissenstadt...
GGAGTTGGTGTAGAGGGAGTTGGTGTAGAGGGAGTTGGTGTAGAGGGAGTTGGTGTAGAGGGAGTTGGTGTAGAGGGCGTAGGAGAAGGCGATGACGGTGATACAGTATTTACTGACACTGTGGATGTGCCAGTACTTCCTGAGTGAGTCGAGTCACCTGCATAAGTTGCAGTTATTGTTATACTATTAGTTGGATTTGATGGAGGAGTATATGCAAGACCACACTGATTATTTACCACTACACAGCTAGATGGACTAAATGAACCACCAGCCCCATTATCAGTCCATGTTACCAATCCTGCAATGGTTGAAGAAGGATTTGTAGTATCTGCTATTGATACGATAAAGGAGATTTGAGTTCCAACAGAAAATGTGGCAGGATTTGGCGTAATGGTTGAGGTTGTAGGATCAACTACACTTGCAGACAACGTGGATGAACCAGTACTGGACTGATGTGTGCCATCACCCGCGTAACTTGCAGTTATTGTTATTGCATTTGGAGGATTCACTGCAGGAATATACGTAACAGTACATGAACCTGATGAGGATAGGGTACATGAAGATGAGCTAAATGAACCTGCAGCATTTCCATCACTCCAAGATACAGAACTAGTGGGAGTAGTAGGAGAACTAGAAGTATCAGCAACTGTTGCTGTGAATATCACAGAACCACCAAGGGGCGCTGTAGACGGATTTGGTGTAACAGATAAAGTTGTAGAATCAGTTGTGTTTACGGTTAGATTTGATGTTCCAGAACTTGTTTGATACATAGTATCCCCACTATAGCTTGCAGTAATTACCACATTATTTGGAGAAGTGGTAGATGGAGTGTATGTAACATTACATGTGCCAGTTGCCAATGTGCAAGAAGTTGGATTAAAGTTTCCACCTATATTTCCGTCACCCCAAGTTATTGTTCCTGTTGGAGTGTTTTGAGAATTTGTAGAGCCTACAACTGTTACTGTAAATGTCACTTGTCCCCCAGAGGACACAGATGATGTAGATGATGTCATAGTAACTGTTGCAGGCGAGAGTGAACTTGGTGCCAAGATAGATGTTCCTGAATTGGCAGTATGACCTGTATCACCACTATAGCTTGCTGTAATAGTAATAGTATTTTGTACACTGGAGGATGCCGTATATGTTACATTACACGTGCCAGATGCTAATGTACAGGAAGAAGAACTAAATGTTCCTCCTACACTTCCATCACTCCAAGTTATGGTTCCTGTTGGAGCATTTTGAGAATTCGTAGGATCTGTAACTGTTGCAGTAACTGTCACTTGGGCTCCTGAAGATACGGTTGTTGTAGAGGATGTTACTGCGACAGACGCAGTATCTTGTGTACGTAATAATGATGATGTTCCAGAACTTGTTTGGTGTGTGGCATCTCCGCCATAGCTTGCAGTAATTGTTATGGAATTGGAAGCACTTACAGCCGGAGTGTATGAAGTGGTGCATGTGTTTGCTGACAAGACACATGTTGATGAGCTAAATGAACCTCCTGCATTTCCATCATTCCAAGAGACTTGTCCACTTGGTGTCGTAGGCGAACTGGAGGTATCAGTAACTGTGACAGTAAATGCAATGGCAGTTCCAGACACAAATGGGGAGGAATTTGGAGATATGACAACTGATGGAGTATCCAGTGGGGCAATTGCAACAGAATATGTTGAATAACTTGTCTTATGAGTGGTATCACCAGCATATGTTGCAGTAATTATTACATTGCTTGGAGAAGTGGTAGATGCAATGTATGTTACACTACAGGTACCAGATGATAAAGTGCAGGAAGTGGGATTAAAGTTTCCACCAACGTTTCCGTCACCCCAAGTTATTGTCCCTGTTGGAGCGTTTTGAGAATTTGTCGAGTCGGTAACTGTAGCAGTAACTGTCACCTGTCCTCCAGATGATATGGAAGATGCAGATGATGCCAATATTATTGTCGTAGTATCCTGAGCATTTGATAATGATGATGTTCCAGAACTTGTTTGGTGTGTAGTATCTCCACTATAACTTGCAGTGATCACCACATTACTTGGAGAAGTAGCAGATGTGGTGTATGTGACATTACATGTACTTGATGACAAAGTACAGGAAGATGAACTAAATGTTCCACCAGCATTTCCAGCATTCCAAGTTACTGTGCCTGTAGGCGTGGTAGGTGAACTCGAGGTATCTGTTACCGTTGCAGTTAGAATAACCTGACCTCCTGCAGATATAGTATTGGGATTGGATGTAACTGTAAGAGAAGTATTATCGATAGTAGGAGTATTATTTGTAGTGGCATTATTTCCCGTACTGGTTGTGTTACCACTTGCCATTGCCTGAGAAACAAGAGAACCATTTGAAAATAATGACGAGAACATCACAATTGTGAATAGAAATATGATGAGAATATTTTTTATGCTTTTTTTATTACTTTGTAATAGTGAATTATTATTAATTTCCACGTAAAACAGTAGGAATGATATGGTTTACAGGTATAATCCATTGTGTATCTTTGTTCACTAACATTGTTAATGAACAATGTTTGGCAAATTCTATATCTCAAACTGTCTAATTTCAATACATGTGGGCATTTTTGGATACTAGTGTATGGTCCAGAAATATTATCGCCAATTCCCCAATTCGCCGATAGAAAATCCGTACAGTAGATCCCCCCACAAAGATATTTAGTCTACATAACTCATGAAATCACATATGACACTGATTAAAAAATCGGAATTTTTAGATACCCTAAAAAATAAAATTGGTAAGATTGACAAGAAATCGATCATAGGGTTAATTCTATTACTATCACCATACGTTGTAGGTGTCATAACTCGCCAATCTGCCTCTATTGATAACACACTTCCAAAAAGATTCCCGGCATGTGACAGTTTCATTCATGGGCTCTGCATCCCTACAATGTACATTCCCGTACCTTTAGGAGTTGGTTTTCTTGTCATCAATTTGACCTCATTTCTTTTGAGCGCTTCACTCTTCCTCACAGGTTACTTCATAGTAAAGAAAAAAACAGTTTCAAAGTAAGTGTCATTACAGCAACTATTTAGTTTCTAAAATTATATTTTAAAAATAGGACATTCTATTTTTATTTATATAAAACAAGGCCTTTTTTGCCAATATCTGTTCTACAATATTTAGAAGGCCAAGTAATGGTATCCACTCGGACATAGGCATTTTTTATTGCATCCTCCAGTGTATCACCACTTGCAGTTACTCCTAGTACCCTTCCACCACTTGTCAATACTTTGCCATTTTCTTGTCTAGTACCAGAATGAAAGACCTGTGAATTTGGAGTTATGACATCAAGGCCCAGTATCTCTTCATTTTTGGGATAGGATTCAGGATATCCATTAGATGCCAATACAACACATACCGCACTTTGTTTCTTCCACAAAATAAGTGGTAATGAAGATAGAGTTCCATCGATGCTTGCCTTGATGTAATCAAACAAGTCAGAATCCATGCGCATCATTATTGGCTGACATTCCGGGTCACCCATTCTTGCATTAAACTCCAAGACATATGGCTTACCATCTTTTAGCATTATTCCAGCATACAAAAATCCCTTGAATACAATTCCTTCTTTTTTCATAGAGTGTATAGTCTTTTCAATTACATTTTTTTGAATCTCTTTTGCAGTAGAATTGTCAATTACAGGAGTAGGAGAATATGTCCCCATTCCGCCAGTGTTTGGTCCCTTGTCATCATCATAGATTCTCTTATGATCTTGGCTTGTTGCCATAGGATATGCGACATTTCCATCAGATATTGCAATAAAGGATGCTTCTATTCCATCAATTCTCTCTTCTAGAATAATTCTAGAGCCGGCATTACCAAAGTTTTTCTCAACTAACATCTTGTTTATGGCATCAATTGTTTCAAAAGAATTACTGCAAACAATCACTCCTTTTCCTGCTGCAAGCCCATCTGCTTTAACAACTAAAGGATAATCCACTGACTTTGCAAATTCAATTGCTTTTTTTGGATCGTCAAAGACTTCAAACCTTGCAGTCAATATACCATTTCTTTTCATAAAATTTTTTGCCCAGATCTTGCTTGATTCTAGCTGTGCAGCATTTTTTGTAGGACCAAATATTAAAAGACCTTTTTTTGTAAACTCGTCAACTATGCCCATAGATAATGGAACTTCTGGACCTACAACTGTTACACAGTTGTTCTCTTTAGCAAATTTGGCAAGACCTTCAATGTCATCAGATGAAATATCTACATTGTTTGGAGTGCCACCATTTCCAGGGGCAAAATAAATTTTGTCCACTTTATCACTTTGAGCAAGCTTCCAGCCCATAGCATGCTCTCGTCCACCAGAACCTACAACTAGAACATTGACCAATGCTTTCGGCTTTGATTATGAGGTATATAATCCAAGATTGAATTTAGCAATATTGATTAAAGCAATGATTAGATGTACTTTATTGATTCAAGTAGATACAACAAAAGCTGTTTATCTTTTCACACATGGTAGAAGAGATTTAGAACAAGCCGCAACAGATGCACTTGTTGCAAACGGTTTTGCAAAAGACAAGATATCATCGGCAAGCCCTGACGCTGTAGGAAATATCGGTGATTATATGGCAATGCTTTGGATGCCACCAACTCCTGATCATATAAAAATCCAAAAAATAACAAAGGTGGAAGCAGTAAAACCAGAAGGGATGATCGGACTATGGAAAGGAGTCTCAAAAGAAGATGTATTTACAATACCTCTAAAGTAAATCACAGATAATTTTTATTTTCAATCGAGATTTAGGTGGTATATTGTCTATACAAGATCTTGTACTAGAGCTAAAATAAAACTCTCAAACTCTGAATCTTGAAATTTTACCACCTCAATTTTGTCTTGTTCCACTGCAGCCTTGACTGCACTTAGATGATAACATTGTCTTCCAGTTTCCATTGCGTTATAGAAATAATCCTCACATGAGCAATACCCCAGATCCAAGTCAAGCCAGTGCTCATTTTCTTTTCCCACTACAGTCCAGATCTTTCTGTTGCTTGGCTCAAACAAGTGTAATTTTACACCATTTGATGATATGATAGATTCTACATTTCCAGACTCTTTCACAAGAATTTAATTGAAAAAAGTTACGTATATCTTAAATGGTAAAGACCAGAATCATCCCTTCACAACCAGCCTTAATTTTAGAAGATGAGCAGAGGTTTCTTGTTGTAACGGATTTACACATAGGATTTGAGCTTGGCATGATCTCAAATTATATCAATGTAAGACCAGAGGATATGATCCAAGAGATACATTCTAGTCTTTATTCCCTGATAGAATCTGAAAAGCCCGATACACTCATTCTCCTAGGAGATATAAAATCAGGAATAGAGTCAATCTCAAAGATAGAGTGGCAGACAGTGCCAATGTTTTTTGAGATTGGAAAAAAAATAAACACCATAGTAATACCAGGAAATCATGATGGTAATTTGTCCCGTCTGGTTCCAGAGTATATTACAATGACAGGTCCATCAGGTCTAGTTATAGGAGATACATTGCTGACACATGGGCATGTAATGCCATCTGAGAATTTCTCTCAGATAAACAGAATTGTAATGGGTCATCTTCATCCAGTATATTTCCAAGAAGATTCTGTTTTGGATGGACAACGATTATGGGTATCACTCAAGGCAGACAAGAGCAAAATATTTCCATCAAGTAAAGGTGAGATTGAAATAATCATCGTCCCATCTTTTAACAAGTATTTTTATGCCACAACTAAAAGATATCACAAAAAATCAATCTCTCCAATACTTGAGAGAATAAAAGATCTCTACTCTGCAAAGATTGTAACACTTGATGGAACAATAATTGGAGACGAATCCATACTCAAAAATGTAATTTGATATCTAGCCTATTTTCTCGTATGATTCCAATGGCTTTTTCGTAGTCTCATTATGCTTTAGCCACTCCAAAGTCTTTGCAAAAGAATCTGCAAGCTCTGTAGTTATCAATACAGGAATTCCAAGCTCTACTGCCTTTCTTCTAATTTGATATTCATCATAAAGCATGCCAACATATTTTTCAAGTGTCGAAGTGCTTGGGACGTTTATGATAAAATCAATTTTTCGCTCATATAACAAATCTGCAATGTTTGGTTTTCTTTCAGGCTCACTAATTTTATAGACCACTTCAACATCGCCTATTCTTTTATCAGACAAAAATTCAGCAGTGTGCTCTGTTGCAAGTAATTTGTATCCCAGACTTTTGAGCAAAAGTGCAGTCTGCAACAGTTTTTCCTTGTTCTCAGACCCACCTGCACTGATAAGTACAGAGCCTTCTTTTGGAAGAGAATATCCTACAGATGTCAAACCCTTTGCAAGTGCATCATAGAAACTCTCACCAAAGCATGCAGCCTCACCAGTTGATTGCATTTCTACACCCAATACAACATCGGCACCCTCAAGCTGCATAAAGGAAAACTGTGGTACCTTGATTCCATAATTATGAATTTTACGCCACCTATCTTTTGGAACATGTGGAAGGGTTTTACCCAATACCGCTCGTGCTGCCAAGTTGATAAGATTCATCCTTACAAATTTTGAGACAAAAGGCATGGAGCGTGATGCCCTGATGTTAAGCTCTATCACATAGACTTGATCTTGGTGAATCAAAAATTGCAGATTAAACGGTCCTTTGATCTTAAACGCAACAGCTACTTTTTGGGTATAATCAAGTATAGTATCAATTGCTTTGTTGTTTAGAGTCCAAGGCGGAATACACATCATCGAATCTCCAGAATGAACTCCTGCACCTTCAATATGTTCAATCACTGCACCAATTACAATATTTTCTCCATCACCCACACCATCAACTTCTGCTTCAAGTGAATTTAGCATGAACTTTGTAATAACTACAGGATAATCCGGTGATACATTGGTTGCCTCTTGAAGGTATTTTTTGAGCTGAGTTTCAGACCATACAACTTTCATTGCAGCCCCACTTAGGACATATGATGGTCTTACAAGAACTGGATATCCGACCTTGACTGCAAATTTTTTGGCATCAACGAGACTTGAAAATGCTTGCCATGGAGGCTGCCTGATATTTAGATCATCAAGTACTTTACTAAATGTAGAACGATTCTCCGCTCTATCAATATCTTCAAAAGACGTTCCAATAATTTTAATTCCATTTTGAGCAAGTTTTGGAGTTAGATTATTTGCAGTCTGTCCCCCTACTGCTGTAACAATGCCGTCTAATTTTTCAAATTCTGCAATATCTAAAACTCGTTCTAGTGTTAGCTCTTCAAAGTATAACCTATCACAGATATCATAATCAGTAGATACAGTCTCTGGATTGCAGTTAATTACAGACACTTCTTTTACACCATTTTCTTTTAATCCCCAAACCATGTTTACTGTTCCCCAGTCAAACTCCACACTGCTACCAATCCTGTATGGACCTGCGCCAAGTACTGCAATCTTTTGAGAGTCAGATGTTATCTCAAAATCGCTAGTCTTTCCACCATATGTTAGATACAGATAGTTAGTCTTGGCAGGCCACTCTGCTGCAAGCGTGTCAATTCGTTTTACTACAGGTAAAATTCCCTCCTTTTTCCTTATTTTTCTAATCTCAAGATCATCTCTTCCAGCAAGTCTTCCAATTTGTTTGTCAGAAAAGCCCAAGATTTTTGCCTCATGAAGCACGTCTTTTTCAAGTTTAGACTCTTTGATTCTTTTTTCAGAATGTACTATATTTTGAATTTTTTCTATAAACCACGGGTCAATTGCAGAGAGCTTGTAGATGCGCTCAACAGACATTTCTTGTCTTAATGCCTCTGCCACATAGTACAAGATCCGGTCATCTGCATGTTGAAGTTTATTTTCAATCTCTTCAATGTCGTATTTTTTATCGCCGTTACGATTTGCAACTAGGCCATCATTTCCAATCTCTAGCATTCGTATTGATTTTTGCAATGACTCTTCAAAGCATCTTCCAATTGCCATGACCTCACCTACTGATTTCATGGTAGGACCAAGATTACGATTAGCAAGCTCAAACTTGCCAAAATCCCATCTAGGATGTTTGCATACAATATAATCCAAAGACGGCTCAAAACATGCAGTTGTAGTTTTTGTGATACGATTTACAAGTTCTGGCAAAGTATACCCCATCACAATTTTTGCTGCCATGTATGCAATAGGATATCCGGTAGCTTTACTTGCAAGAGCAGATGATCGAGAAAGTCTCGGATTCATCTCAATTGCAACATACTTATCAGAATCAGGGTCTAGTGCAAATTGGACATTGCATTCTCCGACAATTCCCACATGTTTTGCCGCACGTAATGCTGCAGAACGCAATAACTGATATTCATAATTATCAAGTGTCTGCGATGGTGCAACTACAATATTGTCACCAGTATGAACCCTCATTGAAAGTACATTTTCCATATTACAGATTATCACGTTGTTTCCAGCATAGTCGGCCATCACTTCATACTCGATTTGTTTCCAATGACCCACATATTCTTCAATTAGAACTTGGCCTACAAGACTAGCATTAAGACCACGTGAAACGATTTCATGTAATTCTATTTCATTATGTGCAACGCCTCCACCTTTTCCACCTAGTGTATATGCAACCCTTACGATGACAGGATAACCCAATTCATTTGCAATCTTTTTTGCATCCTCAAAGTTGTATACAGTCCTACTTTTGAGGACAGGTACGTTGCATGCAATCATAGAATCCTTGAAGAGTTGTCTGTCTTCAGTGGCTCGTATTCCAAGCACCTGAGTTCCAAGTACTTTAATGCCATATTTTTTCAAGATTCCAAGTTCGTCTAGTTTTACTCCACAGTTGAGTGCAGTCTGGCCTCCAAAGCCAAGCATTAGACCATCGGGTCTTTCTGCTTCTATGATAGATTCCACATATGCTGGATTTACTGGAATAGAGTATACCTTGTCTGCAAATCTTGTATCAGTTTGAATTGTTGCAATGTTTGGATTTACAAGTACACTCTTGATTCCGTCTTCCTGGATGGCTTTGAGGCATTGGCTACCGGAGTAGTCGAATTGACGGTCACTTGAAGTGACTTTCGCCTGCTTCTCCGATTTTGATTGCCCCACTACCAAGAACTAGAATCTTCTTTAACGACTCATCTTTTGGCATTGTCCTCCCCTATGAGTTTCTTGAGCTCTTCAAAAATAAACATGCAATCAAAAGGTCCAGGTGATGCCTCTGGATGAAATTGTACAGCGATTATCTTTTTTTGTTTATGTTTTATTCCTTCTACTGTTTTATCATCTGCGTTTGTAAACCATAATTTAAAATCAGTATTTTTCAAAGACTCTGGGTCAATACAGTATCCATGATTTTGACTAGTAACATAGACTTGATTATTATCAAGATCAATACAGGATTTGTTTTGTCCTCGGTGACCATACTTTAGCTTGTAAGTATTTGCACCACCTGCCAGTCCCAATATTTGTGCACCGAGGCAAATTCCTAGTGTTGGAATGTTTTTTTCAATGAGTGATTTTGCAGTCTTCATTGTTTCACCACAATTGAGAGGATCACCCGGTCCATTTGAAATTACAACTCCTTTTGGATTATATGATAAAATTTTCTCAATAGAGTAATTCCATGGAACTTTGATTACCTTGTAACCCAGGCTGCGAATATTTCGCAGTATTGCATTTTTTACTCCAGTGTCAATTACTACAATTGATTCTGATTCTGAACCAAATGTTTGTGGCTCTTTTGTAGATACAATATTCATAAACTCCTCATCGTTGTATTTTGTAGCAGATACCAACTTCTTCTTAAGTTCAGATACATCAATTGGAGTATCAGATACTGCAAGTGCCGCCATCATTACCCCACTTGTTCGAAGTTTTATTGTAAGTTCCCTTGTATCAATTCCAGAAATTCCCGGAATTTTTTCATTATAGAGCCATTCATCAAGTGTCAGTGATAAATTCCAGTGGCTTGCAGTAAGGGATAATTCGTGTACGACTAGTCCCCTTACCTGTATCATTTCTGATTCAATGTTCTTTCGCATACCATCAGAGTCTTTTGCCACAGGGTCGGGAACACCATAGTTTCCTACAAGAGGATAGGTAAGTGTCAAAATCTGTCCGCTATAGGAAGGATCTGTGAGCGCCTCAGTGTAACCAGTCATACCAGTATTGAATACGGCTTCACCAAAGACAATAGTGGAATAACCAAAACCCATGCCCTCAAAGACAGTCCCGTCTTCTAAAATTAATACACCAAACTTGTTTGCGTGTTTGGCTTTTTTTGTTGGAATCCTTGAAACCCTCTGCATGTGGATTTTGATAGGAATTTAAATTTTATGCCGATCTAAATTTTTAAAACAGAGATTTCCAACAACTAGAACAAAATTTTTAAAAAATAAATCTAGAGTGCTTTGAATTGTTCAGTCCACTTGTAGTATGCCCTAATCATTTCCATGCTTACACTTGGTTTTCTTCTGGATATAATCTCCTTGAAGTCAGCTGTTGTCAATATACGTGGTTGTGATTTTGGTTCTCCCAATACTTCTTCTCCAAAGTTTGGAGAGTGGAATAAATCATTTACAACCATCAATTGTGCAGATTGACAGATGTCTTTGACATCAGATGCACTATACCCATCTGCAAGTTTTGCAAGCTCGGTGGACTTTACTTTATCATCCTTGTGCAATGGTGCAGTATAGAGATTGAAGAGTGCTTCTCTTGCTTCAAGAGATGGAAGTGAAACATAGACCCTCTTGGTAAATCTCCTAAGAAATGGCCAGTCAAGACTCCATGGCTTGTTTGTTGCACCGATGACATAGAGTTTGAGGTCTTTTCCTTTACCATTGATTCCGTCCATCTCGGTCAAGAATTGGTTTTTGACACGAATCTCTCCACCAATCTCACTGTTACGGTTACCAAGAAGTGAATCTACCTCATCAATGAATAGTATAACTGGAAGTCCTTCTTTTTCTGCCAATCCTCTCGCCATTTGAAATAGCTTGGATACATTTTTCTCAGCTTCGCCTAACCATTTACTCATCATAGAGGCTGCATCTACGTTGATAAAGTAACCATCAATTTCATTTGCAGTAGCTGCTGCAATGACTGTCTTTCCACAACCCGGTGGACCATAAAGTAAGATTCCTCTTGGCCATCCAAGCGGGAACAGGTCTGGTCTCTTTGCTGGATATACAATTGATTCTCGTAAAGCATTCTTTGCGTCATCTAAACCGATAACTTCTTGCCATGTTACGTTTGGCTTTTCCTTCATTATCAGTGAATCTAGTTCATTTTTGGTAAGAGATTGTTTTTGTTCTTCAGGAGTTGCCTTTGGATCTACAGCTGGCTCCAATTCAACATTGTTCATCTGTAATGCCTTGATGCGATTCTGATATGCTGCAGTTCTCTCTTGATATACCCTATTTAGTTTGTTTTCTGGATAAAGCTGGATTAATTTAACAAGTGATTCAATTGCTCTTTGATAATTTGCAATTGCCATTCCTCTGGCACCTTGTGAATCAAGTTTTATTGCCTCTGCGGCAAATTTGCTTGCACTATTTTCTAATTCTTGTGGGGCTAGACTCATAATATCATCAACTACATCTCGACTGCGGTTCTTTCAAGGTAATCACCAGTGTTAACTCGTCTAGCAGAATTTGTTAAATTAATTGAACCAACTTCAATTCTTGGTATTTCGGACTTTTCAGGTTCAATTGTCACAGGTTCAGATTTAGTGGTAAGAGTACTTAGAAGAGAAGGAATCCTAAAGTCATCAATATTTGTTCGAGTCGTTTTACCAAAGGCAAGGTTCTCAGTCACATCATCATGCAGTGTCTGAATCTGGTGTAGTGCAAATTCGGCAGATATTACAAGGTCTTCAAGTTCGGCCTTTAATCCATTAACAAAGTTTGATGCATTTAATATGATTTCAATAAACTCTTGCAAAAAGACTTTGATATCGCGTTTATCTTGATATTTCGTAAGTAAATACTCTGCAGCTAGCATCACCTGTCTTATGTCTTTTAGCTCATCTACAGAAAGTGTCTCAATAAAAGAATCATTTTCATCCTTGCCCTTTTGAGATATTTTTTGTTCAATTTTTGAAGACAATGTCTTGATTTTATCAAGATGGTTAGACAAGTCAGATTGATTATCGTTCTTTGTAAAATTTAGCATGTCAAGGCCTTACCAGAAATCTAGATTAGGGAACTGCTTGTATATTTTAGAGTCGGCGATCAATTTAGCTTCATCCAATAACCTGCTTGATACCTCATTTGCCTTGCCAAAGTCCAAGTTTGTGCTTGCCAAGTGGGCAGCGTCAATTATTATCCCTCCCAATAGCAAGGATAACTCTCCTAACTGAAAGTCCATGGCTGGCATAAGTGCCAAGAGTTTGGACCTAATCGTTCTAACAACAGATATTGTTGGAGATAGTACAGTGGGAACATTTCCAAGTCCAACTATACAATCAATACTTCGTCTTACCTGCCTTAGCGATTCAATTGTATAATATAGTTCAAGTTCATATCTAACTTGTTTCTCAAGCGTAGAAAGTAACTGGTAGTCTTTGTCTAGCCTGCCATACAAATCCAAATTATTTTTGTTTACATCTTGTCGATGTCGTGTAAGAACATCGAGTAAATCATCTACAATTTCAGTTGCATAGTCTATTCTTGGCTTGATTGTACTTGCCCGTACAAGTTGACTTTTACTATTATTTTCAATTATCCATTTTGATTGATTTATCATTCCCAACAAGAGACTTGGCTTTGCACTT
>Ga0209517_10007741_pt1 | contig 12763 bp, 5 predicted proteins | sample PeaSoiMetSII2010_FD_187695 | JGI IMG/M metagenome (GOLD analysis project Ga0209517, IMG submission 187695) | Peat soil microbial communities from Weissenstadt, Germany - SII-2010 (SPAdes) (version 2) | ecosystem: Environmental > Terrestrial > Soil > Wetlands > Peat | place: Germany: Weissenstadt...
TAGCATCCATGCGTCACTCCTGTTGCCGCGTCCTTGGGAACACCCTAAACCCGCACTAGCGCAACAAAAGACGGAGAATCGGGCAAGGTGACTTTGGCAGGTCAAGACCAACTTTTCATCAGGTCAGCCTGGCCCTCCCATCCATTCTCGCGGACGATCCCTCGGTTTCGCGACCCTTCACGCTGGTCACGGCCACGACCCGGAGCGACGACCCCGGTCTGAGCGTCCTGGAACTCGAGGACGTGGCCCACCCCGGCGCGGTCACCTCCGAGGCCCCGCTCTGCCTACGTGTGCACCAGAAGTTGGAAGAAGGCGAGCACCTATTGCCCATGGCCTTTGATGGAGAGTTCTTCCTGCCCCTGGGACGGGCCGAGCGTGCGCAGGGTGACACGACCCGGATCATCCTCGAGCGGCTGCCCGGCCCCCCGCCCGAGGATCTCCCGGCTCCTCTTGTCAACAAGCGCTCTCTCTTCGGCTCGATCCGGATCTACTTTCAGAAGGTGCTCAGCCGGGTCGTGGGGTTCGACTATCCGTACCCCGTCCTCGCCGCCGTCACCCTCGACAGAGCTGGCAACCCATCTCAAGAGGCCGACCCCGAGCGTGTGCGGGCTCTCGTGGCCGGAGCCAAGCGCATCCTGCTTTACATCCACGGCATCATCGGCGAGACGCGGACCATGGTCCCCAGTGCGCGACTGGCCCAGGTCGCGATCGCCGGCAAGACCGGCCCGCTGGCAGAGCACTACGACCTGATCTTGTCTTTCGACTACGAGAACATCAACACACCGATCCAGCAGACGGCGCGGGACCTCAAGGCCCGTCTGGCGGCTGTCGGCCTGGGCCCGGGCCACGGCAAGATGCTGCACGTGGTGGCCCACTCGATGGGCGGGCTGGTATCACGTTGGTTCATCGAGCGCGAAGGGGGCAATCAAGTCGTCCAGCACCTGGTCATGCTGGGCACGCCGAACGCCGGCTCGCCCTGGCCGCGCTTGCAGGACTGGGCGACGATCTCGCTGGGCCTGGCGCTGAACAGCTTGACGGTGGCGGCCTGGCCGGTAAAGGCTTTGGGCGGCCTGGTGGCGGCGATCGAGTCGGTGGACGTTGCCTTGGACCAGATGGTGCCGGGCTCGGAGTTGCTCGCTGAGCTGGTGGCTAGCCCGGACCCCAATGTGCCCTATACCCTGATCGCGGGCGACACGGCGATCAAGCCGGCGGCGCTGCCCCCGCAGACGGAGCGGGATGGTGCGAGCGTACTGCAACATTTCCTGAGCCGGCTGTCCGTCAACAACGCCCTGCGGCTAGCCGCTGACCAGGTCTTCCTCGCTCCGAACGACATTGCGGTGGCGGTCTCTAGCATGAGTGCTCTTGGCCCTACACGCTCGCCAGCGCTGGAAGTTCTGTCGATCGCGTGCGACCACCTATCCTACTTCAGCGACCCGGCCGGGCTTGAAGCCCTCGCCCACGCCTTGATGGATGCCAAGGCTAGAGAAACGACAGTGGTCCATGCCTCCGAGTGACCTGGTTCCATGATCAATTTATGGCGAGGTGGAGGTCGACTGAGATGCAACCTGATACTGAAAATCGACGACCGGTGATCCTGCTGGCGTTCGCCAACGACCGTGACGACCGGGCTCGCTATCTCCGCAACTTGCCCGAGGAAGCCCGTCGCCTCCGAGACGCCTTGAAACAGGCCGAGATCGCCGGGCAGTGCGAGGTCGTCCCACGCCCGAATGTCGTCGTCCCCGACATCTTTGATGCCTTTCAGGACCCCCGTTACCGTGACCGCGTCGCCATCTTCCATTACGGTGGCCACGCCGACGGCTACCGCCTGCTGCTGGAGTCGCCCACCGGGCAGCCGGTGGTGGCCCATGCCGCTGGCCTGGCGTCCTTCCTCGGCCAGCAGCACAGCCTGCAGCTCGTCTTCCTCAACGGCTGCTCCACCGGCCCACAGGTCAAGGGCTTGCTCGATGCCGGCGTCGCGGCGGTCATTTCCACCTCCCAGGCGATCCGAGACGAGGTGGCAACCGAGTTCGCGGGCCGGTTCTATACAGCGCTGGGCGCCGGCGGGACGATCCTCCGCGCCTTCAACGAGGCGGCCGGCGCGGTGACGACCGAGCGGGGGGACGATACCCGAGCTTTCTTCCGTGATGAGAAGACCGCAGGGGATTGCCTGCCCTGGGAGCTCCGTCCAGATGGGGCTGAGGTGGGTGGCTGGAGCATACCGAAGGCGGCAGACGACCCGACCTACGTCTTGCCGCCGCTACCCAAGCGCGACTTGCCCGAGAGCCGCTTCCTGAAACCCCTGGCCCGGTATACCGCCGAGGAAGCCGAGGTCTTCTTCGGACGGGGCTACCAGATCCGCGAATTGTACGATCGGGCGACCGATTCGGACGGTGCGCCGATCCTCCTGCTGTGCGGCCAGTCGGGTGTGGGCAAGTCGTCACTCTTGGATGCCGGTCTATTGCCCCGGCTGTTCTCTGGCGGCCGCGACGTCCGCTATCTGAGGCGCGACCAGCAGAAAGGTCTGCTGGGAACCCTGAGCGAAGCGCTGCGGCCTACAGATGAGAATCCGTCTCTCGGGATCGCCTGGCGGGCCGAGGAGGCGCGGTTGAATCGGCCCTTGGTGGTGCTCCTGGATCAGGTGGAGGAGGCCTTCACGCGACCCAACCCGTCACACCCCCGTGAGGTAGAGGAGTTGGCCGCGGCGCTCCGGGAAGCCCTCGGTGTCCGTAGCAACCGGCCGAATGGCAAACTCATCCTTAGCTTCCGCAAGGAGTGGCTGGCAGATATCGAGCGATCACTGGACGAGGCTAGACTGCTGCCAGCGCGAGTCAGGGTATTCCTCGGGCCGCTGGACCGCAGAGGAATCATCGAGGCGGTACGGGGGCCAGGCCGGCTTGTCGACCCGCACGGGCACCAGTTCGAGCATCCTATCCTTGCGGACCGGCTGTATAAACAGTACGCGCTCGAGGTGGAGGCGGGGCTGCCGGAGGTCATTGCCGACGACCTGCTGGCCGACCCGGGCTCGCCGGTGGCGCCCACGCTGCAGGTGCTGCTGTGCAAAATGTGGGAGAAAGCCCAAGACAAGATGTGGGAGAAAGCCCGAGAGCGGGACCGGGCCCACCCGTGTTTCGACCGGAAGCTGTACGGGGAGCTGAGCCGGGAGGGTATCCTGCTGAAGGATTATCTGGACCAGCAGCTCGCTGAACTGGGGCAGTGGCGACCGGAGGTAATGAATTTGGGGCTGGCTCTGGACCTGCTGGAGTACCACACGACTCCCCTCGGGACAGCCAAGGAGCGGACGGCCAAGGAGCGGCATGAGGACTACATCCATCTGGATGAGGTGGTCCCGTCGCTGGTCCAGCAGTGCGTGGAACTACGCCTGCTGGCCACCGATGGGACCCAGGTCGACAGTAACCATGGCGAGCCGGCAACGCGGCTGGCGCACGATACGCTGGCCCCGCTTGTTCGTGATCGGTTCGATAGTTCGGACTGCCCGGCCCAGCGGGCGCGGCGCGTTTTGAAGAACCGAGCGGCGGAATGGGCCGAGGGCAAGGAGGGGGCGCCGCTGGACGAGGCGGACTTGGCCGTGGTAGAGCGGGCCGAGTCGGCGATGCGGGCCTGGACACCCGATGAGAAGCGGCTAGTCGAGGCCAGCCGGAGGGAGCGGAACCAGAGGGAGCAGGGCCGCCTTCGGGCGCTCGTCGAGCCCCTGCTCCGGTCACTAGGGCACACAAAGAGTCTTTGGGATCTAGCCTGCCTGTCCAGGGAGGACGAGCACGCCCGAGTCCTCTTCCTCGAGCTGGCCTTGAAGGAGCCTGGCACGGCCTGGGAATTGGCCAACCCGCTTGAGCCGGCCGTGCACGCAGCGGTCGGGCTCAGCCCGGATCGGCGTTTGGCGGTCCTCGACAAGGTCGTGCTCCACGTGCTCGGCCAGCCGGCCACGGACCCGCGGATCCATTGGGTCTGCGCCCGTGTCGGGATTGCACTGGGAGCTCATGAGGAGAAATTCGTGGGGCTTGCTTCCGAGGCGCTGGCGAGATACGTGGAGAGCAAAGGAGGAGCGATTAGCGACGAGGTTCTCGTTTTTCCGTTGCGTCTGTCGGCGGCAGCTGCCGAGCGAATCGCTGAAGAGCTGCTCGTTGCCATGAGCAAGGCCAGCGGCTCAGACGAATCGAAGCGGCTGGTCAAGAAATTTGTGGCGGCGCCGCAGTCGCGCTACCCGGCCGCCGAGCGGATCGCCGGACTCCTCGACTTTGAGGCGGTGGTGCCGCAGCTGCCCGCCCCAGCCGCCGAGCGGATCGCCGACCGACTCCTCGACGCCATGGACAAGACCAGCGACTTAAAAGTCCTGAGTCGGCTGGCCGCGAACTTTGCGGCGATGGCGCCGCGGCTGCCCGCCCCGACCGCCGAGCGGATCGCCGAGCGACTCCTCGACGCCATGGACAAGACCAGCGACTCAAACGTCCTGAGTCGGCTGGCCGCGAACTTTGGGGCGGTGACGTCGCGGCTGCCCGCCCCGTCCACCGAGCGGGCCGCCGACCGACTCCTCGACGCCATGGCCATCGCCAAGACCAGCTATTCATACTTCCTGGACCAGTTGGCCGGGTACTTTGCGGCGGAGGCATCGCGGCTGCCCGCTCCGGCCGCCGAGCGGATCGCCGACCGACTCCTCGACGCCATGGACAAGATCAGCCGCTCATGGGACCTGGGGCAGCTGCCCAGGAGCTTTGCGGCGGTGGCGCCGCGGCTGCCCGCACCGGCCGCCGAGCGGATCGCCGACCGACTCCTCGACGCCATGGAAAAGACCAGCGACTCAGACGTCCTGAGTCGGCCGGCCGAGAGCTTTGGGGCGGTGGCGCCGCAGCTGCCCGCACCGGCCGCCGAGCGGATCGCCGACCGACTCCTCGACGCCATGGAAAAGACCAGCGACTCAGACGTCCTGAGTCGGCTGGCCGGGAGCTTTGGGGCGGTGGCGCCGCAGCTGCCCGCACCGGCTGCCGAGCGGATCGCCGACCGACTCCTCGACACCATGGAAAAGACCAGCGACTCAGACGTCCTGAGTCGGCTGGCCTATTGTTTTTGGGCGGTGGCGTCGCGGGTGCCCGCCCCGACTGCCGAGCGGGCCGCCGACCGACTCCTCGACGCCATGGCCAAGACCAGCGACACAGACGCCCTGAAGTGGCTGGCCGAGTGCATTGCGGCGATGGCGTCGCGGCTGCCCGCCCCGACCGCCGAGCGGGCTGCCGACCGACTCCTCGACGCCATGGAAAAGACCAGCGACTCAAACGTCCTGAGTCGGCTGGCCGGGAGCTTTGGGGCGGTGGCGTCGCGGCTGCCCGCCCCGGTCGCCGAGCGGATCGCCGACCGACTCCTCGACGCCATGGAAAAGACCAGCGACTCAAAAGTCCTGTGGGGGGGGCTGGTCGCGTGCTTTGCGGCGGTGGCGCCGCAGCTGCCCGCCCCGGCCGCCGAGCGGATCGCCGACCGACTCCTCGACGCCATGGAAAAGACCAGCGACTCAAAAGTCCTGAATCGGCTGGCCGCGAACTTTGCGGCGATGGCGCCGCAGCTGCCCGCCCCGGCCGCCGAGCGGATCGCCGAGCGACTCCTCGACGCCATGGAAAAGACCAGCGACTCAGACGCCCTGAAGCGGCCCGCCGCGCCTCGACCACGGCTTGCATCCCGATTTATGACCGAGACCAGCGACTCAGACGCCCTGGCGCGGCTGGCCGGGAACTTTGCGGCGGTGGCGCCGCGGCTGCCCGCCCCGGTCGCCGAGCGGGCCGCCGAGCGGATCGCCGGACTCCTCGACGCCATGGGCGAAACCCGCGACTCAGGCATCCTGAGTCGGCTGGCCGAGTACTTTGGGGCGGTGGCGCCGCAGCTGCCCGCCCCGACCGCCGAGCGGATCGCCGAGCGACTCCTCTACGCCATGCCCGAAGCCCGCGACTCAAACGTCCTGAGTCGGCTGGTCGCGTGCTTTGGGGCGGTGGCGCCGCGGCTGCCCGCCCCGGTCGCCGAGCGGATCGCCGAGCGACTCCTCGACGCCATGCCCGAAGCCCGCTACTCAGGCGACCTGGGGCAGCTTATCGCGTGCTTTGGGGCGGTGGCGCCGCGGCTCCCCACCCCGGCCGCCGAGCGGATTCTTGACACCTTTGCCAATAAGTATTATTGGGGAAATCTGTCTAGTATAGTCCCTGCCCTGTCTGCTGTAGCCGACAAATGTGATGTGAGGACGATCATTAACATCCTGAAGTTCCCTCTCTGCGTAGGTCCACTACGGAAAGTGCTACTGCTATCACTGGAGCGACGGACGGGAAAGACGTTCGGGGGTGACATTTGGTGTCTGGTCGAGCAGGCCGATGCGCTCGGACTCGGTCCCGATGATCTGAGCAGCCCTCCGGTGCGCAGTTTGGGCTGATCGCTCAGCCTCAACCGCGGGCCTCACGCCCGATCCGATCCGCGTCTCCGGACCCTCACGAGCGAGCATCGGCCTGGTAAAGAGGAGGGGTATTCCTGATGGCAGTCGACAGCCGACGACCGGTGTTCCTGCTGGCGTTCGCCAACGACCGTGACGACCGGGCTCGCTACCTGCGAAACCTGCCCGAGGAGGCCCGCCAGGTCCGCAGGGCTTTGGAGCATGCCGAGCGCGAGGGGAAGTGCGAGGTAGTCGTCCGCCAAAACGCCACGGCCGACGAAATTCTCGACGTCTTTCAGAATCCCCCTTATTGCAATCGCGTCGCCGTGTTCCACTACGGCGGCCATGCTGACAGCTACCGGCTGTTCCTGGAATCGCTCGAGGGGCGGCCCGTGGCGGCGCACGCCAAAGGCCTGGCCGGATACCTGGGCTTACAGCAGGGACTCCAATTGGTCTTCTTGAACGGTTGCTCGACCAGACCGCAGTCTAAGGACCTGCTCGATGCCAACGTCCCTGTGGTGATCGCCACCTCCAAGGCGATCGACGACGGTGTGGCCACTGAATTCGCGAAGCGATTCTACGAGTCGCTGGGTAGTAAAGGGGCGACGATCCATCGGGCATTCGAGGAAGCGATCAGGGCCGTGGAGTCGACCCGCCCAGTTGACACCCGGGCCTTCTTCCGAGACGACGAAGCCTGGATCGAGAACATCCCCTGGGAGCTGTACAAGAGGGATATGGAATCGGCCGATTGGAGCCTGTGGAAGGCGGCGGACGATCCGACCTTCGGCCTGCCCCGCTTGCCGCCGAGGGACCTTCCCGAGAGGCCGTTCCTGAAGCCTTTGGCCAGGTTCACAGCCGAGCACGCCGAAGGGTTCTTCGGGCGGGGCTACCAGATCCGCGAGCTATACGAGCATGTGGCCAATCCGGGCGGGGCGCCGATCATCTTGCTGTATGGCCAGTCGGGTGTGGGCAAGTCGTCACTCCTGGACGCCGGGCTGATCCCACGTCTGGAGGCCAGCCACGCCGTCCGCTACCGGAGGCGAGATCAGACAAAGGGACTGCTCGGGACACTGCGGGAGGCGTTGCGTTTCCCGGGGAAGGATTTGCCCCTGGCCGAAGCGTGGCTCGAAACGGAGAGGCAGTTGGACAAACCCCTGGTGATAGTCCTGGACCAAGTCGAAGAGGCCCTCTCTCGCCCTGACCCGGCCCGGCCCGATGAGCTGGGGGAGTTCATTACGGCGCTCCAGGAGGCCCTTGGTGACCAGGCCCGCCGGCCACGGGGCAAGCTGATCCTGGGCCTCCGCAAGGAGTGGCTGCCGGACCTCAATGACAGGTTATCCGTGGCACGGCTGCCGAGGGAGGAGTTGTTCCTCAAGCAGCTGGACCGCCGCGGCGTCATCGAGGCAGTGCGGGGGCCGGGGCGGCTCGTTGACCCGGAAGGACATGAGGTGGAGCGGCCGATCCTCTCAAACCGACTCTATCGGCATTACAGGCTGGAGGTGGAGACAGGACTGCCGGAGGCCATCGCCGACGACCTGCTAGCCGACCGGGACTCGCCGGTGGCGCCGACGCTGCAGGTGCTCCTGAATAAAATGTGGGAGCAAGCCAAGAAACGGGACAGGGCCCGTCCACGGTTCGACCGGGCGTTGTACGATGTGCTGAGGCGGGAGGGGATCCTGCTGGGCGACTTCCTCGACCAGCGGCTTACAGCGCTGCGGCAGTGGCGGCCGGAGACGGTGAATTCGGGGTTGGCCCTGGAACTCCTGGAGTATCATACGACGCCGCTGGGATCCGCCGCGCAGCACAGCGCGGAGGAGCTGCGCCGGGCTTATGGCCACCTAGGGCCGGAACTGCAATCGCTGGTGCAGGAGTGCAAGGACCAGTACCTGCTAACGGAACCAGTGCAGGTCGGTGACGAGGATTCCTCGGCAACGCGGCTGGCGCACGATACGCTGGCCCCGCTGGTCCGTGATCGTTTCGATAGCTCGGACAGCCCGGCCCAGCGGGCGTGGCGCATCCTGAAGAACCGAGCGGTGGACTGGGCCGAGGACAAGGAGGGGGCGCCGCTGGACGAGGCGGACTTGGCCGTGGTGGAGCCGGCCGAGTCGGCGATGCGGGCCTGGACACCTGACGAGCGGCGGCTGGTCGAGGCCAGCCGGAGGGGGCGGGACCAGAGGGAGCTAGGCCGCCTTCGGGCGCGCGCCGAGGTCCTGCTCCGGCCCCTGGGGCATGCCAGTGGACCGATCGGCCGGGTCGAGCTGGAGGCCCTCTGGGAGCTGGCCTGCCTGCCCGAGCAGGACAAGCACGCCCGAGTCCTCTTCCTCCAGCAGGCTCTGGAGGAGCCAGGCACGGCCGAGCAACTGGACAACCGCCTCGGCCCGGCCGTGCACGCGGCGGTCGGGCTCAGCCCGGTGCGGCGGCGGGCGGTCCTCGACAAGGTCGTGCTCCCCGGGCTGCGCCGGACGGCCACGGATCCGCGGATCCATTGGGTCAGCGTCCGTATTGGGATCGCACTGGAGGTTCACGACGAGGAATTCGTGAAGCTTGCTTCCGAGGCGCTGGCAACATCCGTGGAGAGCAATGGAGGAGCGATTAGCGACGAGGTTCTGGCGCCGCGGCTGCCAGCCCCGGCCGCTGAGCGAAGCGCCGAACAGCTCCTCGTTGCTATGGGCAAGGCCCGTGACTCGGACGAATGGGAGCGGCTGGCCAAGGGCTTTGAGGCGGTGGCGCCGCGGCTGCCGGCACCGGCCGTCGAGCGAATCGCCGACCGGACCCTCTACGCCATGGGCAAGATCAGCGACTCGCATGACGAGCTCCTTAAGCATGAGCTGGTGGGGGTGGCCGCGGGCCTTAAGTTGGTGGCGCCGTGGCTGCCGGCACCGGCCGCCGAGCGGGCGGCCGAGCGGCTCCTCGACGCCATGCGCGAGGCGAGCGACTCAGACGAACTGGCGCGGCTGGCCGAGGGCCTTAAGTTGGTGGCGCCGCGGCTGGCGGCACCGGCCGCCGAGCGGGCGGCCGAGCGGGCGGCCGAGCGGCTCCTCGACGCCATGCGCGAGGCGAGCGACTCAGACGAACTGAGGCGGCTGGCCGAGGGCCTCGGGGTGGTGGCGCCGTGGCTGGCGGCACCGGCCGCCGAGTTGCTTCATAAGGTCATTGCCGAGACTTATGATCAGTCAGAAACAGCATTCATTAAGGCTATTACATCCGCCTTGGCCGCGGTAGCCGGCAACTGCGACGTGCCGACGATCATTAACATCCTGAAGTTCCCTTTGTGCGTAGGTCCGCTGCGAGATGCGCTGCTGCAAGCGCTGGAGCGACGGACGGGGAGGACGTTCGGGGGTGACATCTGGTGCTTGGTCGAGCAGGCCGAAGTACTCAGACTCAGCCCCGATGACCTGAGCAGCCCCCCGGTGCGCCTGTCGGGCTGACCGCTCGCCCCCCATCGCGGGCCTCGCGGCCGATCCCATCCGCGTCGCCGGACTCTCACGAGCAAAGATCGGCCGGGAAAAGCGGAGGGGTACTCCTGATGGCAGTCGAGAGCCGACGACCGGTGTTCCTGCTGGCGTTCGCCAACGACCGTGACGACCGGGCGGGCTATCCCCAGTTTCTCCCGCGGGTGGCGTGATGGGCGGATCTGATGGTAAGCAGGCGGTCGGACCGATTTCTTCGGGCCCCATCCTTGACGCCTTCGGCCTTCAGTTTTCCCTTCAGTAATCCCTTGCGGAATGGGTAATTTCTTGCGATCCTTGCACTTCGCAAACCCTATAAAACAAGGGGTTTCGCCTGCGGAGGTCGTTCTCACACGGTGGCACTCGCTGGGCCCAAGCCTCACTTCCTTTCAGCGACCTCGATCCTCTTCCTGTCCGTAGCCGCTTTCCGCGGCGCGGAGAACCGGGCTAGAACGTGCTCCGAGTTCCGGAGCATTGCGCGTGTTGGTCACATCGACCGACGCGCCCAATCGCGTGCTCGCTGCTTCGGTGTGTCGGACCGAAGCGCAAGATCCTCGCCGCGCGTTCCTCATTGCAAGTAGCATCGCGGCATCGCTTTGCGTATCATCGCAACGAACCACTGGGGTAGTGGGAGTGAGGGCCGATGGCCAGCCCTCTTGCCGTGAAATCCCTGTTCGGCCTCTGGACAGGGCACTCCTCAACTTCGGGATTGTAAAAAGGCAATAGCACGAAGGGAGCTGTGTCGTGAACCAAACGGAAATGCTTCACCAAATGTGCCATGAGGTGCTGGCCGAAGCCGACGTCAGGGCCATTTGCAAGAACCGAGGACTGCCGAACCAGGCTGCGTCTTCACGTTCGATGCTCGAAACCCTGTTCCTCTCGGATGCGGGCGTGGCGGTCGCGATGCATACGCTCGATCGTACTGAAATCGCTCTGCTGCACCTGCTCAGGAGCCAGGACAAGCCCGTGGACGTTGCCTTCTTCAGCCGCCTGGATCCGGCCCAAAGCGAGAGGTGGTCGCATGGCACGTTCACGCAGCGCTTTCAGGGGGTGTTCTCCAGGGTGAAAGACCGGATGGTGCGCGGGGGGATCCTCCTTCTCGCGCTCGGCCCGGAATCGTTGACGAAGAAGACGAAAATGGAAAGGTGGCAGTTTGCCCTGGCGGTGCAATTGGCACGCCACCTGCCACCGCTGGTTGAGTCCGCCAAACGCCTGAGCGGTGAAGGGGACTGGCGCACGGACGTAGCCCGGGAGAAGCTGAAAACGGCGCTCGGCCAGGGAGCCGACCGCGAAACCAAAAACGACTCTGTCGAGATCGTCAACGGCGAGCTGTGTTGGGGCGGTCAGCCGTTCCGAGCCGACCGCGTGGTGGAATGGCAGAAACTCCAGTGGCAAGTGGAGACGAACCCGGCAAAGCCCCGGAAAGAGGCCGACCCGTACACCTTGCGGCCTGCCGAGGCTGTGCTTCGCATTCTCGCTGGCCTGAATGCCGACCTCTGGAGCGATGCGGACGCGCTGGCCGTACCCCTGGAGATCTTTTGTGGATCCCGGGTCGATGCCGGATCGGTGTGCGAGAGCGGCTGGCGCTGGGGCTTCCTGGCCAGGCAGGAGGCCGAGGGCCGGAAGTGGTATCGCCTTGCCCCGCCCTCGGCGGCCGCTGATGCTCCGCCGGATCGGTATCTTGCAGTCAGGGGCGACGAGGGCGTTGCCGTGAATCTGGACGCAGTGCCTTTTGAAGCTCTCGAAACTCTGGTGCTGACGTCCGACCAGCGGCCGGTTCCCGGAGGGCAGCCGCTCTTGCTGGTCACGCCGAACCTGGTCAAGCTCGGCAGGACGACGGACACGGTCGCGGCGCTCCCCCTGGCCGACTGGCTCCAGAAGAACGCGGGGGCGTTTCACCAGGCCTTCGAGACGGTGCGGCAACGCCGCGGTAAGACGATCCTGCACGAGAATCTGTCGGTCGCCCGCGTCAGCGACCTGAGTTTGAAAGTCGCCTTGGAAAAAGCGCTGGGCAGACGCATCGTGCCGCTGGGCGAAGAGTTCCTCGCATTTCCCTCCGGGGCGGTCGCCGAGGTCAAACGCCTCGTGGCCCAAATGGGACACGTCGTCAAGGAGGTGGCCCATCGTGAACCTTGAGTCCATCGACGTTGCCCCCCTGGACGTTGCCACGGCGTTGCCGGACCTGCGGCGAGACCTTCACGTTTTTGTCGATTTCGTCCGTGCTCGCGAGGTAAAACGCGCGCACCGGGGGAACGCGTTGAGCAAGGCCGATGCGAAACGACTTGCCAGGCTCTTGTCGGACCCGGACGCGGTGCGGGAAGTGGACGAGGAGGGCTCTTCGGCGTGGATCGACTTCGTGGATGAAGTTGCTCTTGGGCTCGGTTTTATCCACTACGATACCCAGGGCCAATACGTGGGGCACACCAGCCAGGAGCCCTCGTTTCCGGACAACTACATCGAGTTCCGGGTGAAGCCCTACGAGCAGTTCCTCGCGGCGAAGGCCGCGAAGCAAGAATCGACGCTCCTGGAATTGCTGGTCCACCAGGGACAGGGTTCGGCCAGCGAGTTCTATCGCCAGAGCGTGCTGGGGCGGTTGGATGGGTTCAACTATTGGGGATCGGCTGTCGGCGTCATGCCCACGCTCGATTTCCCCGCGGTCCGCCGCTTCCTGCTGGGGCTGCTGGCCGAGTGCCCCAGCGACCAGTGGCTGAGCACGTCCGCGCTGGTCGAACATCTGAAAAAACACCATCGTTCTTTTCTCATTCCCGCGAAACCACGGTTCAAGAACGAACACGATGCCAGGTCCGGCCGCTACGGCAACTTCCACGAGAGCAAGGATGCGTGGGGTTACGAGATCGACATCCACGAGAGCGATCCGGACGGGTTCGAGCGGGTC
>Ga0209517_10007743_pt1 | contig 12762 bp, 13 predicted proteins | sample PeaSoiMetSII2010_FD_187695 | JGI IMG/M metagenome (GOLD analysis project Ga0209517, IMG submission 187695) | Peat soil microbial communities from Weissenstadt, Germany - SII-2010 (SPAdes) (version 2) | ecosystem: Environmental > Terrestrial > Soil > Wetlands > Peat | place: Germany...
TTCGAAACCTTGGAACTTGCCCCTATGCCCACCTTGAAACCTTGAGACTTTGCCACTCTGAAACCTTGCCCTTACTCCAGCACGCTGTCGTCCAGCTTCTTCTTCCCCCAGTCAGCCGCCGCCTGGACGAACGCCAGCACCAGCGGGTGCGGCTTCTTCTCCGTAGACGATAACTGCGGCTGATACAGCGTGGCCACAAAGAACCGGTGTGTGGGCGATTCGATGGCTCGAATTTCGCCCTGCGGCCCGCGCGCCACTACCGGGAATCCGGCTTCCATCGCGGCCCATTCAAAATCCGGATTGATTTCAAAGTTGCAGAAGAATTCTTCGGTTACCGTCTCTTTCTCTTTGCCATAGAACGACTGCAGGTAGGAACCGGGGCGCAGGCGAATCTCCGGCACCACGCCCGAGAGCTTGGGAGCGTTGTCCTTGCGGCCGGGCACGGCGCAGGCCACGGGATAGATGACAATGTTTTTCGATCCCGAATTGTTCTCCGCGCTGTCGGCGTCTTTCACGTTGAGCACGTCGCGGATGAATTCGATGAAGGCGTACTGGAATCCGCCGCAGGTGCCGAGGAAAGGCCAGTCCCGCCGGCGCGCGAACTCAATGCCCTTCAGCATGCCATCGAAGCTCTTATAAGGGCTGCCGGGAGCGGCCCACAGGCCGTCGAACGTCACCAGCTTTTCTTCCGCGTTCGCGTCGGAGAGCGAAGGTGTAGGAACCCATTCGGATTCGACTTTCATGCCCATTTTGCGCGCGGCATGCTGCAGGGCGTCGTTGGTGGCGTGATGCGAGCGAAATTCGGTGTTGAAATCGCCCAGGATTCCGATGCGCACGGCGTCGCTCACACCTGTGATTGTACTAGAGGCCATACGGCGGACCGGAATCAGTAGCGCGGCCGGGCGTTAGCAGCGTGGGTACGGCCCATACCGGCAGGATGATGTCCTGAGAACGATGCCCTGAATCCGTGAGCCACCAGCAGTTTCCGAAGATTGCTATTGGGGAGGCGGTTTTGGGAAGGGCAACGTTTTGGGAAGGGCACGACTTCAGTCGTGCCGTAAGGATCACGAAATCAGACGCGGCTTCAGCCGCCGAGGGACAGCGGGGATCGAGAAAGGGTCTTTCAGACAAACTGCCAAGGAAACCAAATCTATCAGAACAGCTTTTCAATGCTCAGGAAGATGTAGAGGCTGAACAGCGCCAGCACCGGTCCTCCCCAGATCATCAATGTACTTTTCCATCCCAGGGTCCGGGCGACTTCTCGCTGGCTGCGCCAGGAGATTAGGAACGTCTTACTATTCGAGCCCTTCATCAGCACCACCCGCGGATGCGGATCGAAGCCGTTCGCGGCCGCGCTCGGATCCTGGTTGGAGCCGCCGTTGCCGGCCAAACCTACCGAGGCCGACGGGTCGGCGATGACCTGTACTCCTTTTGTGCTCGCGCCAACTGCCGCTGCAGCCGCCCAAGCGGCTGGGTTCGAGATGCCAGCTTTCATGAGAACGTCGGCGACCTGCTCGCCCTTCAGAGTAGTCGTACCGACAGTGATTCCCGGAGCGCGGAAAGTTCTTTGCGGTGGAACGTTAAGGCGGGCTGCGAGCCGCTGCGCGAAGGCTTCCTCGCTGTTTCCACGCGAACCAAGGTTAAAGGAAAACGAATTGATGGAGATGAAGAGGCGGTTCGATGAACTCGATCTGACAGGTTCGTTGTCCACGACCGGCTCCGGCGTAACCTCAAGTCCGGGATTCTCGGCCAGCGTCCCCAGGATGAACAGCGCGTTCTTGGGCTTGATACAGAACTCTTCCACCTTGATTTTGTTGCTGGTGACGATGCCGTGGCGCGCCAGAAATCCGGTCACATTGGGCGGCGCCGGATCCTTGGTAGTGAAGAAGGAATCGCAGAATTCCTGCTGGAAATCACAATGCAGATCGAGGTCCGCGCCGCGCGGATCCACCAGCAGGCGGCCGGTGTTGTCGTCCACGAAGAAGGGCACGTGCATGCACTCGCCTGCGACCTTGACCCACGATTTATTCCTGCCCCGCTGTTTCCATTCCCAGACCAGCGTGCGGTGGTAGTAGCAGGGGCGCGCGGTGATGGGCGCGACCATGGTGTACGGACCAACCGCCAGGCCGTTGATTTCCACCATGCCCATGGGAGCGCTGCGTATTTTCGAAAACGGCGTGTCGAGAATCAGGCGGCGCCGCAGCAGCAAGCGAAATCCCTGGATGAACAGGCCGATTCCGGCGCAGAAGCCGATGACGCACCAGATCACCAAGCCGCCGGGACTGGACGAGGAGCGAGCGATTATGGCAAGGGGCATCACCGAATCGAATCCGCGGACGCGCTGGAGACACCGCGTCCTTTGCTCAGGCTAGCGAACCGCACAGTCGTGGGCATCAGAAAACAGCATCGCGTGCTTACGCTGGTAACGGGAAGAAGCTGACGGCTGATAGCTGGCGGCTGCTTTTACCCGCCCGCCTTCAGTTCGGTCAGCACCTGCTTGGCAATCTCCTTCAGCGTTTCGAATACGCCTATGCCCTGGAATGCGACCGCCTCCACCAGCGGCTCGTTTTTGCGCCGCAGTTCGGTGGCCAGCATATCCACGGGAAGGATGTTGGGCAGGTCGCGCTTGTTGAGCTGCAGCACGTAGGGAATCTTGTTGAAGTCGTAGCCGTGCTCTTTCAGGTTCGACATCAGGTTGTCGAGCGCTTCCACGTTGGCGTCCATGCGCTGTTCCTGCGAGTCGGCCACGAACACGATGCCATCCACTCCACGCAGAATCAGCTTGCGGCTGGCGTCGTAGAAAACCTGGCCGGGAACGGTGTAGAGATGGATACGCGTCTTGAAGCCGCGCACCGAGCCCAGGTCGAGCGGCAGAAAGTCGAAGAACAGCGTACGTTCGGTCTCCGTCGCCAGCGAGATCATCTTTCCCTTCTGCTGATCCGCGGTCTTCTGGTAGATCATCTGCAGGTTCGTGGTCTTGCCGCCCAGACCGGCGCCATAGTACACGATCTTGCAGTTAATCTCGCGCGCTGCGAAGTTGATGAAACTCAAAGGCTTTCCTCAAGGTGCGGGACAACTGCGAGGCTGGCCGCGCACACTAATGTCCTTTTGGGGGCTCGCCGCTTTTATATCATACGGAGCATATCCGAGGCAGGTTACTCAGGTGACCCCCCAGGAGAAAGCCCCTTGGGAGTCAATGACATGGTAGGAATTATGGCATCCCGCCGGGGATCCGCTCGGCCTACTCCGGACGCCAGGCAAAGCCATGCCAGCCGGCTTCCTTCCCGCTTAGTTAGCGGCTGCAGGCGCGACGAGCCGGAGCTGCACCGAATCCATTTGTCAACTCATCCGGCAGCCGGAGGAGAGTTTCGCTCGGTACCTCGCCTGCCTGCTCGGCGAACGAGATCCAGTTCTCATCGCTGTCCACTTTGCAGTTGTTGTTCTTGTCGGTGCAGATGTCCACGCCGTAAACGGGGTGGATCTCCCACAGCGAAGAGCGCTTGGGACTGCCTTTGCCTCCGGAGCAAGGACGGTGACTGGCGTCAAAGAATAACTGGCCGGTGAAGCGATAGAGATGTGCGTTGCGCTGGTTCAAGCCGTCGGGAGTCCAGACTGCGGGACGAAAGTGGGGGCTCATCTCGGCCGTTACGCTCGTGCATTCGTCGTCCGTGGGGCTCTTCTCTCCGAGAACGATGTGGATGTCGTTGTTCTCCGCGCCTTTCTGCTTGCAATTGACGCTCTCGCCGCTGGAGAGATTGGAGCCGTGAGCGTCGATCACGAAAGCGACCAGGCGGACCACGTCGCCCTCGCTGAGGGCGCCCTTGTCGGTGGGGAGATTGCGTAAGACGGAGCGGTCCTTCGGGAGCTGGGCGTCGCTGCCGAAGGTGATGCCGCTGCCGGGCTTGGCAGCATCCGCTTGCAGGTCGCGGAGCGTCTGGAAATCGATATTGACGGGGGCGCTGGTAGAACAGAAATTGTTCTTCGCGTCGTTCTGCGCTGACTGCGGGGTATCAGGGCTGGCAGCGCCGTCGGCGAAGCAGGAATCATCGATGGGATGGTGCTGTTTGATGGAGTCGAAAGGCAAGGTGCAGACAGGTGCGGCCTCCGATACCGCCGGGGCCTCCGGGGCGGCATGTTTAGGCGTAGTCGAGGGGGCCAGCATGCCGGCAGCCAAAGGGAGCAGCGTAGCAGCCGCGACAAGCGGATGGACACGTTTTCTTTTCGCCATATGCACTGATCCTTTCTTGTGAAGTACGGGCCTGCGCCGGCGCCGCGGGAACCAGCGAGACGTTCCCTATTACCCTTTGTGTTGTTTGTCCTTCTCGTCGTCCTGACCCGTGCCAGTTCCCTGCTGGATAGCCTTGCCCACGGCATAGCCGCTGGTGCTGATGCCCAGTAACAGCAGCACTCCGCGGGGAACTTCGGGCAGCAGCGGCACTCCGTGTTCGCCTGCCTTGTACTGAACGATCTTGATGTTGGAAATCACCACCAGAAAGAAGCTCAGGGCAATCACGAACATGAAAACCAGCAGCTGAAAACGAGCCATACTAGCGCCCCCGCTGCCATCTTTCTCATTGAGCAGAGTCGAGAGATTGATCTGGCCGGTGGCAAGTTTCCACACCACGACCAATCCCATGACCGCGACCAGCAGGCAGATTACGTATCCGGCGAGCAACTCAAGGAATACTAGAGATTGAGGGTAGTTGGGCATCGGGTTCTCCTTTCAGATATGAAAGCGCTGGCTGCGCTTCCCGTGGAACTTACTGCCGAGGTAGAGGACCTGGCTGCCGCCAAACAACAGCAGCCACTCTCGCGGGACATCGGGAAACCTTTGCTGGTTCTGCATGACCTGCGTGAGATATGCGAGCGCGGCCGCCAGGGTCGCGATGAGCAGTTGAACGCGGCCCGCGCTCACGAAGGGAGATCCTTGGGAAGTTCTGCCTTCGATCAGCCCTTTCGTGCGAATGTCCCCCGTCAAAATACGCAGCGCAATGATCGCCAACAAGGCGAACAGAAAAATGTAGCCTTCCCAGACAGCAATTTTCAGGATGTCCACCATGGCTTTCTCCGAGGCAGCGGATTGTCCCGCTGCACCTGCGCGAACGCCTTAATGTCCCTGGGCCCGTATAGAAGGAAGGACCTCGGGGCTGCCCGCCGCCTTCTGCGACTGGCAATGTCCCCAAGAGGGCGGCATTTTACCACCGCCCCGAATCGTGTCAACGCAAAAAAGAGCCTGTTACAAAAACCGGAAAAGAGAAGAAGAGAGGATAGGGGGACCGCCCAACTCTTGGGAATCAGATAGCCGGTTCCCTCGAGATCGCCGGTTACCGGGCCGCTGACGGGGCCGGATAATACCGATCCTTGGCCGCGATCTTAAGGTTCTTACGATCTACACGGACCTCAATGCTCCGGTAAGCCGAGCTGCCGGCCGTGGCCTTGGGAACATATCCCAGCGTGTACTGATTTCGCGCTTCGGAGGTGATCTCGGTGTAGGCATCTTCAATCGCATTGCGGGAAAGTTCGTGCTGCACCTCCCCACCTCCGGTTGCGGATGAGTATTTCGGGAGAAGGTCGAAGTACCCTTGCAACGGCAGATGAAGTTTCCCAACCTGGCGAAAAACAGGCAGGGACCCGCCCTCCACCACAACTGCCTTCACCTGTACGTCGCGGCTCTCCAGCACATGGAGCACATCGCGATAGCTGGCTCTGCTGCCCAACTCGCGCCCATCGCTGATCACGAAGATAACTTTACGGCGGGTGCGCTCGCGCTTGCTCAGGTCGACCGCGGCCCGCAGGATGGCGTCATTCAGAACATGCGCCTCCCGCGGCGGAGTATTCACCGGCTGGATCGTCGGCCCGCCCACCGGAGCTCCGTTGACGGTCGGGGGCCCGGCAGCCATCGGCCCGCTCAGCACGGGGGGCCCGTTGTAGTTGCCCCGCACCAGTTTTAATGCGTTCAGCGCAGTGGTCAGGGCTTCACTTCTCCGCGTAAAGTCGGTAACCTGGCTGACCGTGCTGCTGTAGGTATACAGGGCCGCTTCGTCGTAGGGACTGAGGGCCCCAACCAGCGCGGAGTAGGTCTGGTTCACTTTCTGCACCGCAACATCGGGCATGCCGATGTCAATCAGGATCGCCACCGAGAGCTCGATCGGATCACTGGAAAAGAAGGTCAGCGTCTGTTTCTTGCCGTCTTCAAGCACAGTAAAGTCTTTGGGAAGGAGGCCGTCCACGCGCCGCCCGCTCGTGTCCTTGACCAGCACCGGAATCAGAACGAAGTTAGTCGAGATCGAAATCTTGTAGAGATCATCCTTGGCATTGATCTGGTTTCGCGGGAAAGTTCCCGGCGCCACCGTCTCAATGGGCGCCATGGGGGGCGGAGCCGGTTTCTCCTGATCCGCCGATTGCTGGTCCCGGGTCTGGCCTGGCTTTGTATCCTGGCCCGGCTCAGGTTTCTGGTACACCGGAAGAGGAGGCGGTGGGGGCGGGGGCTGCACCACTGACGGCGCATCGGGCAGGTCGGCTTCCTTTTTGGCCGGCGGCGGCTGCGTCTGGCTGTTTCCCGACTGCGCCTGCTGTGCCGGCATCGCTAAACCAAGGAAAAAGACCAGCGCCAGCACCAGCGCGGCCTTTCCCGCACCGCTTCGCCAATTGCCATTCCTAATCGGCGTCATTGCGTTCCTCGATCCCGCAACTTTCTCACCTTCTGGGATGCTTGGTTCATCCCATTTGGTGCATCTAAGTTTCAGGACTAGACTAACAAAGAATCCTGGGGGAATCTCCTGCATGCCCAAACTTCTTTCTTTCGTGTTGAGAACCCTGCGCAGCGCTCATGTGGGGACAGCCGCCCCTTCGGCAAGCTCAGGGCAGGCTCCCGGCTGTCCGGTCGAGCGCAGCTCGACGGCCCCCTCGGTCAGGAACGGCAAAACTAGAGTCCCCCGCAGCCTGCCGCTGATCCTGGTTCTCTTGTCCGCGGCCGCCCCGTTCACGCTTGCCCAGCAGCCGGCGCCCAGCCAGCCGTCGTCTTCGTCCTCGGCAGGCCAGAAATCTGACGCAGGCCAGAAGACCGACGATTCTCAGCAGCCCACCGAGACCCTCAAGGTAAACGTCAATGTGGTGCAGCTGTTCTTCAACGTCAAAGACAAGCACGGGGCGCTCATCCCCGACCTTAAGAAAGATGACTTTGAAATCTACGAAGACGGCAAGCCGCAGACCATCAAGTACTTCACCGCGGAATCCAACCTGCCCCTGACCCTCGGCATCATGATCGACTCCAGCGGCAGCCAGACCAACGTCCTCGACATGGAAAAAGAGGTGGGCGGAGCTTTTCTGAAGCAGATCCTTACCGACAAAGACGAAGCCTACGTGATCAGTTTCGACATCAGCGTGGATCTGCTCCAGGACTTCACCCGCGACGTGCACCGCCTGCAGGCTGCCCTCAACAAAGCCAAGATCAACGTGGACTACACCAGCGGAATCCCCGGCATGGGCGGCGGCCCGGTCCCGCAGCATAATTCGCCGGGAACGCTGCTGTTTGACGCCGTGTACCTCTCCTCCCACGACATGCTGGCCAAGGAGGTCGGGCGCAAGGCCATGATTCTCCTCACCGACGGCCAGGATGAAGGCAGCAGGCTCAAGATCAGGGACGCCATTGAGGCCGCGCAGAAAGCGGACGCCATCGTTTACGTTCTGCTCTGCGCCGATCGCGGAGGTTATTTCAGCACCGGCATGTCCTACTACGGTGAGGCCGACATGGACAAGCTCACCAAGGAGACCGGCGGGCGCGTCATCAACGTCGGCAACAAGTTCGACAAGCTTCGGGAAGCCTTCGACCAGATCGCTAAAGAGCTGCGCAGCCAGTACAACATCGGCTACACGCCCACCAACATCAAACTCGACGGCACCTACCGCAAACTGGAGATCAAAAACAAGGAGAACTACAAAATCCAGGCCCGCTCCGGATACTACGCCGGCAAGAGCACGGACTGATCCGGATTTCGCGCGTATTCGTCTTAAGCGGCGAAAACCGGGCTTATCGTACGTTTGATTTGTTTCGGCCAGAGGCCCAGCAGAGGATGGCAAAGCAAGTTGCCCAGAGTGTTAAGCCAAGGGCCGCGCATCCGACGATATTACGAATGTGCCCGCGGTGTATCAGCAGCGAACCAAGCGCTACGGTCACCATGACGGCGCCCGTCCAGTAGTATTGCTGCCCGCGAAAGATTTTTCCCAGCGGAAGGTAGTGTAAGCCAATGATCACACCAAAGGCCTGGGGCATCAGGTCAAAACGGGCGAATCGAGCGAGAGCGAACACCGCGACGCCAATCAGTCCCCATTCCAATCCGACGTCGAGCCAGTAAAACGTACGAACGGTCCTCCAATGGGCCAACTCGTCGGCGGAAGAGGGCAGACTGCGCGTCGCTCGAACACGAAGGATTGCCCAAGCGATCAATCCGACAGCCGGCACAGATAGGATCGAGAACCGCAGCGGCGTTGGATTGCCCGAGAGCACGACAGCCCAATACATCGAGGTAGAACCAAAGAAGGCGCGTATCAATGCGCCGCGGGCGCTGACTTTCAACTGGAAAGCGCCGGCATTGCGGACTCCAGAAATGGCGCTTGTGGTTTGGCCCACGCGCTCCTCTCAATTATTCCTGCGAGAGAATAGCACGGAAAACAATGTCTCTATCGAGCCCTTCAATGCTAGCGCAGGATTCCGCTGCCGTGTCTTGAGTGCCGAACGCTGGGACCACCAGGGTCATGTGGGGACAGCCGCCCTCGGCTGTCCGGCGGAGCGAAGCTCCGCGGGCTGGTCGTCTCAGGAAATGCCCCGCGCCGCGATTCTGACGACCCGCAACCAGTGAAGAACGCGTGAGCCGAGGCTGAGGATAGGGAGCATTTGAGGTCGCTCTGGCGGCAAGATAAATCGATTTAACTCCCGGATTTAAGTGTATTGTTGTCAATCGGTTACCGGGAATTTTTGCCACAGGACGCGGCCCCGTAACAGCATGGGGAATCAGTCGCTTCGGAGCAATTTCACCATTTCCGGTGCAAACCTCTGGCAGGTTGCCTCAGAACTGAGTTCGTGTGTGGGGACAGCCGCCTTCGGCTGTCCGACGGAGCGAAGCTCCGCAGCGATTTTCAGCCGCCTACCGCAGCTCTTGAGGTTTCACTCCGGTGCCTCCGTCCACCGCACGGTTCGTCCTTCCCGGCTGCTCTTGTGCGCCAGCAGGAGAGCGCGCATGGTGCGCAGCGCCTGCTCCGGAGTCGCATCCAGCGGAGCCCGCTTCTCGATCGCGTCGCGAACATTGGCGTAGAAGCCGCGATAGTCTCCGCGCTCCGTCTTCACTTTTCGCGTCCCTCCGCTCACCAGGCTCAGCGTGCCCCAGCGTTCTTCCGGTTCCTCGCCCCAATCAGGACCCCACTCATGGCCGTCGGGACACGCCGGGCTGCGCAGAATTTCTTCCTGCGGGTCCATGCCGTACTTCACGAACGATCCCTGGGTCCCATGAATCAGCACGTGCGGACCGGGAGCGTAGGCAATGATCCGGGCGCGCAACTCCGCCCGCAGCCGCGGATACTCCATGCACACGTCAAACGCGTCGTCCACTTCGGAAGTCGCGCGCTGGCAGAAGGCCGACGCAGAAATCGTCTCCGGCTCGCCGAACAGCACCAGCGCCTGATCCAGCAGATGCGGGCCCAAATCCCAAAGCACGCCGGCCGCGGGAAAGTCGGGGCGCTCCCGCCAGGCGTTCGCCTTGGTCTCCAGGCGGAACCGGTCGAAGCGCGCTTCATATTCGGCGATCGCGCCCAACTCCCCGGAGGCCACGAGTTTCTTCACCGTGCGAAAGACGCCATCCCAGCGCCGGTCCTGATAAACCGTGAGCAGGCGCCCGCGCGCGGCGGCCAGGCGCACCAGTTGCTCGGCTTCCGCCATGGTGGGCGTGAGCGGCTTGTCCACGACCACGTCGCGCCCGGCTTCGAGACAAGCTTTGGTGTAGGAAAAGTGTGAGTCGTTCGGTGTGGCCACCACGCACAGGCTGATCGTCTGGTCGGAGAGCATTTCGTCCAGCGTGCGCGCCACGCGAATTTTCGGATATCGCTGCTGCGCCTGCGAGCCGTGGCGCTCCAGAATCGAGGCCAGCTCCATTCCCGGAACTCCACGAATCACGGGAGCATGAAACGCCTGCCCCGCCAGACCAAATCCGATCAGGCCCACTCGTACCATTGGATGTTCGCCTCTCAGTGAAACAGCAGACTAACGATACAGCAGACTTTGGGTGGCGCAGCGCTTCAGCGCTGCGATAAGCCTTTACTTTTTCTGTGAGGGCTTCAGCCGCCGAGGTACCTCGGGGGCTGAAAGCCCGGATCCTTCTGGGGACTTTCATCGCAGGCCTGGAAGGCCTGCGCCACCCCAAGGCAACAACGAACCTCTACGCACCCTTCCCGCGATCTTTCACCCGGCGCACGAACTTCAGCCCCGACCAGACTTCGCTGACCGCGCAAACTTTCACGTCCACCAGCCCCGCCGCCAGACCGATTTCGCGCACGATATTCTCGTCCAGATCGCTGGCCACGCCGGAACTCTTCTTGGGCCAGCTCACCCAAAGCATTCCGGCGGGGGCGAGCTGCCGCGTGATCCGCTTGAATTCCTTCACCAACTCTGTTTTCGACCGGGTGAAGACCTGGACGAAGTCGAGTGGAGCTTTGCCGTCGCCAACCACCTCGCAGCCGGCGAGCGACGGCTTCAGCTCCGCCAGCACCTCGGATGGCGCCCCGACGAACTGCACACGCAAGCCGTCTTTGATCCCCAGCTTTTTCGGAAGTGGTGTTCCTGAGTATCCCGCCATGGAAAGCCCCCAAAACGGACTCAGCCACAAAGCAGATAAAGTACCACGAAGGCGCCTGCACATTCAGGAATTGCTCTCGCCGGGTGGTGTCCTAGTTTGACCTTAATGGGCCCGCATTTACCGGAGCATGACCTTGATTCTCTTTATTCGCACTTCGGCAACCAGTCTGAACTATAGATGTACCGTCGCCCCCCGGCTCAAACTCCACGACACACACTTCCTTGGCAGGAGCGTTCTTAAACGCGGCCTTAAAGGCAGCGAACGGGCCATCTGCTGTGTCGCTCAGTATTAGCTTCCATCCCACAGCGAAGTCCGGCGGTCGGTACCCTATGAGATGAATAGTGTCTCCTTCAACCTGAAAGGTGACATCAATTGACTTGGAGTGCCGGAGCTTCTCAGGAAGTCGAAAACACCCGTCTTCAACGCGAACAACGGTGGGTGTTCCTCCTCTGGTTCTTAACAGAGTCATGGTCCGTGGAGCGGGAACGGCAGCCCCATTTAGTTCGACCCGAATGTGAGTGCATTTCTGTTCTGCACACGAACCAGGCGCGACCAGCGAAAAAAGCATCACTACCCCAGCAATTACGCCGTAGTGTTTCATTTGGATCACCCTTGCGCTTAGTCTCATTTCAAGAAGTCCTTATAGCTCTCTGTGCAGGTAATTCCGCTACTGTTGAAGAAGTAGACGGTTGGAGCCCCGGAGGCGTTTCCAAGGCTGCCAGCTCCAACGGCTAAATTGATCGCGCCGGGAGTAGCCCTGCCGAAATCTCCTTGTCCGAGGTCTGCGGTCTGAGGTCTGACTTCCTACTGTGTCGGCGAGTACCATCCACGCCGCGATCGCACCCGGAAGTTCTTCCGGTCGTTGGGGACGATTTCAATCGTGCGGTAATGCCCGTCGGCCCTGAGGTCCGCCGGCTTGTAGGCGATCGCGTACTGGCTGCGCAGTTCGTCCTGAATCTCGGCGAAAGCATCGGACACGTCGCGAATCTGGAAGGGAAAGAAGGCGCGTCCGCCGGTCGCGTCGGCGATGCGCTCGAGAACTTTGTCGCCCGCGCCCTTGGCGCCGCTCACGTTGGTGCTGATGGTGTAAACGATAGCCTCGGCGCGCTGCGCCATGTCGATCGCCTCTTCGCGGGTCACGTGGCTCTGGTTATCCTCGCCGTCGCTGAGCAGAATAATGGCGCGCCGCACGGGCGTTGCCTTCGAGGCCGTCAGCAACTTGTCGCGGCAGGCATAATACAGCGCATCGTAGAGCGCCGTGCCGCCGCCCGGACGCAGTTCGTGCACTCCGTGCGCCAGCGCTTCCGTGTTGTCGGTGAAATCCTGAGTGACCTCCGGGGTTACGTCAAACCCGATCACGAAGGCGAGATCGTAGTTGCGGCGCACCGTCTGATTCAGAAACTCGATGGCCGATTCCTGCTCGAACTTGAACCGGTCCCGCACCGAGTTGCTGGCGTCAATGAGCAGTCCCACCTGCAAGGGCAGATTGGTTTCGGCGTGGAAGCTCCGGATCTCAACCGGGGGCTTGCTGTCATCCACCACCCGGAAATCGTTCTGCTTCAAATCGGTGACGCGCTTGCCGTGCTTGTCGGTCACCGTGAACACCACGTTGACTTCGTTGGTTGGGACAACGATGGTCAGGACCCGGTCGTCGCTGGGAGCGCCATCGGCGCCTGGTTTCGGAGTCTGATCAGCCGCGGGGCTCACGGAAGCAGCAGTAGCGGAGGCCGGGCTAGACGAGGCTGGATTAGAGGATGAACCGGTAGGAGATGCAGCAGCTGATGGACTCGCAGGCGCACTCGCGGATGGACTCGCCGAAGACGAACTGGCTGCCGCCTGGTCAGCCGGGGGCTGCTGTTGCTGCTGGGCGGGGGACGAACCTGCCGGTTGCGTCGGAGCGGGAGCGGGCGCAGGAGCG
>Ga0209517_10007746_pt1 | contig 12760 bp, 11 predicted proteins | sample PeaSoiMetSII2010_FD_187695 | JGI IMG/M metagenome (GOLD analysis project Ga0209517, IMG submission 187695) | Peat soil microbial communities from Weissenstadt, Germany - SII-2010 (SPAdes) (version 2) | ecosystem: Environmental > Terrestrial > Soil > Wetlands > Peat | place: Germany...
TCCGCGGTTTGGGCATCGAAAGCCAGCACATCGTGTTGGAGTAAGTGGAGAACAGTCTCCACATCGCCCTTCAGATCGAAGAAAGAAAACGGCCGCGCCGGCTGATGCACATTGGGGCTGACTGCACTCCCGCTGGCGCCGATGCAGATTCGCCTCAGCTCCACGGCAGCCGCGTTTTCCGCCTCAAAAATACCGCCCGTTTCGAACAGGCGCGCGTTGTCATTGCCGCGATTCAAGTTGTAAGCCAGCATGTTCAGCATCCCCGGCACCAGCGAGGTGCGCATGACGGAAGCTTCCTCGCTCAGCGGATTGGCGATTTCGATGACCGGCACCGCGCAAAAATCCTGTGCATCCTCATGCGAGATAAAAGTTAGCGAGACCGCCTCGTCGTAACCCAGGGCCAGCAACGAACTGCGGAGCTTCTGGTCCTTCGCCGCGTCGGGAGTTTCCATCACCGACCCGGAAAACGAAGGCAGGGTATTTTCGAATTTGTCGTATCCATGAAGGCGCGCGATCTCTTCGATCAAGTCAATTTCGCGCTCAATGTCGAGCCGCCAGCTCGGAACACGCACGGTAAATTCGGGTTCCCGGTCGGGCTCCGGCAGCACTTCGAATCCCAGCCGCTGAAGAATGCGAACCACCTCATTGGTGTCCAGACTGTCGCCCAGAATGCGTGACACCTCCGCCATGCGCAGCCCAACCGGAGCCTGATCGAGCCAACGCGCCACCACGTCAATCGGCTCGCCGACCAGTTCGCCACCGCCCGACTGCAGAATCAGTTCTGCCACGCGATCGCAGGAAAGCAGAGTTGACTCGAAGTCGGCGCCGCGCTCGAAGCGGTGCGAGGCGTCAGTGTGCAATCCGTGCCGCCGCGCCATCTTGCGCACCGTCACCGGGTCCCACCACGCCGACTCGATCAGAATGTTCTTAGTCTTCCCGGTGATCATGGTGTCGAACCCGCCCATAGTGCCGGCCAGGCCGACCGGCTTCACCGCATCGGCCACTACCAGGTCTTCCGCCGTCAGTTTGCGTTCCACGCCGTCCAGAGTTTTGAGCTTCTCTCCGTCGCGTGCCCGCCGCACCACGATCTTGCCGCCTTCGAGCAAATCAAGATCGAAAACGTGAGTGGGTTTGCCCATCTCCCATAGCGTGTAGTTGGTGGCGTCGGCGGCATTGTTGATGGGCCGCTGATCGAGCAGTCCTAGGCGCTCGATAATCTTCACAGGCGAAGGCTTGATGGATACGCCGCGAAGTACGCGTGCGGTAAATCGCGCGCAGCCCTGCGGATCTTTGATTTCCACGGGGAACGCGGTGGAACTTTTGGATCCCGCTTCGCCGCCGGTTTGCGCACGAGAACCAGTGGTTCGTGCAGCGGAGACTTTCGCTCCCAGCAGTTTCGGCTGAATCGGTTTCAGCGGCACGCCATAGATCGCCGCCGCTTCGCGCGCCACGCCGTAATGATTCATGGCGTCGGGGCGGTTGGTTCCGATTTCCATCTCGAAGACAGTCCGATTTCCTTCGCCACTGATGCCTTCCACCGCAATGCCGACATTAGTCAGGTCATCGGCGAGTCGGCGGTCATCCACCGTCAAGTCAACGAAGTCGCGAATCCATTGGGGAGAGAGTTTCATTTAGAGCTTTCAGCCGTCAGCTGTCAGCTCTCAGCTTGCTGACAGCTGAAAGCTGAGAGCTGATAGCTCCTATGCAAACTGCCGCAAGAACCTGACATCGCCCTGAAAGAACAACTGAATGTCGTCCACGCCGTATTTCAGCAGTGCCACACGATCGGCGCCCATTCCGAAAGCGAATCCAGAAACCTTCCGCGGATCGTAGCCGTTGTCCTTGACGAACTCGAACACGTTGGGATCGACCATGCCGCAGCCCAGAATCTCAATCCATCCTGTGCTCTTGCAGGGGCGGCACGGCTGGGAGCCGCGTTTCCCGCTACCGCCGCAGATGAAGCAGCTCACCATCATTTCGGCGCTGGGCTCGGTGAAGGGAAAGAACGACGGCCGGAAATGGGTTTTCACACTCGACCCGAACAGCGCCTTCATGGCGTGATCCAACGTGCCCTTTAGATCGCCGAATGTAATGTTGGTATCGACCGCCAAGCCCTCAATCTGATGGAACATGGGTGAGTGACTGGCATCAGGCGGATCATTGCGGTGCACCTTGCCCGGAATCACGATCCGAATGGGCGGTTTGATCTTCTCCATGGTGCGAATCTGCACCGGCGAAGTATGGGTGCGCAGCAACAGCCGCTCGCGCTGCGGCTTCGATTCCTGATTGGCGATGAACAGTGTGTCCTGCGCATCGCGCGCGGGATGGTTGGGTGGAAAATTTAGCGCCTCGAAATTGTAGTAGTCGGTCTCAATTACCGGCCCTTCCTGCACCGAGTAGCCGAGATTGCGAAACACGGAGACGATTTCGTTCATCGTCTTGACGACGGGATGCTCGGCGCCGATGGGGCGCTGGATGCCGGGTAGAGTGATGTCGAGACGATCGGTCTCCAGGCGGGACGATGACCCAGCATTCTTAGGGTCCTGCTGAGCTGCTTCGATGGCCTGCTCGACTCGCTTCTTGAGTTCGTTGACTTGTTGGCCGACATCGCGCTTGGCGTCTTTGGGGGCGGCCTTAAGCCACAGATCATTGACCTGGGTCAGTACACCGTTCTTGCGCGCCATCCAGCGATCCCGAAGATCTTTCCAGGCAGATTCGTTCGAGACTGCGGCGGTTTCCTGCTCGAGGGCCGCCAGAAGCTTCGCAGCGGCCTTCTCCAGCGCCGCCGCCGAGAAATCCTTCAGTTTGGGAACGGTGTATGCCACGGTGCTTTCCGGGTTTCTCCACAATTCCAAAGAGTCGTCGCAACGGCACGGCTGAAACCGAGCCCTCCCGAGTCCACTCAAAAGCCAAAAGCTAAATGCCAAAGGCTGGTTTTCTACGCTCCCAGTGCGCCCTTGGCCTGCGCGGCCAAACTCTTAAACGCTCCCGGATCGTTCACCGCCAAATCGGCCAGAATCTTGCGGTCCAACTCCACGCCGGCATTTTTCAATCCGTGGATGAACTGGCTGTAGCTCATGCCGTTCAGTTTGGCCGCCGCGCCGATGCGCACAATCCACAGCGAGCGGAACTGGCGCTTGCGCTGTTTGCGCCCGGAATAGGCAAACTTCAGTCCGCGTTCGACCGCCTCTTTGGCGGCGCGGTAGAGTTTGGATTTTGTCAGGAAGTAACCGCTCGCGCGGTCAAGTATCTTCTTGCGCTTGGCGCGGCGTTTGGTTCCGCGTTTTACACGAGGCATTTGGAACTCCTTTTTGCTTCGATTTATGGCGGCTGGAGGCAGGAGACGATGACCGTCATGACCTCTTCACACGCCGGGGCCGCCGAAATCAACGCGGCCACCCGTCCTCCATCATTCAACCTAGTACGGAATCATCCGCTTGATTTTGGGTGTATCCGCATCGCTCACCAGGACGGCCTCGCCCAACTTCTTCTTCCGCTTATGCGACTTGGAAGTCAGCATATGACGCAGATGCGAATGATGACGCATTACCTTCCCCGTCGCAGTCTTCTTGAAGCGCTTGGCAGCGCCTTTGTGCGTTTTTAATTTAGGCATAATTCCTCAAAACCAGCAGTTGGCAATTAGCACTTGGCATTTAGTCGTCGGCGACCGCTGCAGATTCTAGCAGCAAACCCTGCTTGGCTAGATGCCAAATGCTAATTGCTGCTCTTACTACGCCTGCTTCACGCGCTCCGGAGCTGGCGGGGCCGGTGGCGGCTTGTGTCCCGCGTCTTTCTTGGGAGCCAGGATGGCGTGCAGCGTGTTGCCTTCCTGTCGCGGCCGGAATTCCACGATGCTCTTGTCTTCCACGTCTTTGATCAACCGTTCCAAAATCTGGCGGCCAAGATTGGTCCGCGTCATTTCGCGTCCGCGAAAGAAAATGGTCGCCTTGACCTTGTCTCCCTCGTCCAGAAAACGCAGCACGTGGTTTTTCTTGGTCTCGTAATCGTGGTCATCCACATTGATCCGGAATTTCACTTCCTTGACCGTGATTGTCTTCTGGTGCTTCTTGGCTTCGCGTTCTTTCTTCTCCTGCTGGTACAGGAATTTCCCGTAGTCCATGATGCGGCATACGGGAGGCACAGCGCTGGGAGAAATTTCCACCAGATCCAGGTTCTGTTCGCGGGCCTTCTTTAGCGCTTCGAAGGGCGGCATAACGCCGATTTGCTCACCTTCATTTCCGATCACGCGGATTTCCCGCGCTCGAATGCGCTCATTGGTGCGGATAAAACGTTTGTCGATACAATCCTCCGGTCGTTCACAACTGCAGGATGCAAAATTATAGCATGCCGATTCGGGCGGTTGTGCCGTTTCCCTCGCGGGCTAGCAAACGCCCCAGCTCCAAGTCTGTAGCGCAGCCGTCGGGTCAATTTTTCGACCTGTGCGCGATGAAATGTCTGGCAATAGAGAAGAAGGTCTCTTGTGATACATACTTTCTCCCGTCATTGGAGTGCCGCAATCGCGCAGTTGTTTTTCGAAGACATGCAAAATGGTTGCAGTTGTTGCCGGACACGTCACAATTCCTCGTTGCACAGCCAGATTTCGCTTGACTTTGGGAAGAACCGAGCTAGGATGCCTATCCGCAGGCTACTGGCAAGGTTTCCAAGCGGTCTGCAGATTTTGCCGGTGCGTACGTTTGCCGGTTTTCTAAAGAGACCACCAACTTCAGTGAAATCCACATAGGAGAACATTCGTGAAAAAAGTTTTGTTTGCAGTTACGCTTATCGCAGCATTCTCACTCGCCGCACTAGCCCAGGATACAAACGCCGTGGCAGTTCTGCACAGCCGTGGGATCCAGGTAAAGCGAGGCGGACCAATTCAACTGAGCGCTCCTCATGCTTGCACGTATGCCCCGGGGCATCCTTGCGTTTACTACGGTGGGGACTTCAACACCGGTGACGCGAACGCCAACGGCTATGCGAATGAGAACACACTGCTCGTCTCCGACACTTGGACATACGGGGAAGTGAAGTCTCCGGTCTCCGCCAGCATCCACGGATCGTTCGGCAACACTCAGCCCACCCTCGGCGACATCTTTGACCCCGCGACGGCGATGTGGGACTATCGTTCGGGCGTGTCTGAAGGCAACGGCGGAACTTCGACTGGCTCCGGCAGTGGCAAAGCAATTTTTACGGCCACTGGTCGCATCCCCTACGGCGTTTACACTGAGTATGAAGTACTGACTGCAACCAGTACCCATGTATCCGCGGGCGATGTTTTCTTTAGCGTGCAGCCGCAGTGCACCAACAGCGGCGACAGCAATTGCCCAGATGCACAGTACTTCACCTCCACCACTGACGGCACGCTGGACGCCATCAACGGAAACTTCACCGTTGCGCCGGATGGCACCAACGCAACCGGACCGTTCCTCAACTCCGCTTACTTTGGCTTTACCTATGCGAACTGGTGCACCGACTTGGGCCTCTGCGCCGAGGTTGGCATGTCCCAGGGCGTGTTGAAATAGGAAGTTGCAGTAGCAAAGTGCAGTTAGTTTGGCAGGGAGAAGCGCAACGCTTCTCCCTTTTTATGTTTCTTGCCCTTTTGTGAAAGCGTGGAAGCTCCAGCGGGAGGTCTCAGGCTGTTGACGTTATGCGCGGAACAAAAGGCAATTTCCAAGAAGGTCTCGAATCTGAACGCCCCACGTTTCCGCTCTTATGGACTGATGGGGAGGTAGGAAGAAGTTGGTGACAGCGCGGGGCGCCGTTCATATGCCTCTCGGACGGTTGGGATATCGTGAAAGCGTGGGGGCCTCAGCCCCACGAATCAGCCGGCAGCCTCGAGTATGTGCAGGAAGCGTGCTAGGGCTTCATCTTTCTGGGGATTTTGATGTCGAGAGTTGGCTCTGTCGTCGATTTGCCCGGCTGCGGTTCTGGGGCAGGTGGAGTTGAAGCTGGGGGCCCCATCAGTGCGTGACCGCCGAAATATTCCTGGTTCAGCGTGGCCTTCATAGGCTTCAGCAACTGCGAGGCCGCATCTTCATCTCGCAAAGCAGCGTAGCGGTAGCGGATATAGGTACGGGCTTCCTCCAGTGGGACCTGGCGCTTGGCGAGGATCTTGTAGATGTACAGCCCGTTGTGGGGTTCATCAATCACTTTGGAGACCTCGCCCACTTTGAGATCAAAAATCGGCAGGCGGGTCAACGGCCAGATCTCCCAGCGCAGCTTGGGAGCCTGCACGACATCGGGTGGGGCATCGGCATAATTGGAAAACTTCCAACCCTCGTTCTCCAGCGCCTGAAAGTCCGCCCCCGGCAAGGCGGCACGTTCGGCAATGCTCTCCGCTTCTTTCTTCATCTCTGTATGGGTGGCTGCGATCTGCTCCGGTGTGGGCCGGCTTTCCACCGGAATGGCCCCGAATCCCTTGGTCTGAGGGATGACGATTTGCAGCACCTTGATCTCTTCGAACAACCGCAGGTTTTCCCGGTAGAACTCTTCAACATCGGCATCAGTCAGGTCCTTCGATTCCTCCCTGAGTCGGCTGCCTAGCAGCCTGGTCAAGTCTGTCTTCGACATAAAGTCCATGGCAGTCTGGTAGCCTGCGCTGTTCTCGAGACCGAACTGGTGAGCCTTCCGGGCGAGCACTACCGTTTCCGCGTATTGCTTGGTGAGGGTGCGGCGTGCGCCCGCGGGCATGGTGGGATCAATGGTGTCCACCGCAGCTTCGAAATCGGAGCGGGTCACGATGGTTTGGCAATCGGGGCTGGACGGCGGCTGGTTGTCACATACGCCGTGTAGGACCATGACAGCGCTGTCGTGGGGTACGGCAGCCTCGGACGGGGGAACCCATTCGCCGCCCGTTTCGAATACGATGCTGTGCATGGAACTGTCCGCCCACTCGTCGGGCGCAGCACTTGCCTCGGCCGAGGAACTCGAAGTGGAAGCGGCGCTCTGCTGTCGGGACGGTGGGGTTTGCTTGTTTGGAGCCGGTTGGGGGGCAGGGGCCTGTTGAGCTATAAGTGCGGAAGACAGAAAAATCATCGCTAGGGAACGAAAAATCATGCCGAATCGGCCTCCAGAGTTGCGTTGAAATCCTAACACACGGGCGCAGGTGGATTCAGGTCGAAGGGTCCGCGGGCAGGGTCCTATCACTGCCGGGCCTGGCAGTCATTTCAGCCCGGCTGTGCTAGGATTCCAACGTGTGCACGCATCGTGCTGACACTGGGAGGCCTGCGATAAATGTACTTGCGATGCCTAGTTGTGCTGCTTTTTTCTTCCCTACTGATGGCGCAACCACGGCAAGAACCCGCGCCCGGCAGCTCCGCAAATAAGGATTCCGCTGCTTCCTCTCAAGATACTTCCCATCGCACTCCTGAGCAGAAAAAGGCGGAAGATCAGGTGGAGCTCAAGGGCGTGGCAGATAAGTCAAAAGTGCCGCTGGACGGCCCGGTCATTACCATCGAAGGTCTCTGCGACCAGCCAACCGGAACCGCCGCAAAGGATGCGTCTTCAAACTGTAAGATCGTCGTCACTCGCGAGCAGTTTGAGAGATTGATCGATTCCTTGGGTCCCAATATGCCGCCCGCCCGCCGCAGCCAGTTTGCCACCGCTTATCCGCGTGTGCTGCTCTTTTCCAAGAAGGCGAAGCAGATGGGCCTGGACAAGGAGCCCCGTTACCAGGAAATGATGAGCTGGGCGTCCTTGCAGGCTCTGACTGACCAGCTGACCACGCAGCTTCAAGAAAAAGCTGGAGACATCTCCGATGCAGATGTTGAAAAGTACTACAAGGACAATCCCGCCAAGTTTCAGCAGTACGAACTACTGCGTATTTTCATTCCCAAGAAGACGCAACACTCCATGGCCGGCACAGCCAGCGCTCGAGCCAAGGAAGAAGCGGCGATGAAGGCTGAAGCCATGAAGGTCCGGGCAAAGGCTGCGGCTGGCGGAGACTTTGCCGCACTGCAGAAAGAAGCCTTTGATGTGGCTGGGCTGAAGTCGGCTTCTGCGAACGTAAATCTGGGGAAAAAGACTCGTGGGAGTCTTCCCCAGGACCACCAGAAGGTGTTCGATCTGAAACCAGGGCAGGTCTCCGAAGTGTTCGCTGATCCCGATGGTTTCTATGTTTACAGAGTCGTTGCGGAGCAGATGATTCCTCTCACTGAGGCGAAAACGAAGATCCACAGCACCTTGCAACAGGAGAGGATGCAAGCTTCCATGGAGTTGCTGCTCGGCCCTGTCGAACTCGAATTGATCCCGGCGTACTTCGGGGGCCCGACCCCTGACCGTGCGCTGCCCAGCCCGGCGCCCCAAGTAAGCCCTCAGGGCGAGGTGAAAAAAGAGCCAGCCCAGGAAGCTCCGGCACCTGCTCCGAGGTAATGGTCGACTCCACACAACCGTGAAAGCGCACCGCTTCGGACACACCGCCTACGTGGTTGCTACGGTGCTTGCTGTCTTCATGGCGGGCCTGGCAGTGGAGCGCCTTATCTGGGTGGGTGGGGCGAACGCCACGGGCGACCGCTCGCACTCTATGCCCGAATTGAGTAATCTGGCCCCAACAAACCCGATCACCAACTGCAACTTTGCCGAGACGCTTCAGATTGCGATGGTGGTGTGTGACTTTGAGGAGGAAATAGCAAGGTGAAACCAGTAACTGTAATGGTGGTCTTCGCAATACTCTGTTCCCCTGCTGCGGTGGCGCAGGGCCAGCAACCGGCCACCACGCCCGCGGCATCTTCGGGGCAACCTGCGGCGCCGTCCGTTCCACCGGGCCCCGCCGCGGACAAGCAGTCACCTGAGGCCCTGGCCCAGAAGTATGTAGAGCTTTGGAACACGGGCAACTTTGAACTCATCGACTCCATGTTCAAATTTCCGGCGTTCATGACCTCGCGGGGCCACCGAACGATGATGGATCGGGGCATGCTGAAACGGGTGATCACGGCGTGGCGCAAGTCGATGCCGGATCTCAATTTCAAGGTTGAGGACACCATCGTGCAGGGGGACAAGGTGGCGATGCGCCTGGCCTTTACCGGGTCCTACAAGGAGCGTCTTTTTCCCAACACCGCCGACCCCAAAGACCATCCCGGAGGCCTCCGGGCAACCGCCATGTGGATGTTCGAGGTAAGAGATGGCAAGATCAGGCAAATCTGGGAGGAATACGACGAAATCAAAATGCACTATGTGATGGGCGGTCGCTGGCGCTCAAACGAGGAACTGGAAGCTGCCGCGAAGGCCGACGCGGCCAAGTCCCAGCCCGCCCCTGAGTCGGAGACCGTACCCGAGTCCGAGCCCACACCAGAGTCCGCTCCTTCCCCAACTCCCCCGCCGAAGCTTTGAGCTCGACGGTTCGGCCCTGAGCCGGTGCTGCTGGGGATATTGTGGAGTCTTCCTTCTCTCTTGCGTCAAGCCCAAGTCGGGCTTAGGATTGGCGACGGTCCGGTTCGTGGCAGGATCTTAGTCAACGATCGGCCTACTTGAAGAGAAACTTAACGAGAACAGGCAGATGAAGAAATCTTTGGTGGTTCTTGCGCTCGTCGGCATGGTTCTGTTGGTTTGTTCGACCAGCTTTGCCGCGACGAGCTATGTGGTAACCAATGACGACAACTGTATCGCCACCAGCAACACTTCCAGCATCTACACCCTCAACACCACGAGCGGCAGCTTGGCGCTCTACAAGACCCTGACCACCGGTGGCCTCGGCAATTGCGGCGGCTTCTTCGCGACCGTAGGCAACGGAATCACACAGAACGCCAAGTGCCTCTTTGTCATGGACGGTGGCACCAACGACATCGCTGCGTTTACCGTACCTGCCCTGGCGAAAGTGGGCAATTACTCCAACGCCGCTGTAACGGCCGGTTATCCGGGCGGCAGTATGGCGATCACACCCAACAGCAAGTACCTCTACGCAACATACGCCGGCACCGAGAATATTGGCGCTTGGTCGATAGGTACTGGCTGCACGCTCACTTTCATCGCTGCCTATCAAGCTAACTTCGGGGCTGACACCTACAGCAGCCTCGTCGTAGACCCGACCGGCGCAGGTCTCATTGTTTCCGTTGGCGATCTGGGCGCACTCGAAGTGTTCGCCATCCAGGCAAACGGCAGCCTGACGGATCTGGGCTCCGCCAACCTCAACAACACCGATTGCGCACAGAACGATGGCTGCTTCCCCGCGGGACTCGATATCAACAAGAAGGAATTTCTGGTCGTGGGCAATTCGACTTTCGGCGCTTCGGGGTTCACCAGTCAGTTGAAAGCTTCGTCACCCTATTTCACCAACGTCACCTATGTTCCGCTGCCCAACAGCGCAGCTATGGTCAACGATGAAGTTCCATGGATGGACAAGGCCGCTTATACGACCGGCACCGGCAATGTGTACTGGGGCTTTTCTGGCTTCGGTGCGGGATACCCGGCGGGCGTGTTGCAGAGCAGTCTGGCGGGTGGAGTAGTTACACCCGGGACAGCGACCTTGATCACTTCTCCCAACGGCTATGACGGGACCATACAGAATACCGGCAAGTGGATGGTGGTCGCCGAGTGGTTCAACCAACTGCAGGTCTTCTCGATCGGCAATAACGGCGGACTGACTGCAACCACGCAGGGTCCCGTGACGGACGCGAACGCGGATGGCGCGCTCTCGTTCTTCATCTATCCCTCGACCCGCTAGGGTTTGGGCCAAGTCTTAAAGGAGAAGGCGTCCCGGTTCCGGGGCGCCTTTTTCTTGAGTGGAGCCGCGCCCCAGCGCAGGATTTTGGTTCACCCCATGGTCACTGACGCCGATGTTTTGCATGCCACCCATCGAAACCTGAGGTATTCTGGCAGGACGTGTATCTGGAAATCGTGAGAATCATACCTGCAACCGTTATTGTCGTTGTGGCTTTCGCTACCGCTAACTGGGCACAAGGCCAACTATTAACTCCAGCGGCCATGCTGGCGCAAACCGCGACCGCAGTGCCGGCCCCGGCGAAACCCGGCGTGCAGGCGCCGTCTCCTTCGGAGAATCAGCCCGTCGACACGCTGCCGCGCAAGTATGTTGATCTGTGGAATACCGGCGATTTCACTCAGATGAAGTCGTTCTTTTCCCCATTCTTCCTGACTTCCCATGGACACAGGGTTCGGGTGAATGCGGACATGCTGAGGCGCGTGATTAGCTTCTGGCGCAAATCCATGCCCGATCTCAACTTCAAAATTGAAGATACCCTCATTCAGGGGGACACAGTCGCGATGCGTCTCACTCTCAGGGGGACGTACAAGAGCGTTCTTTTCCCCTTCACCATCCAGCCTGGCGCGGCTGATCCACAGCGCACCATCCACGCCGGGGAGATGTTGTTCTTTCGCATCAAGGACGGAAAGATTGCCGAAATCTGGGAGGAATACGACGAGTTGGTTATGCGAGCTCAGATGGGGGCAATCTGGAGTGCGCCTAAGAAGTCAACCGCGCCATCTTCGAAGCTGGCCCCTAAACCCCTGCCTCCATCTCCCAATCCCTGAAGCGCACTGCCTGGCGCAAGGCCCCTGTGCAGAAGGCTGGGAGTCTTCCTTCTCTCTTGTGTCGTTCTCAGACACCGCATAGGATTTTGCGACGGTTCCCGGTTCGCTGGTATCGCTCGGAGTCCCCCCAACCCCGAGAAATCCAGTTTCGAGATATCCAAAACGAGGAGACCTGCAAATGGTGTGGAAGTTCCCTATAGTGCTAGCCCTGGTTGTAATGGTTGTTCTTAGCGCTACCAGCTTTGCGGCAGTGCCTACCCCAGTTGTTCTGACGAATGACGACAACCCTACCGCCGGCGCCAACAGTGCGACTGCATTCCACCTCGTTACCTCCACCGGCGCGCTGACGCTTATAAAGCGGCTTAAGACCGGTGGCACCGGCCTGGGCGGCGGTTTCTTCGCGAATAGCGGCACCTCGATTCAGTCGAACGGCAACTGCGTGTTCGTCGCCAACACCGGGTCGGACAAGATCACCTCGTTCGCCGCACCTTCCTACGCCAAGACCGGGAATGCTGGCTTCCCCGGAATGTTCAGCGCCAACCTCGCGGGTGGCAGCATTGCGTTGTCCCCGAATGGTCAGTTGTTGGTCAGCGGAAACAGCGGCACGGAGAACATCTCTCTGTGGTCGGTGGGGACGAAGTGCCTTCTGACCCACGTCGCCGACTACGTTCCTTCCATGGGCGCAGACGTTTTCTCTCCCATTGCTTTCACCCCGGACGGCACGGCAGTGGTGGTGCCGGCTCCGGACTTCGAGGGCGCGGAGATTTTCGATGTTGTCGCCGGCCCCGCTCTCGAGGACATTAATAGCGTCAACTGGACGACCGTCGCGTCCTGCGCTGACGGTTGCTACCCCACCGGCATGGACTTTACCAATGATGGCACGGTGGTTCTGTTTGGCAACGCAAACGACCAGATGAGCAGCGTGTTGTCCGCCAACATCGGCCCCGCTGGTTTGTCGAATCCGCAGAACTGGCCGCTTAGTGTCTCCACCTCGGTGATGTGCAACCCCAACGTTCCCTGGCTCAGCCAAGCAGGGGCAGCGGGCCAAGGCGAACTCTACATCGGCATGTCTGGTTTCGGACCCGGATTTCCTTCCGGCGAAGTGACCGCCACCTTTGTTGAGAGCCCGCTCAGCATCACCCAGGAAGGCGCTGGCACGGCGATTTCGACTCCGGATGACATTCTGGGCACGATTCGCACGGTTGGAGCCACAGGCACTGGGACGGGAGGCGGGACCATGGTGATTGCCGAGTTCCCGAACCAGATCCAGACCGCAACC
>Ga0209517_10007748_pt1 | contig 12758 bp, 12 predicted proteins | sample PeaSoiMetSII2010_FD_187695 | JGI IMG/M metagenome (GOLD analysis project Ga0209517, IMG submission 187695) | Peat soil microbial communities from Weissenstadt, Germany - SII-2010 (SPAdes) (version 2) | ecosystem: Environmental > Terrestrial > Soil > Wetlands > Peat | place: Germany...
AAGTCGAAACGATCCTCATCGCCTGGTGTGGAGGTCTGGCATTCAATCCTCTTGATCGATCCAGGGAAAAGTGAATACTTCTTGCCAGCGTGTGCCACAAACTGGTGGAAGTATCGACAGATCCTCATCGCACGCGACTCGGCCGTATCGGTTTACCAAACCACAGAGCTGGTCGATGCATTCCCTGACGTGGCGGAACATCGGATAACCATCTTGCAATCCCCTCGGGTCTGCGTGCGCCACGCGCCGGTCTGCATATCCCCGAACTATAATCGCGGGTGCGGCTTGGCGGATGGCGTCGGCACGTCTTGAGAGCGCCTCAATATGAGTTGTGATATCAGCTTCGGTGATTGTCCCATTGAGGACTGAAGGATTTGCTTGAAGGCGTCGAAGCAGCCTTAAGGTGGAGATGCTGCCCTCTGCTGTATCTACTTCGCGGCGCACTCTCATGACAATGGATTCCGAGAATATTGCATTGACCCAGTCGAAGAAGATGTTATTGGACACTGCTAATCTAGAATTCTCCCTCAAGACGCCCTGAAACTGCCAGAACAGATCATTGATGATGCAAAGGTCAGATACGTTCTTGTGTATCGTCTTCAGCCACTCGGTTGACCTCTGGCGGTCCATCGTGTCCTCTCCGCTGGATTCTACCCCTTTAACCTCCGGCGGTACAGTCGCCATTGCGGACCTGTGTCAAGAGAGGTCCCGAGAACGGGCATACCGCGCAGGCCGGATTGACGGAGCTGAAGGACCGGAAGCCATGACTTTCGAAGCCCCGCGACCCGGAGTAGTCAATGGCGACAACGGAGCGGCGCAGCTTTACTCTTGCCGGCGGGGACCGCGGTGGAAAGTGGACCTGGAGGAAAAGCGAGCCACTATAGCTCCACAACGTTTAGGCCGGGGATCATCCGAAAGTGGCGCAGGTTCCGCGTGCCGACTGCGTAATCGAAGTGTAATGCCGTGACGCCGATGAGCAGATCCGGAAATGGAATGACGCGTCCACACTGTTTCGCATCGGCATCGATCTTCGCCGCGGATTGGGCCATCTCCTTGGTGAACGCCTCCACAGGGATCGCGGCAAAAACGGTGTCGAGATACTCACGCCGCCTCCGCGCCAGCTCCGCTGTGTTGGCGCGATGTAGGCCGTGCTCCAGTTCGATCACGGTAATAGAAGAGAGCACGATTTCGGTTTCCCCGTGCACCCGTTCAAGTGTGGCCAGCAGTTCACTCACCGGCTTTGCATCACGCTCGGCGGCAATGAGCACGCCGGAGTCGAGGACTAATCCCATGCGGGCGGATTCAACGGCTCGCGATGGGCATCGATGCCTGCTTGCACATCTTGGGCGAAGTCGGGATCAGGAACGGGCGCATAGCCGAGCTTCTCCTCGTATGCCTTCGCCAGAGCGATGCATTCGCTGATCTTCCGGCCTGGAGCTTGCGGCGTTTTGATAACCGCAACAGGGCGATGGTCCTGCTCCACGACGATTTCGACGCCAGCCTGCACTTTCTCCAGAACGGCGTGGGTGTCGCGGGCGAGTTCGGCTTCTGTGATACGGACCGTCATGCCGTCTACGATCATAGCGGTTATGCCCCTTCTTTGTCCTCTTCGACCTCGGCTTCAAGGGCGCAACACCAACTTCGTAAGTTTCTGCCTTCGCGGTGCCGGGTGTGAAAAGTCCGAATTTCGTCCAGGCTCTCTTACACTACATTTGCACTACATTAACGAGTGCCGACCCAGATCATTGGAAACTCAAAGGCGTTAGTCGCTCCCAGAATTCACGCCTGCGAGTCTATGTACTTGATGGTGATTATCCCCTTGACAAAAGCCACACTCGGCGGGATGCTTATGGAGTCCGGCCATGATGTGGGATTGGAAGCCGGGCAGATTTCGGGTGAAAAGGAGCATTCCGCTGCGCGTCCCTGACATCATCTTGCGTTCTAGCGCGTTCGTAGTGACGATTGCCAATGAAGACTGGAACGTGGTGGAGCATGATATCTGGGCCAGTGGTTTCTTTGTTGGTATCCCATGTAAAACTCGCCCTCCTTATTCATTTTTCTACTTCGTTACCGCCTATCACGCAGTCAGAGACCTAAAAGGTCAAGTAGGCATCCGTATAAATTTGAGGGATGGTCGTCCGGCAATAGGTGGTGGGATTGAGCGGTGGTACACACATCCAACTGACCCTAACGCAGACGTGGCCGTGACACCATTTCGGAACAACGCCGACTTTGACACGCTTTTCATTCCTTCGGATGTTTTTACCACACGAGAAATCATGCAGGAAAAGGAGATTGGTATCGGAGACGAAGTCTTTTTCCCTGGATTGTTCACCTACACGCAGGGCGAGGATCGAAGAAACCATCCTATCGTCCGTTACGGCAACATTGCCATGATGCCAAGTGATCCAGTTCCAACTGAGAGCGGATTGATGGACGCGTACCTGATTGAAGCCAGATCAATAGGTGGCAGCAGCGGCTCTCCGGTATTCGCGAGGCGCACAGCTTGCCTTATTTGGAATGATGAGCCGAAGAAAGAAAACTGGCGGGCTATTCATGGCCTGACTGGAGACGTTCACCTGATCGGAATGATTCATGGGCATTGGGACATTAAAGAGTCAGACATCAATCAACCGCATCCAGAGGCAGATCGTCGTCAGGGTGTAAATCTTGGCATCGCCATTGTAGTGACGGCAGACAAGATCCTGGAGACACTTAACCAACCTGAGCTAGTTGAAATGCGAGAAAAAGAGGAGTCAGAGTTTGCGGCTAAATACTCCTCTACCCCGGATTGAAGGCCTAGGAGCATAATCCGAGCACCCGATCCATCATGTTGAACTCATCGCGATTATTGAAGCGAAACTCGAACTCGTTCAGGTACAGAGGCAAGTACTTTGCGGATACCTTATGAAACACTCCCATGATTCCGCGCTTGAACAGGGACCAAACGTTCTCGACGCCGTTGGTGTGGACCGCCTCGCCGCGCTTGGTGTACCGTACGTAGGTTTCGCCATGATTAACCGCTTCATGGGCAAACTCCGAGGAGTCAAGCCACAGATACGAAGCAAACTCGTCGGTGTGAATCTTGGAGCCTTCCTCGGCATGGAACCGAATGAAATCCTGGAGTACGGACGATGAGCAATCATCAACTGCCTGCATCCGAATCTTCCCGGTTGTCCGCTCTTTTATTGCGACTACGGGAACTTTGTTGGTGGAGACCGCTCTGCCGCGTAGACCTTTTTGTTTGCCGCCTACATAGGTTTCGTCAACTTCGCAGACACCGGCGAACTTCTGGCAGAACTCCCTATCTTCCTGCATAGCGACACGAATGCGATGAGCCATATACCACGCAGTCTTATAAGTCACGGAAAGCTGGCGCTGAAGTTCTTTTGCGGAGATGCCTTTCTTGTTCGAGCAGATCAGATAGATTGCCAGGAACCACTTGGTCAGGGTCATGTGCGAATCGTGAAAGATTGTACCAACGGTGATCGAGAATTGGTAGTCGCAATCAGGACAGTAATAGAGGTACCGCTCTTTGCCTGTCTTGCCTTCTGCCTCAAACTTGTGGATACGGTCACCCTGGCAGTTGGGCCGCACGCAACGGAGACCGTTCGGCCAGCGGATGTTCTCGAAGTGGGCGATGCAGGCTTCTTCCGTCGCGAACTTATTGACAATCTCAATAATCGATGGCTGAGTTTTTTTCGCTTTGTGCTCTTTGGGTTGCCTCATAACCACAGTGTGGAGCATCTATGAGCTTTTGTCAAGGGGATAATCACCTTGATCGATACCTCGGTTGTCGTGGCCGGAGTCGCAGGATTCAAACCTGGGCGCACTACGGAGAATCCGAGTGCCTCACTTCTTCGTGATTGGCTTGAGCATGGAACCTTCATCTGGCTCGTAACGGAGGAAGTCCTTTCCGAATACAAAGCCGTGCTCACGAGGCTCGGTGTACGACGCCATCTCGTCGGAGCGATCATCAATTTGCTCCGTGAGGAGGCTGAGTTCGTAAACATTCGGTAGGAAAGTGATGTGTTGCCCGATCCCGTCTGAACCCAAAGGATTTCCCCCAGAAGAAACTTCCAGCGAAAGTGATCGCGCCTGGAGATCCGTTTCCGACCACACGCCGCGGTCGATCTCGCTGAACATCTGATCGGTCGCTTGTTCGCATCGCCTGTACCATATGGTTTGAGTGGCTGACGCCACACCAGCAGCTGAGAGCCGGGTTGACGCACTCACTAAAGTGCCAAGTTTTCGTTACCTCGTTTACCTCACTAACGGGGCTTCTGGAAAGCGCATCTTGAAAACAGTAGACTTATTTGACCAGAAAACAGCGCCTTAAACGCCTAAGTCATTTATTTACAATTGACGCTCATATTCCCAAGCTGGACGTCGCGGGTTCGAGTCCCGTCTCCCGCTCCAGAATCAATAACTTAGAAGCCATCGAAAATCTTCCACTACATTGCACTACATTAAGCATTCAGTTCACCAAGACTGACTCTTCGAGCTGCCGGGCAGCTTCCGCCCGCGCCTCCGTCGTCGTCTTCGTGTAAACCTCCATCGCAACACCGAGTCCATGGCCCCGCTGGTCAGCCTGCACCTTCGGATCAATGCCCGCCTCGTGGCTCAAGCTTGCATGGGTCCGCCGCATGACTTGGAAATCCACCCACTCCAGTCCGTAAGGCTTTAATTTCGGCTTGATGTGGTCCGTCAGCACACCGTCCCTCCAGAGAGGCTTTCCAGTTTCCCCCGCAAACACGAACGCTTCGGGATCATCTGGGACCGCCATCCCCAACCAATGGCGGAGCAGCGCGGCCGTTTTCGGCGGCACTGCGGCCGTACGTATCGACGAATCAGTCTTAGGATCATCCAATTCGCCGCGGTAGACTCGCTGCTGGACCCCGATTGCACCGGCACCATTTGCGACGTGCTTCCTCTGAAGCCCAAAGATTTCGCCTGGGCGAAAACCACCGAAGATTGCTAGCCCGAGTATCACTTTTTCCCTAAACTCGACAGCATCGATGGCGATCGCAACCTGAGCCGCGGTCATTGCTCGTCCTGTCGGCTTCTCCAGACCCTGCGGCTTGTAAAGAGAGAGGGTCGGATTGACGGACAGCATGCCTTCTGCAACTGCCAGTCGGAAGATCGCCTTCAGGTCGAACCTGAGATGCTGGACCATACTGTATGACAGCCCAGCCTCGAACTTTTGCTGTACGTAGGCCTGCAGCGATCGCGGTGTGAACTTCGTGGTAGCTACGCTGCCGAGATCGGCGACGATATGACTCTTGATCCGATGTTCCGAGGTCCCGGCCGTGCTGGACTTCCATTTGCCCCGCTGGAACGGCAGGAAGACCCGGCTGATGAACTCGGAGAGCAGCGGTGGCCTGATGGTTTCCCCCTCCTGTGGTTCGCAACCGTTGACGGTTTGCATAAACTTCGTGCACAACTCGGACGCACGGCTCTTGCTCAACGTGCCGGCGCCTAGGGTTTTGTAGCGGTGGTGCCCGTCGCTGTCGTAATACTGAACCACCCATACTTTTCGTTTCCCGTGCCTCCGCAATTGGAGGCTTCCTCTCTGAAATCTTCTGCGTCTCATGATTTTCTCCTGAGGCGCAGGCGTGAACTCTGGGTGGTTCGATATTAGCACTGACGCGAATCCCTTTGGCTGCCGATTTCCTGGTCTTCCAGCCACTTCAGCACGCTCTTGCGTCTGAATCGTCGGCTGCGGCCGACCCGTATATGAGGAATTGGCGGTGTTCCGGCCACCTTGCCGTTGATGATTTTTGAAAGAAAGCTTGGAGTGAAGTGTAGAAGCTCCGCCGCTCTCTTCATGTCCAAAATGTCCGTCTCATGGTCGGCCGCCTCAGTCGCGTTGTTTTGACTGAATATGGTCCGCTGCAGCGAAACCTGCGGCCGACGTTCAATACTTAGCCTGCCTGCTGAATTCATCACTCCACCCCCATGCCCAAACCGTGGCTCACCGTGGTGGTTGCCGTAGTTGTCCCCCTCGTTGCTGTGGTTTTCTAAACCGGCAACAGGCCCGTGCTCCAGTCCTCGACCGCCGCGGCTGTGGCACCGGCCACCAACGCTTCTCAACGGCTTCGACCACGATCCGGTTCTCGCGCGCGCCCGTGAAGGTCGCGCTGCTGTATTGGAATCGCTGCCCTCCGAAGGGTTGCTCGATAGCGACCCAGCCAGCCGCCCCATCCATCCTCAACCGGGGCTAACCCTTGGAGCCGTAGCCTGGCCTCTTCCAGAAGACGTTCGTCGTTCAGAACCTTTTCACAATGTCCCAGCTCGTCGATCTCAAGCAGTGGTCGTCCGTTCTCGAACAACTTGCGCAGACGCACGAACCTGTTGGCTCGTAATCCGCCGCGGCCGCGCGCCTCGGCCATCTGAGGCGTGTGATAGATGCAGTGCACTCTAGCGTCAGTGCCCTCCAGCATCATGAAGCCGCGGCCTGTCCCCTCATCCTCGCCGTGCACCAGTACCCGGCCTTCGAGTGTTGTGCAATTGCGAAGATCGAACATGACCAGCGGCAGTCGCGTGTCCGACACGGGCACGCCGTGAGCGGCGAGGATCTTTTGCCGATCCCCGAGACGTTGCATCGCCCGTAGTGTGGTTTCGAAATCCTGGCGCACAAGCCATTGGTCGAGCCCAGCGCCTTCGGCCAGTCCCATGCTCTCCAGCGTCCTCAGACGCGCAATTGCGTACTGGTTTCGCGGCTGCGCCGAATTCCTGCTGACCTGGAAATGCGAGGACTCGCCTTCTGCTTGCTTGTCCCGAGCAATGGACCGGTCCAGCGACGTGAACCTGTGCTGCGATACTTCACGGCGCTGGGCTTCGGCGATATCGAATTGCGTGCGATACCCAAGCTGCCGGGTACACAGGTCTTCAGCGATGCTCCGAATGCCATGCTTGACGTAATCGCGTTCGAGACGGAAAGATTTTCCATTCTCCCGAACGCCGCGAAGTGCAATATGAACGTGAGGGTTATCGGTATTGAAGTGCGACACGGCAACCCATTCGAGGCGAGTATCGAGATCCCGCGTCATACGCTTCATCAAGTCGCGGGTCATTTGCGTCAGATCGATCTTGTCTCCGAACTCCGGCGACACAATGACCTTCCACATGCGTTCATCGCCGGCGGATTGCCACTGGTCGAGACGAGCAGCAATATTGATTCCGCGGTCGGTGGCGTCAAACCCGGCCTCAACAGCGCGCCCCTGCCTCGCGCTCTCGCGGGCGATGTAGCGTCCGTGCGCCTTCCACTGTCCGCGAGTGGCATTCTTCGCGTACATCACGCGAACGGCGCAGCGCTGATCGTACGGGCGAGACGGAACCGCGCGCCGAGCCCGTGGCTTGCGCTGTTGTGCACGCAGTTCTCGGGCATAGCGAAGAATCAAGACGTAGGTGGAGCACCAGGTTCTGGGCGATCTGGCTTGTCGGCCCCGCGTCTTCCTGGGATTAAGCCGGAACCCCTTTGGTTTCCTATCGCTCACGACTTGGCTCCAGGCCCACTAACCTCGCACTTCTGTGGCACCTCGCCTTGGAAAATCGGCCGGTGCGTTGTGGCATGAAAATACCCCCTCACTTATAAAGGCTTGGGAAAGGGTGTTTTCGGACATCAAAACAAAAAATATTTTGCGGGGACCGTCTAGCTGAGTCTTCTGCGCCGGAGACCGCCCCACACGCTTTCTGCGACGACTGCAGCCTTAGGTAACGGGCCAAGCAGTAGATAACTGCCGTGTTTTCTGTTTGAGCAACACAGGTAACGTCCATTGGATTCAAAAGGTAACAAGGGGAACAAAGAGCTAAGATCTTTACTTCCTTCCACATCGCAGTCGTGCAAGCGTCGGCAACAAGTGACAAGACACGCTTGCAACAAGGCGTAACCAATGGCAGAAGGTTTGGGTGAGAGACAGAGTTATGCGGCAGGTGGGCGAGGTGCCGAGTAAGTGGCCTATAGGTTCAACAAAGTTCCACAATAGATAAAGCCCGCCTTTTCTTTGCTATCAATGTTTGTCCATCTTACTCGCGATGTTAGTCAAGGAAGTTCCACTACCGGCACGCAGTTTGTTTTCTTCGTCATCAATCATTGTCCACCTTGGTGCTGCACAGTAGTCAAACAACGTCAAGGAAAGTCCACTGGAAAAGGATCGGGAAATAGACAGCGGATGCGGTAGTGGAACATAAAGGAATGGGATTCACTGGGTCTTCTTTTTCGGCTTTAGTTCCACTGGATCAGACAGTTAGTCCGGGATGCATTCTTGCGTCGGCGAATCCCGTTTGGGACTCGCACACTTTTGTCCATTTTCGATGTCGGAAAATACGAAAACACCCTCTCCCATTCCCTAGTTATTGAGGGGAGATGAGATGAATGTCTCTAGCTCCCGACGATCGGTGGTAGGCTCCGGAAGGAGACTTGCGGGGAGTTGTTGCCCGGAGCGGGGCGCTGGTCGCGGACGGCGCGCTACTTTTCTACGCGAAAAACGCGGATGGTGCCACCGCGGCTGTACTTTCGGTTGTTGAGCATGCCATCGTTGGACGGAGTGACGAGATACTTTCCATCTGGGCTGAAGGCCACTGCACCGACTCCGAACATGGACACTTGGATCTCAGACAGGAGCCTTCCGGTCGTCGTATCGACGAGGTGAAGCGTTCCGTCGTGGTACGATCCGGTGGCAATGAGATTGGAGCCCGGGGAGAATGCCACGGCCGTCGCCCCCGCCCACGAGAGAGAAGTTGCATACATGAGCTTGCGACTGACGATGGCCCAAACCTGTAGTTCGCCGTCATCCGACCCCGCCGCTATCAGCTTTCCATCTGGGCTCACCGCAACTGCGCCCAAGTATCGCCCGTCCCGCCAATGCCGATCAGGGTCTACCTTGCGTGGTGGGCTCATCAGCACAGCCAGTCTCTCCCCCGACCGAACATCCCAGAGCGTGATGTTATTCCAATGGCCCGTTGCGATGGTTTGACCGTCGGGAGCGAAGGCCATTGCGCAGATGAACCGAGTGCCGAAGGACGACACGACAGAGCCATCCGCAGTTCGCAAGATGGCGAGTCGCGCACCTTTCACGATATCGGCACTGGCCTTTACTGCCATCAATTCGCCATCCGGGGAAAATGCGGCGGTGTCCATCGTGTCCTGCTTATGCACCACCGTGAGGATGGGCTTGCCCGACTTCAAATCCAGGACCTGCTTTTTGAGCACGATGTAGCGGAAATCGGGAGAAATGGCCGCAGGAACGCCGTCGATACTGCGGAGGAACTTGCCATCAGGAAAAGTCCAGAATCCCAGGTGGTTCTCCTCTTTCAGAAGCGCGATTGCGTCGCCCACGACGGACTGACCGTCAGAGCTAATAGCGACGAAACTCATCCAGCGGTTCGAACCCAGGGGCCAGTCAGCTCCGATCTTGTGATCGAACACGAGGTGCGGCTGGGCGTTAGCAACGATTGCCGCGGGTAGCAGAAGGGCGACGGCAAAGGGGCGGACCATCCGGAGCCCAACGTACCACACCGCGAAACGGACGGCACCGAGTCGCGCAGTTCCCCGTAGTTCCCGCGCCCACCTTTCGAGCCGCGACTTCCGGGCGCGCCAGTTTCCGAGATGCGCACTTCACAATCCTCAAGCGCCGCTAAACGTTCGCTGTGCCGCTACGTCGATCCAAGTCGTGGCCGAAGAACTGCAATGCTTGAGACCGGGCGCGTTTCGATGACAACCTACCTGCAAGCCACCACAAGACAGAACCTGGCTCTCGAGCCGTCTTGAGTTCCTGCCGGACTTTCATCGTTAGCGGCGGTACAACAAAATTCGTCGCTGCATCTTCAGCATCGTCCGGCGCGAAGACAAAGCAACAAATGCGCTGGTCCAGTTTTGCGATGCCTTCGATGGAAACACCAAAACCGCGTTGGAAAGCCTGGTTGAACAGTTTTTCGGCATGAATCTCAGTGCCGCCCCTGGGCCGGATGAGCAACTCGCCGAACCAGAACGCTACGTCCCTCGGTCCGATCCACATCAGCGGACCTGAGTGACCCTGCGTGCGCAGAAACTCCCGAAACTGCTCAACTGCCTGCCCGAAAAGCATTCTGCCGCCCACAATCGTATCGCGAAGATCAGTGGAGAGCCATTTTGAACGAAAGACGGGATTCTCGGAGAGTTCACCGCGCGCGCCCGGCCCGGCCCTGAACAATCAGCCCGCGACCACCACCGCTACTGCGACCGCGCGCCCGCCAGCCAGCCGGTTTCCGATAAGCGCACTTGACGTCTCAGGAAGTTGGCTGGGAGGTAGTCAGTTCCGGCGAATGTAGAAGAACGCTACTGCCTCGCCGGAAGCCGCGGATAGCCGGGTTCGCAGAACGGCCCCGGTTTTCTCAGCTTTCGATACTCCGTATCCGTAAGCCCAATGTGTTTACGAATGACCGATTGAAGCTGCGCTAAAGACGCCCAACGTCTGCCGCCAGAAGTAGGCAAGCAGTGGCAACTAGCTTCGAAGCTCGCCTCGTCATCTACGCTAATCCTACTGCCGGTTTCAACTAAAGGAAAAGCCGACCCTCAGCGTTGTGAAATTGCCAAAATCAACACCTTTCGGGGTGGGCTCCTTGCACCTGCCTTTTTTTCTTTGGTGCGAAAGAGAGGGCTTAAATCTTCGAGTGCTTTTCCGATGACGCCAGCAAAACGGGCATTTCGGAAAGCTCGCCACCGCGCGGTTCCGATTAAGGGTCTGTAATCGGCGTTACGATAACATTTGATGAGCGCGGGAATCAGGCTTGTTGTCGCCTTCGCCGCCGTATTGTGCCACGGTGCATCCGGCCAGATCCGGCAGTCTCCCGAGCCTTCAACCGCCGAACCACCACACCGGGGGAGACATAATGTCAGAGCCCAAGCAGTCGATTCAGGCGGCGTACCGATTCGGTCTGCGTTCTTGGAGCTCCGGCCCGAGAGACCCGGTGAAGGCGTGAGAGCTGCTGCCAGTTCTACAGGCAGCTTTATGATCCCATCCGTGCAGTCGGGAAAGTACGAGCTGTCGGTTGAGGCCGCAGGATTTAACTCTCTTTCCCGGACAATCGAAATAGATTCCGACCAGGACCTAGGACGAATCGTCATGGACGCTGATCCCAATGTTATGAGGGGTTCCAGCTTATGTTGCGGGAGCATTTTGATCTCCACTCAGACGGAGAATCAGGCTACACCTGTGCCTGTCGGCACCCCGCCGCTAGTTGTCCGAGGTCAAATTGAAAACTCATCTCTGGTCACGGGAAAGCGGTTAACGGTACAACTCTCATGCTCGGAGCAGCCTCCGGGAATGCCGCAGCGGCCTCAAACGGAGGTGGATCGAGTTTCAATTGACACTGGGGGGTTCTTTGAAGCGGCTGTTCCAGCATGTTCCGATGACATGTTAGCCCATAGGGAGCTTCGCTTCTCACTGAAAGATGAGGATGGTGCGACGGTAGCACTTCTGGTGCCTAAGATGACGCTGGAGGGGTACTATCAGTCGAAGATCGGCATTTGGCTTCCTCTGAAGCCGCTAGATGAACAGAGGCCGGTTCACGAAGCTGCCTTTTTTCCCGAATTTACTGATAACCGCCCTCTGCAAGCCAAAATCTCCGTTTCACCCTATAAAGATCGCTATGTAGCTGGCGAAGATGTATTCTTGAGCGCCACGTTGACGAATACTTCCGAGGAAGTTTTGGCCATTCCGTCTACGGCCTTCGAGTCTGATTTTGCCTGGATCATTACGGATGATCACGGTAAGCGAGTGCCTTTCCATTTGTTTCTGGATCGTACAGGAGAACCATCAGAGAGTAGGCAACCAACGCGTATCCTATTTCCTGGCGAGAGCGAAACGTATGTGGTCAACATCGGCCTAGCCTTTACTTTAAACTCTCCCGGTACTTATCAAGTTCTGGCACGGCGGACCGTGCGCAGATTCGAAATCTCGGGAGAAGAGCAAATCACGTCATCGCAATCCGCATTCGTAATCGACCCTCTTACGCCTTGCCAGCTCGTGAAGCACCTCGAGCGGTATCAACGGAAAATGGTTCAGATTCGGACTGCTATTCGTTCGTCCGATACTGATACGTCAGGGTTGTTGTTTGACCGGAGTTGTCCCGAACAGATTCATCTTGAGACCCCCAACGACCCGTCCCTATTGATGGATAGCTTGTACAGATTGCTCCAAGATTCTCTCATGAAGCATCGAGTCGTGGATGCAACCGTTTCCGGTAAATTTGAAATTGTTCTTGCCCCATCTGGTGGACAGCTTCTTACCTTCACTCTCCAACGGGTATTGAGCGTGAATGCGAAGAACCACCAACCATAGGTTTCTGCGCGCGCATCTGAGTGGGTCTGTACTATTTATTTGCTGGTATCCGCCCCCGAAACGACATCGCGAACTGTCGTGAGCACCAACTCGGGCCGCACCAAGCAGCCCAACGGTGAGGTTCTCCGGGCTGGGAAATCATCATCGCAAGCAGCCGAATTTGTGTTGAGCAATCAGCCCAAGTCACAACCGTAAAACTGAACATTTCGATTCCGTTTTGGGATTCGGGTGCGGATGGCGAGTGATAAACGGGAATTTCGGAAGGTTCGCCGCCGGGAAAGCTCGGCACCTCATTTTCCGGGAAGTGTCCCCTGAATTGAATCGGCATGCGTGCGCCGCTTCCTGCTGGCAGGGTATGCCGCTAGATCGGACACGGAAGGCTTCATGTGGTTTTTGTTACGTAGGCAAACGGCTCCCACAGGTCGATTCGGCGAT
>Ga0209517_10007749_pt1 | contig 12758 bp, 9 predicted proteins | sample PeaSoiMetSII2010_FD_187695 | JGI IMG/M metagenome (GOLD analysis project Ga0209517, IMG submission 187695) | Peat soil microbial communities from Weissenstadt, Germany - SII-2010 (SPAdes) (version 2) | ecosystem: Environmental > Terrestrial > Soil > Wetlands > Peat | place: Germany: Weissenstadt...
CTTATTTTTATTGATGGCGACGATGGAGGGCTCGTTCACGACAATGCCCTTGCCGCGCGCATACACGAGCGTATTGGCGGTGCCGAGGTCGATGGCCAAATCGCTGGAGAAAATGCTGAACAGCGACCGGAGATTGTGACTGCGCGTTGGGCCGGAATGAAATCCGTTCTTTGACATGACGAAATGTTCTTTCTACGTACCGCTCTTTCCGGGAGTCTCCCGGATTTTCTTTTTTTGCAGGGATGCTGGCTTCTCTTATTCTACGAGATGCCCGGCAACCCTGCTCAAACTCGAAATCCCTGTTTCACGAGGCTGGGCAAATGCCTGCCCGTTCCTACTGAATAATGATCTTCTTCTGTTGCGTATTCACTCCGCCCTGCGCGGTTTGCGCCGTCACCGTAATTACGGCTTCTCCGGTCGGCAGCGGCGGGGTGAAATAATGGAACCCGCCATCCGCGTTGATCATCGGAACCTCACTGCCATTCACCATCACTCGCGCGCCCGTCTGGGTCTTGCCCGTCACTTCAATTACGTGCCCGTGCTGGATGAAAGGATCGAGTTCCAGTTCGATAGCTTCCGTGTCTTTGCCCTTGGAAATAATGGTGAAGCGATTCTTCTCGCTCTCCACTGACTCTTTTCCCGCAGCGTCGTAAGTCTGCACCATCCAGTAATAAGCGCCTTCCCCCAAGCTGGTGACCGTTACCGCTGCCGTATTAACCTTCTTATCAACCAGTGTAGAAGAAAAATATGGGTTGCGCGAGATGCGCAGACGGTAACCAACTGCATTCGCCATCGGCGTCCAGGAGAATTCCACGTCCTTGGTAGCCTCGCCTGAGGAAAACAGCGGCGCCATGTTGGCGGGAGCGATCGGCGTGGGCGGACCAATTTCCTTTTCTTTCTCCAGGCGCGACTGCTGACCCTGGAAGCTCACCTTCTCCCAGTTGGCCAGTTGTACGGTCTCCCCGTTGCGCGAGACTTCGCCCGTACCTTTTTTCATCAGGATTTCGTGCTGGTCAGCCTTGGGATCGTTATGCACTTGCGCCGCCGACTCGGGAGACAGCGAGGCCGTCGCGCCCGCCACAATCACCTGCGATTTTGAACCCTGGCTGTAGGTCGCGGTCGAGAGGTCGACGGTTCCCGTGCTCACCGTGACGGCGACGTTGGTCTGCTGCTGGTCGTTGGCCGAGTTCTCTTCAATCACGATCAGCGAATCCTGTTTCACGGTGTAGCTGGTGCCGTCATTGAAGACGACCTTCGCCATGCCTTCAGAACCGGTCTGGACGACATCGCCTTTGTCGAGGGGAATGCTGTAGTCGGCGCTCACCCAACTGTTTCCGCTTCCCTTCTTCACCCGCACCGTGCCGTCGAGGGCGGTAAAATGCGCCTGCTGGGCGGTTGAAGTTCCCGAACCGGCCGCTGGGGCCATCCCTTCCACATGTTCCAGAAGTCTGCCGGCTAATCCCTCACCCGCCTTTACGCTGTTCTGAGTAAATTGTGGAAACGCGAACCGCATCGCGATAAACAAAATCGTCGCCCCTGCCAGGATCAGCAGGAACACACTGCGGTACGTGATGGTCGTCCACGCAACGTGGATCCCCGATTTGCGATTGTCGGAAGACACTTTGGACCGAGAAACCTCAGTAAATATGCGGTAAAGATCAACGTTAGCACAAGCAAAACAGAGGAAAAAACAGGTAATGAGTTTGGGACGTTACTGAAGTGCTGTCAACCACTTAGCTCGGGGCAAGGTCGCAACTCGGGAAACTCGGCCACCGCCTATGAACCTTCCGCCACGATCAGCTATTCTTTCTTTCCCAATGGTTGCCGACCTTTCAACATCCTCGGTGCCGGGTCGCGAGCGGCAGTCGTTTCTCGAGTCCGGCATGGCTATCGTCTGGGCCATGGTGTTGGCAAAACTCGTCTTCCACATTTATTTCAACAACCGCTACGGCTATTTCCGCGATGAATTCAATTACATGTCGTGCGGCGACCACCTGCAATGGGGATACGTCGACCAGCCTCCGCTGATTCCGTTTCTGATCCATATTTGCCGCGCCGTGCTGGGAGACTCGCTGCGCAGCATCCGTTTCATCCCCGCGCTGGCATCGTCGTTGCTGGTAGTACAGGCCGCTGTGTTGGCGCGCGAACTCGGAGGACGCCGCTACGCCGTGCTTCTGAGCGCGGTCTGCGCCGTGATCGTCCCGCAGTATCTCTCCAACGGCAGCCTGCTAGGCACAAACTGTCTTGAACCCAACCTGTGGATGGGCTGCGCTTATTTCGCCATCCTCGCCATCAAGAAAAACGATCCGCGCTACTGGCTGTGGTTCGGCGTGGTCGCAGGACTCGGCATGGAGGAGAAGTACTCCATTGCCGTCTTCGGGCTGGGAATAGTTGTGGGCCTGCTGTTGACGGCGCAGCGCCACGTGTTTTTGGATAAGTGGATCTGGCTAGGTGGGCTGGCTGCTTTTCTCGTCTTCCTGCCCAACCTGCTGTGGAACATCCACTATGACTGGCCGTTTGTCCAGTTGATTCACAACATCAAGGCGGATGGCCGCGACGTGGTACTGGGACCAGCCCAGTTCCTCCTGCAACAGATTCTGCTGGTGAATCCGCTGACTGCGCCCATCTGGCTGAGGGGATTGTTTGCGCTCCTGTTCTGGAAGCCGTTGAAGCCTTATCGCGCGCTGGCTTGGTGCTATCTGGTCTGCTACGCAGTTTTCTTTGGGCTGCACGGAAAAACCTACTATCTGGCACCCGTCTATCCCATGCTAATGGCGGCGGGAGCGGTGGTGCTTGAGTCTGCACTGTATCGCCCTGCACTCGATCGTAAGAATGTTGCTCGACCTCGTCTGCAGTGGTTGAAGCCTGTGATTGTAGTTGTGTTGCTGGCCAACGGGGCTTACCTCACCCCCATCGTCGTTCCCGTTTTTTCGCCCGATCACTTCCTGGCGTACGCGAAATCTCTCCCCTTCAAACTCCCGGTCATGGAGCACGCCCACGCTCGCGCGGCGTTGCCGCAGTGGTATTCCGACCAGTTCGGCTGGCAAGAGATCGTGGACGAAACGGCGGTCGCCTGGAACCGTCTGGCACCCGAGGAACGAAAAGACTGCGGCATCTTTGCCCAGGATTACGGGCAGGCCGGAGCCATCGATTTTCTCGGCCGCCGCGCTGGCTTGCCGGCTTCGCTCAGCGGACATCAGACCTGGTTTCTCTGGGGACCGCGCGGATACTCCGGCAACTGCCTGATCGTTCTCGGCGACCGAAAAGAAAGACTGGAACAGCTTTTCAATCAAGTCGAATTCGTGGGCATTTCCGTTGATAATCCGTGGGCCCTGGAGACGCAGATCAGCGTCAACATCTGCCGGGGCGCGAAGTTTGGGACGCTCGCTCAGCTTTGGCCACAGTTGAAACGCTGGCGGTGAGTTTTGAAGATCTTATTCCAAGAAGGGCATCAAGGAACCGCATAAAGAACGAATTCCTTCGTGATCCTTCGAGTACTTCTTGGTTTCAAGCTTTTCTGACTCGACGTCACTTGGACGCTCGCGCCCGGCCTGTCCCTTGCTGCGCCTTCCACCCCGGTTGTAGCATCAATATCCAGGCATTCATAAGGAGAAATCATGGCAACCGATACTTTGACGAGTCCGGCTACGCTCAGCTACGGCAAGACCAAAGTTCTCAAGAATTTTATTGACGGCGAGTGGGTCGAGGCCTCGACGGGCGAGACGTTTGAGAATCGTAATCCCGCCGACACTCGCGACCTGGTCGGCATTTTCCAGAGATCCGCCAAGGCTGACGTTGATGCCGCCGTCGCGGCCGCCAAGCGCGCCTTCACCAAGTGGCGCCTGGTGCCAGCCCCGCGCCGCGCCGAGATCGTGTTCCGGGCCGCGGAGATTTTGATTGGACGCAAGGAAGAGTATGCCCGCGAAATGACGCGCGAAATGGGCAAGGTACTGGCCGAGACGCGCGGCGACGTTCAGGAGGCGATTGACGCTGCCTACTACAACGCCGGCGAAGGCCGCCGCCTGTTCGGCCCTACGGTGCCTTCTGAAATGCCCAACAAGTTTGCAATGGCGGTACGACAGCCCATCGGCGTCTGCGGCATGATTACGCCGTGGAATTTTCCCATGGCGATTTCTTCCTGGAAGCTGCTGCCGGCCATCGTCTGCGGCAATGCCTGTGTCATTAAGCCGGCGCAGGACACTCCGCTTTCCACTTTCAATCTCGTCCGCGCTCTCACAGACGCGGGCCTGCCCAAGGGCGTCATCAATATCGTAGCCGGATTTGGCGCGGAGGTCGGCACTCCGCTGGCCGAGCATCCCGACGTGCGCGCGATTTCGCTGACTGGATCGTCGGCCGTGGGCCGGATTATCGGCGGCATCGCCGCGCAGAGTTTCAAGCACTGCTCGCTCGAACTGGGCGGCAAGAATCCCATGATCGTGCTTGATGATGCCAACCTCGATCTCGCCATCGAGGGCGGGCTGTGGGGAGCGTTCGGCACCACCGGCCAGCGCTGCACCGCGACCAGCCGAATGATCGTGCAGAAAGGCGTGTATCGCGAATTCGTCGAGCGCCTGGTCGAGCGCGCCCGCAAGTTAAAAGTCGGCAACGGCCTGGATGAAACCGTACAGATGGGCCCGGCCGTCAACGAGAAACAGCTGCAGACCGATCTGAGCTACGTCGAGATCGGGAAGAACGAGGGCGCCAAGCTGGTATGCGGCGGCAATCGCCTCGACCAGGGCGACTACCAGTACGGCTGGTTCATGGAGCCGACTGTGTTTACCGATGTCGATCCGAAGATGCGCATCGCGCAGGAAGAAATCTTCGGCCCCGTGGTTTCGATTATTCCTTGCGACGATCTCGAAGACGCCATCGAAATCGCCAACGGAATCGAGTACGGCCTGTCGTCGGCCCTCTACACCAAGGACGTAAACAAGGCGTTCTCGGCGATTCGCGACCTGTATGCCGGCATCACCTACATCAACGCGCCCACCATCGGGGCGGAAGTGCATCTGCCTTTCGGCGGCACCAAGGCGACGGGCAACGGTCACCGCGAGGGCGGGATCGGCGCGATTGACTTCTACACCGAGTGGAAGTCAGTTTACGTTGACTACTCCGATAAGCTGCAGAAAGCTCAGATCGACCGCGAGGACTGAAACCTTTCGCCACAGAGGACACGTAGGACACAGAGGAGCCCAGGACTCAAATCCTCTGTGTCCTCCGTGTCCTCTGTGGTTCAGGCTTTTTCTTCAGGTTCGCGATTTCCCCTGCTTAACGCCTTCTAACGCCGCTCGACTGGCCGCCGGGGACAGTACCTCGGTAATCTTGCCGTGTCACCTTCGAGCCCCTACCGTGAGCACTGGGGATTTCAATCGGCTTGGGGTTCTTGCCACAGGTGTTGTCATGCGGGTCTGCCGGCATAGTGAAAGATTCCAGATGATTCCACGAAGGTTCTCGTTCGCCCTTCTTCCGCTGGTGCTCTGCATGACGGCCGCTTTCGTCCCCCCGTCGCTGGCTCAGAAGGCCGACCGCAAGGTAATTGTGACCGTCAAACCCGATTACCCCGAACTGCTCCGGCACGCGCAAGTAGGCGGCGTGGTCCGCCTGAAGGCGACTGTCCTGGCCAATGGGGCAGTCAGCAATGTCGAGATTCTCGGGGGCAATCCCATCCTCGCGGAACGAGCGGTGACCGCCGTCAAGAGCTGGAAATACGCGCCCGCCCCGGATAAGACCATCGAGGAAATCTCGCTCACCTTCACCCCTCACTGAAGTTGGCGAGCAAATCCGGCGAAACACTAGCCTGGCAAAGCCGACTCTGCAAAACCACCAGCCCGAGGGTGCCCCACCCTTCTCGCGTTTTTTGCGAGAGGGCGGGGATTTTGACCTCCCCTCGATTTCCCTGCCCCACCGCGTTCGCTGCGGTTAGAATTTGTTTTATGCCCTCGACCGAAGCCCACCAGATTTCCGCCGCTTCCCGCCTGGAACATGTCCGCTATGCCATCCGCGACCTGGCTTGCGTCGCCGACGAAGTCGTGAAGCAAGGCCACAAGGTGTTGCCGCTCAACGTCGGCGACCCGCTGAACTTCGATTTCCAGACGCCGCCGCACCTCATTGAGGCAGTCTACAGGGCCATGCGCGATGGCAAAAATGGATACGCGCCGTCGCCCGGAGTTCCCGAGGCGATCGAGGCCATCCGCGGCGAGGCCGGGCGCAAGGGCATCACCACGGTGCAGGATGTTTTCGTCACGGCGGGCGTGAGCGAGACGGTCGATCTCTGTCTGTCGACGCTGGTCAATCCTGGCGAAGACGTTCTTACTCCCTGCCCCGACTATCCGCTCTACTCCGCGGTGCTCTGCAAGCTGGGCATCAGACTCAATGCCTACGACCTGAATGAAGACGACGCGTGGCAGCCAGAACTGGCCGATATTGAGCGCAAGCTCACCCCGCGCACCCGCGGCATCGTCCTCATCAATCCCAACAACCCGACGGGCTCGCTCTGCACGAGGCACATGTTGGAGCAAGTTGCTGAGCTAGCGCGGCGCCACAACTTGATCGTTTTCTCGGATGAGATCTACGATAAATTGATTCTGGAAGACACTCCCCACATCGCGTTCGCCGCGATCGCGCCCGACGTGCCGTGCGTTACCTTCGGCGGCATGTCGAAGAATTATCTCGTCCCGGGATGGCGCATCGGATGGGGCATTGTCTCCGGCGAAGCGGCCGCCGTGAAAGCCTATACCGAGGGCGTGCATCGCCTGCTGCGGGCACGGCTGTGCGCCAATCATCCTGAGCAGTATGCGATTCGGCCCGCGCTGGAGGGCCCGCAGGATCATCTCATTGAAGTGCAGCGCAAGCTGCGCTCCCGGCGCGATCTCACACAGAAATGGTGTGAAGCGACGCCGCGCGTGAGCTGCGTCGCGCCGCGCGGGGCTTTTTATGCTTACCCCAAAATTGACATCCCGGAGAGCGACGAGATTTTCGTGAAGGAACTGATTCGCCAGAAGCATGTCATGGTCGTCCACGGCTCCGGCTTCGGCCAGAAACCGGGCACGCAGCACTTCCGCATCGTGTTCTTGCCGGATGAGCAGACGCTGACCAAAGCCTACGCGGGAATTGCGGAGTTCATTCGCGAACGCTACGGGGAGTAGCCTATTTCAGTGCGGGATCGCAGCGAGATTCGCTCTTCGGGCTAACGGAACGAAACGGTCTGGATCGATCCGGCCATCTGATCAACCTCTTCTTCTTGAGAAAAGCTGACGAACGTCCAGCTTACGAAGAAGCCTTTCCGCCTGACGCAGACGAAAGTTTCATATCCAGTTTTTCCCTCCTCCCTCTTCTTGTAGTCGACGCGATAGAATTCCTGCCCTGCGACCTGAATGGGGTATGCCTCTCGCAGGACGGTCACGTTCAGCCTTTGAGGTTTCGCCCGGACATACTTGGTGACGTATTCCTTCGTTGTCCACGTATATCTCGCCGCGTCGTCGGCGACCATGATCACGCGATCTCTCAACGGCCTCCCGGTGTGTTGGTCTGCGATCATCAGAAGGAGGCTTCCGGTTTGCATCCTGTCGGGCAGGTCCGAGTTAACGAAGAATCCTTCAGGAAGCTGATAGGTGAGTCCGAGGGAATCATTCGAGTAGATGCGGCCTGCGATGCGACCCCGATAAGGCTGTGCGGAGTGCTCCGCACCTCCGCCTTGTGGCTGTTGCGCCGTGGCCAGAGTTGCCAGGCAGAGCACGCACCAGAAGGAGCTCAGCATCTTGCTCACGACCGCTAGCCTAACATTTTTTTTCGGCTCCGCGCCGTGCACTGGCCTTTAGAAAATCCCCTGCAGATCTCTCCGACTTTCTCTTTCTCTTTCCCTGCGAATCTGCTTAAATCTAGGCAGCGCAACTGCGGGGCGCCTTGGTGTTTCTGTAACCGTGGTCGACATTCATTCGCACATCCTGCCGGAAGTGGACGATGGACCCAAGTCCTGGGACGTCTCGGTCGCAATGTGCCGCGTGGCCGCCGCCGACGGCATCACGCACATGGTGGCCACTCCCCATGCCAACGACCGTTATCACTATGATCGCGAGTATTTGAAGGGGTTGGTCGACCACCTGCAACCTCTGACCGGCGACGCGCCCAAGCTTCTGCTGGGCTGCGATTTTCATCTGTCGATTGACAATCTGCGGGACTCCCTGGCCAACCCTACGCGCTATGTAATCGAAGGCACGCGCTACCAACTGGTCGAGTTCAGCAATTACAGCATTCCAGAGCACACCACGGATTCTTTTTTCAAGTTGGGGGACTGCGGCATCACGGCAGTCATCACCCATCCCGAGCGCAACCCGATTTTGCGCGAGAACCTGCAACGCGTGGTGGAGTGGGCGGAACAGGGTTGCGTAGTGCAGATGACCGGTTCGGCGCTGACTGGGTTCTGGGGAGGGCGGACGCAGCGCGCCGCGGTTTGGCTGCTCGAACACCAGGCCGTGCACGTCCTCGCCACCGACGCCCACGACCTGGAAAAGCGGGTCCCGATTCTCTCCACGGCGCGCGAGGCCGCGGCCGACATCTGCGGAGAGGACATTGCCGAAGCGCTGGTAGAAAGCAATCCGCGTGCGATCATCACCAACCAACCCCTGCCGTATTTCCCGCGGCCGGTGATGACGAGCTATAGGAAGAGCTAGCTGTCAGCTCTCAGCTCTCAGTCAATCCAAATCTTCGACTGCATACACTGGTTCCTGCGCTGATTTTCTATTGAGGGCTGGAACCGGAGGAAGAATCGCTCTGGTTCGGATTCTTAGCCGGGGTAGGATCGGTCCCTGGCGCCGCGCTGTGCGAGGTCGTGGGCATCGACTCCGCCCGCGGTGCATCCGGCACGGTGGTCATGGCGCTTTCCGGATTCAGCAGATGGTCCTTGCTCGGCCCCAGTCCTAGCTTGATCAGTGCCCGCGAGTCGGGAACGGTCTTGCTCTGCCAACCGTGGTCGGCCTGGTAGCGGCGCATGGCCTCTTCGCTGGCCTGGTTCCACGTGCCGGTGGCTTCTCCGCTCAGGTAGTGTGCGCGGATCAGGGCTTCCTGAATGGCTTGGGCTCTTTCGGAGTCGATTTTTTGCTGGCCGCGGGCGTGCGCTGATTTTATTCGCGTGGAGCGCTTCCCAGACGACGCCGTGTGAGTTCTAGTCCCCGCTTTCGCTGAACCGGCTTTCGTGGAACTTGCGCTTTTCGAATTCGCGCTTTTCGCCGTGGTAGATTTCTTCGCGCTCGCAGCCGGGGCAGAAGATTTTGCGCTGGTCTGGTGATGCGCCGGGGCCGTGGCGCTTGTGGCCGCGGGCTTCGCGGCAGCGTCTCCGGTCGCAGCCTGCGCCGTGGCTGCGGGCACGCACGCCGAGATCGTCAGCGCACACATAGCCGCATACCTGGCGAGGAAACGGGCACTCCGAATTTCAGCCCAAGCTCTCAATAGAATCCTTCGCCTTACGCAAATCTCGCGGGCCCATCAACTACGCAAATAAAAAGCCCAACGAGCGGTGGCATTGTAATCATCCTCCATGGAGGCGTACCGTGCCAGTTCCCGTTGGGCCTTTTTCAGTTACTGAAGTGTACCGGCCAGGAAGATGGTGCCGTCCTGCCGCGTCGAACCCCGCTGCCGCACCAGGAACACCACGTCCTGGCCGCTCTTCAGACTCGACTCGACTTTGGCGAATTCTTCTTCGCTGTTGACCGGCTGCTTGTTCAGATCGGAAATGATGTCGCCCCGTCCCAGGTGCACATCGTCGGCGAACGAACCGGGCTTCACATCCTGCACGATCACGCCTTTTCCCGGAGACAAGTCAAGACGGTCAGCCATCTCCGGCGTCACTTTGCGTACGGTCACGCCGAACTTGCTCTGTTTAGGAGCGCTTTCGTCTTCGTTGTCCTCGGTATCGCCGAGCCGCCCGGCAAACAGCTTGGCGCGATCCGCAATGGTCACCGCCGTCTCCTGCGTCTTACCGTTGCGCAGGAAGCCCAGAGTCGCCTTCGATCCCGGCTTGCGGGAAGCGATGTCGGCCACCAGTTCGGCGCCCTTCGTCACTTTCTTGCCGTCGATGAGCGTGATGGTGTCGCCCACCTTCAGTCCAGCCTGATCGGCCGGGCTTCCGGCCACCACGCTCGATACCGTAACGCCAGAGCCAGCGCCATACACGCGCATGATCGCCGGATTTTCCACCGCGTCAAACGTGATGCCGATCGAGCCCCGCGTCACCCGGTGTTCCGGCCCCGTCAGCTGGTTGTAAACCTCGACCACAGTTTTCGACGGCAGCGCGAAACCCACACCGGCATAGGCGTTGGTCTCGCTCAGAATCGCCGTGTTGATGCCGATCACTTCGCCGTTCATGTTGACCAGCGGTCCGCCGGAATTGCCGGGATTGATGGCCGCATCGGTCTGAATGAAAGTCTGGAACTGGCGCAGGGGAACGATGTCGCGCCCTTTCGCCGAAACGATTCCCGCAGTCACCGTCTCCGTTAGCCCAAACGGGCTGCCCACGGCCAGAACCCAGTCGCCCACCTGCATGCTGTCGGAATTGCCCATCTTGGCGGCTGGCAGGGCGCGGTCCACTTCGACCTTAATCACCGCCAGATCAGTCTCGTCATCGGTGCCAATCACTTTGGCATCGTGCTGCACGCCCGGCGGATCGTCTTCAAAGCGCACGCGAATCCGGTCCGCCTTCTCAACCACGTGCCGGTTGGTCACAATGTATCCCTTGGAATCGACGATTACGCCGGAGCCCAGCGAATGCTCGCGGATCGAGCCGTCGCCCGAACCCCCGGGAGCGCCTTGCCCGCCCGGACCACCGAAGAAGTGTTTGAAGAAGTCATCCATACCGCCGTCTTCGCCGTCCTGATCGTCGTCACCCTGGCTGCCCCGGCGCCGGTGGACATTCTTGATGGTCGATTCCGTATTGATGTTGACCACGCTCGGTTCCAGCTGTTTCGCAATCTGCGAAAACGTATTCGACATCTGCTGCGGCGAGGGCATGCTGAGCGGCGTCGCATCGCTCTTCTGCTGCCCTTCCTTGCCTTTGACTCCGTAGGAAATGACCGTCCCGATCAGAATACCGACCGAAAGCGTTGCCAGAATACTCAGCGTGTAGGCCCAGCCACGAGCCCGCATGCGCTGCCACATTGCGCCCGAATCCATATATCGACTTCCCTCCGAAACTCACAAACTCTTACTAGTATACCCATTTACGAGATGCGGGACTTGCATCCGAAAGAGAACGCCAGTCGCGGGACGCTCTTGGGTCACACGCATAATGTTAGACGCATAAACCCGCCAAAGTGTTCGATGTTGCTGAATGGGGATAAGGTACTGCCGGCCAGCGGCTTACCGAAGAGATGAAAAGCCCTGCGACCGGGGAGGCCCGACTCACTTCGCCTCGTACACCGTTTTCCCGCCCACCACCGTCCGCAAAACCTTTGTGGCCAGCAACTTCTCCGGCGAAGTGGACGTCGGATCGCGGTCGAGCACGACGAAATCCGCAAGCATCCCGGGCATCAGCTTGCCTTTTTCTTTTTCTTCAAACTCGGCGTAGGCCGGGCCAACGGTGTAGGCGCCGATCGCCTGATCCATGGTAAGCCGCTGCTCGGGGAAATATTCCAGCTTGCCGTCCTCGCTCTTGCGCGTAACCGCCGCGTAAAGCCCCCGGAATGGGCTGACCGGCTCGACGGGATAATCCGTCCCAAAGGCCAGAGTTACACCTTTGTTCAGAAAGGCCAGCCAGGCGTAGGAGGTCGCCGCCCGCTTCGGTCCCAGCCTGTCCTGGGCCCAACGAATGTCGCTGAGCAAATGACTGGGCTGCATCGAAGCAATCACTTTCAACGTTTTGAACTGGCCGATCTGCGCAGGCGTAGTCACTTGCGCATGTTCGATGCGCAGACGGAATTCGTCGCCGCCGTCCGGCGCTTTCACGTGGTCTTCGCGTGCGGCCTTTTCGGCCCCAGCAAAAGCATCGAGCGCCATCTGGACGCCCTTGTCGCCGATGGCATGAAAACCAATCTGGTAGCCCGCCAGCACCCGCTCCTTCGTCATGTCATTGAGCTTGGCCGCATCGTAGCGGGGCAGGCCAGAGTTCTTGGGATCGTCCGCATACGGCTCCAGCATCGCCGCCGTGTGCGATCCCAGCGAGCCGTCCATGAACCCCTTCAGCATCCCGGTATGCAACATCAGGTCCGACTGCGGATGCGAGTTGCGCTTCCTGTCCAACTCCTCCACGGGATCGTCAAAGGGCAGCCATTCGGTGATGCGCGCGGTCAGCTTGCCTTCTTTTTCCAGTTCTTCGTAGATCTGAAAATTTTCCCAGACCGGTGAATAATCCTGCGCGGAAGTCACGCCATGTTCGGCCAGGTCGGCGAGAGCAAGTTCGAGGCCCTCCCGGCGGAGGCGGTGGGTCGGCTTAGGAATCACGCCCAGAACCGCTGCCTGTGCGGTTTCCCGCAAGATTCCCGTGGGCTCGCCGTTCTGGTTACGATCGATCTGACCACCCTGAGGATTACGGCTGGCGAGCGTTATGCTGCCCAACTGCAACGCCCGAGTATTGGCCACGGCGATATGCCCGTCGATCCGTACCAAGAACACTGGATGTCCGTCCGACACCTCGTCCAGGTCCCAACGAGTAGGCGTTACCTTCACCGGCCACAGCGTCTCGTCCCAGCCTGATCCCTGAATCCAATCGCCGGCCTTCGACTGTTCAACTTTCTTGGCGACTCGGGCGCGGAGCTCCTCGAGAGATTTCA
>Ga0209517_10007751_pt1 | contig 12755 bp, 9 predicted proteins | sample PeaSoiMetSII2010_FD_187695 | JGI IMG/M metagenome (GOLD analysis project Ga0209517, IMG submission 187695) | Peat soil microbial communities from Weissenstadt, Germany - SII-2010 (SPAdes) (version 2) | ecosystem: Environmental > Terrestrial > Soil > Wetlands > Peat | place: Germany: Weissenstadt...
TCTAAGCAGTTCCGTTCTTAACACCACGCATCTTCGTCGACCGGGAGCATCGGAATGGCTGTCATTCGTCTTACCATCAACGAAAGACCCTACACGGTAGATGCCGACCCTCAAAGCAGCCTGCTCACCGTGCTGCGCGAGAATCTCGATCTGACCGGAAGTAAGTATGGCTGCGGGGAGGGCCAATGTGGCGCCTGCACGGTGCTGATCGACGGGAAGGCGCAGCGTTCGTGCATCACCAGGGTGGGCGCGGTTTCTCAAAAGCGAATCACCACCATTGAAGGCCTGGCCAGCGGCGAGAAACTCCATCCCGTGCAGGAGGCGTTTCTTGAGGCCGGGGCGATGCAGTGCGGGTATTGCACGTCGGGGATGATCATGTCGGCGGTGGCGCTGCTCAAGCGAAACCCCCAGCCAAAGGAAAGCGAAATCATCACATTCATGGATGGCAATGTTTGCCGCTGTGGAACCTACGCGCGCATCGTCAGCGCGATTCAGAAAGCAGCCAAGGCCGCGACGGCCTCGTCTGCTGCGAAAGGAGCCGTCCGATGAGCGCGAAGATACACTCGCAAATTCCGCTGGAGCCTGAGCGCTACGAACTCTCGGCCGCGCCTCCGTACCGCTTCGATCTCGATCGCCGGGACTTTTTCAAGTTTCTTGGCGCCGGAGTGCTGGTGGTTTCAGTCTTGAAGCCGGCCATCCTCGCGCAAGAGTCCGGCGGAGCAAGGCGGCGCGGCGATTCCCTTCCCAAAGAAGTGGATGCATGGCTTCACCTCGGCGAAAGCGGCAAAGTCACGGTGTACACGGGAAAGGCTGAAATGGGCCAGAATATTCGGACCTCACTCAGCCAAGCGGTTGCGGAAGAACTCCATGTGCCGATCGAAAACGTTGAGATGGTGATGGGCGACACTCAGCTCACACCGTTCGATATGGGCACATTCGGCAGTCGCACCACGCCCACGATGAACCTGCAACTCCGCAAAGTTGCGGCAGTTGCGCGCGAAACTCTCATCGGCCTGGCGGCGACGCAATGGCAGACCGATCGCCTGCATTTGATTGCGGCGGATGGTAAGGTCACCGATCCGCAGAACAAGCGATCGGTGGAATTCGCTGCTCTGACCAAAGGGAAACAGCTGACCCAGACAGTTTCAGAGGAGACGCCCCTGGCTCCTGCGACGAACTGGAGAGTGGCGGGGCAATCTACGCTGAAGGTGGATGGGCGCGACTTTGTGACGGGCAGGCACCGTTACCCTTCAGATCAGAAATTGCCGGACATGCTATACGGCAAAGTTTTGCGGCCACCGGCATTCGGCGCGACGTTGATTTCTGTCGATACCCAGAAGGCGGAGCAAGCGGGCGCCTCGGTGGTTCATGATGGCAATTTCGTGGGCATAGCCGCGGCGGGCAGCGAATCGGCTGCGGCGGCGCTCGCGGCCATTCATGCGGAATGGAAATCTGAGCCGCAACCTTCCAGCAAAGAACTCTTTGACTATCTGCGCAAGAGCACGGTCGAGGGCAAGGACCCCACGGGAGACGGCGACCGCTATGACGTCGGCGCTGTGGATCAGGCACTGAGCGCGGCCGACCACCGCTTGCAACAAACGTATACCGTTTCCTACATCGCGCACGTTCCGCTCGAACCTCGCGCTGCGCTGGCGAAATGGGACGGAGACAACCTGACGGTGTGGACGGGAACGCAGCGCCCGTTCGGGGTTCGCGGCCAGCTTGCGGAGGCGTTTCGGATTCCCGAAGACCATGTGCGCGTATTGATGCCGGACACTGGTTCGGGATATGGAGGCAAGCACTCGGGAGAAACGGCGATTGAGGCGGCGCGGCTGGCGCGCGCGGCCAAGCGTCCGGTAAAAGTCGTGTGGACACGGGAAGAGGAGTTTACGTGGGCGTATTTTCGTCCGGCTGGCGTGATTGACGTGACCAGCGGCGTGCGCGGCGATGGCACGATCACCGCGTGGGAGTTCCACAACTACAATTCCGGTTCGGCGGGCATTCGCACCTATTACGAGATTCCGAACCAGCGGATCGTTTTTCATGAGTCGAATTCTCCCTTGCGGCAGGGATCGTACCGAGCGTTGGCGGCGACCGCGAATCATTTCGCCCGCGAGTCGCACATGGACGAACTGGCGCACGCGGTGAAGATGGACCCGTTGGAGTTTCGCATGAAGAACCTGAAGGATGAACGGTTGCGCGCGGTGTTCGAAGCCGCGGCAAAACAGTTTGGCTGGGGGAAGAGCAAAGCAGCCGGGCAGGGATTCGGCATGGGTGGCGGGTACGAAAAACTGGGGAATATCGCCACCTTCGCCGAAGTCCGCGTCGACCAGAAGTCGGGCGACGTGAAAGTGGTTCGCGTTGTGTCGGCCTTCGAGTGCGGCGCCATCGTCAATCCCGACGGCCTGCGCAATCAGATCGAAGGTTCGAATGTGCAGGGATTGGGTGGGGCGCTGTTCGAGGCGATCGAATTCGACAACGGCAAGATTCTGAATGGCAGACTGTCGGAGTATCGCGTTCCGCGGTTCAGCGATCTTCCCGTTCTGGAGACAGTCCTGCTCAACCGCAAGGACATTCCTTCGGTGGGAGCGGGCGAGTGCCCGATGGTCGGACTGGCTCCAGCGATCGCCAATGCGATCTTCGATGCGACTGGCGTGCGTCTGCGTTCGCTGCCCATGGTGCCGGACGGTCTGAAGGTGAGTTGAGGCTTGAACGTTTCTCGTGCTGCCGCCGTCGTGGCTAGTAGGGATGACCAGAAAAGATGTGCAACGTAACATCGCCAATCGATTCCTGCACTGGAGAAAATCATGAGCGAGTCTTCGCAGATTAACCGTCGAGCTTTTCTCGGCAAGTCCGCTGCGGCAATCGCCGGGGGAGTAGTTCTGCCCCGCACCGCGCTGTCGTACGGAAATATTGTTGGTGCCAACGACCGCATTTCACTCGGACACATTGGCAATGGAAGCCGAGGCGGAGATCTCGACGAGATCGCGTCGATGTTGAAGTCCAGCCACAATGTGGAGATGACCGCGGTCTGCGATCTGTGGAAAGTGAATCGCGAGAAAGCCGCCGCCACCAATGCGGGCTATTACGGCCGGGCGCCGCGGGCGGTCCAGCATCTGGAAGACCTGCTCGCCATGAAAGATGTCGATGGCGTGCTGATCTCGACGCCGGAGCATTCGCATTCGCCGATCCTGAAACTGGCCGTGGAGGCGGGTAAGGACGTGTATGTCGAGAAGCCGATGGGGAATGTGCTGAGCGAAGCCAAAGCGGCACGCGACACTGTTGTGCAAAGCAAGAGCATCGTCCAGGTCGGCACGCAGCATCGCAGCGAGCCGTACCAGCTGGCTGCACAGAAAATCGCCCGCAGCGGGGCGCTCGGCGATGTAAGCAAGGTTGAAGTGGTGTGGAACTATCACGGCCCGAGGTGGCGCGGCCGTCCGGAAGTCAAGCAAATCCGCGAGCAGGACACGGACTGGAGCAAGTGGCTGATGGCCAAGCCGGCGCGTCCCTTCGATCCGCAACTGTATTTCGAGTTTCGGTTGTATCGGGAGTTCTCCAGCGGGATTCCCGATCAGTGGATGAGTCACGCCATGGACCTGGTGCATTGGTTCATGGACGACAATTATCCGAAGTCCGTTGTGTCGCACGGGGGCGTGTTCGCGTGGCACGACGGGCGCGAAAATGCCGATACGTTTCAGGCTTTGCTCGAATATCCGAAAGGATTTCTGGTCAGCTATTCGACTAGCTTTGGCAATGACGCGCCCAGTTTTACGCGCTACATGGGGAAGAAGGCCAGCCTGATCAACGTGGGCGGAGAAGGCAGTCCACGCTATCAAGTCATCGAAGAAAAAGGGACGCACGAGGACGACGCCGACATTGACGCGAAAAGAAAATCCGAGTTTCTGATGCTGCCGGGAGAGACCAAGCTACCGCCCATGGGCATCGACGACTTGACCACCGAACATATGGCGAACTGGTTTGAGTGCATGCGTTCGCGGCAGCAGCCTCACGCTTCGGTGCACGCGGGATTCGCGCATTCCGTGGCTTGCATGATGTCGGCTCAATCGTACTGGTCGGGCAGGAAAGTTTTCTGGGATGCGAAGACTGAAACGATCTCAGACAGCATGCCGGCTAGTTAGGCACGAGCACAGGGCGAGAAGACGTAGCGAATTACTTCTCTGCGATCAGATCACTCCGCAAGCGTGGGCGTCTCCCAGGCACTGGCCGACGACGTGCGCGTAATCGGCAATCGCGATTTCCGGATCGGCGATATCGGGATGCCACAGCTTTTCCCATTCGAAACAGTAGAACCCCTTATATCCAATCGAACGCAGAGCCTCGATCTGCCGCTGGACGGGGACGTTGCCTCTGCCGGTCAGCACATACTTGCGATCTTCGCCGCTGCCGACAGAATCTTTCAGATGCGTGTGGCGGATCCACGGGCCTAATTGTTTGACCGTGAATTCCGGATCTTCGTTCGAAGCGGCGAAGGTGTGATGTGCGTCCCACAGCAGACCAACGTGTTCGGAATCGGCCCGGCTCAAAACATCCTTTAACGTTGTGGAGGAAGTGAAGTGGTCATGAGACTCGATGATCACGGTGACGCGGTGCGGGCCAGCGTACGCGCCCAGTTCACGCAGGCCCGCAGCCACGCGAGCTTTCGTGTCGTCGCTCGGTGCTGGGCTCTTGTCGGAATCGACCTTGCCGCCAAAAACGCGCACATACGGCGCATCGAGGGCTGCGGCCAGATCGATAAAACGCCGGGCATCTGACAATTGCAGTGCTCGCTTCGCCGGATCTTCCATGTACATCTGCGCCGAACTGCTCACGCACGCAATCTTCAACTTGCTGGCGCGGATTTCCTGCTTGGTCTGCTCAATCCGATCGGCGGCGAAGATAGGATGCGTTGGCAGGTCCAGCTTGCCTTCAATCCCGCGCAGTTCGATCGCGGCAAATCCATGCTGCGTGGCGAAGTCGAGAATCTTCTTCCATTCCCAGGCGGGACACCCCAGCGTCGAAAACGCCAGCGGAATCTGGCTCGGCTTCGATTCAACCGCCTTGCCCTGACCCGCTCTGAGTTCACTCACGACTAACGGCGCGAGCACGGCTGATGAGAGCACTTGCAGAAACTGACGACGATTCTTCATCTAGATCTCTCCCTTTTTCATCTGCTGCACCGCATAGTCACAGGCGCGCGCAGTCAGGGCCATGTAGGTCAGCGATGGATTCACGCACGACGACGAAACCATGGCGCCTCCATCGGTGACGAAAAGATTTTTCACGTCGTGCGCTTGATTAAAAGAATTGAGCACCGAAGTCTTGGGATCGCGGCCCATGCGTGCGGTGCCCATTTCGTGGATGGAGAATCCCGGCGGCTCGTCGTCGGCGAAAGACCGAATGTCGCGGGCACCCGCCGCTGCGAGCATCTCCGCTGCCGTAATCGACATATCCTTGCGCAGAGCCAGTTCGTTGTCGCTCCACGAGCAGTGAATTTTCAGCGAAGGAATTCCCCACGCGTCGACGGTCTGCTGATCGAGTTCGACGAAGTTGTTGTGATTCGGCAGGCACTCGCCGAACCCGTAAAAGCTGAACCGCCACGGCCCCGGACGGCTGATGGACTTCTTGAAATCCGGACCAAATCCGGTCTGCGCGATGCCGCGCTCCCAGCCTTCGCGATAACCTTCGCCCTGGAAACCATAGCCGCGCACGAACTCAGGCTGCCGGGTTTTTAGGTTGCGAAAACGCGGAACATAGATGCCGTTGGGCCGTCTTCCGAGCTGAATGCGATCGTCGTTGCCCGGGATGGTCCCGTCCGCGCCACCAGCCTTCACGTGATCCATCAGGTTGTGGCCCAGTTCGCCACTCGAGTTCGCCAGGCCGTTCGAGAATTCTGGCGTAGACGAGTTGAGTAAGATGCGAACCGACTCCAGCGCGGAAGCGCACAGGAAAACCACTTTCGCACGAAACTCCACAGTGGCGCGGGTTCGGGCGTCAATGATGCGCACTCCGGTTGCTCTTCGCGTGCGCGGATCGAACATCACGCTGTGGACTACGCTGTAGGGACGCAGCGTCATCCGTCCGGTCTTTTCCGCGGCCGGTAGAGTCGCATTCACGCTGCTGAAGTAGGACCGGGTGATGCATCCTCGTTCGCACGGACCGCAATAGTGGCAAGCGGCGCGGCCGTTATGGTCGCGGGTGAGAATGGCGACGCGTCCGATGGTCAGCACGCGCTCCCCGCCAAAATGTTTCGCCAGCGCTTCGCGCACAACTTTCTCTGCGCAATTAAACTCCATCGGCGGCAGGAACTTGCTGTCGGGCAACTGGGGAAGGCCCAGCGCCTCACCGGAGATGCCGATGAAATCCTCGACGTAGTCGTACCAGGGTGCGATGTCGCCATAGCGAATGGGCCAGTCGATGGCAATTCCCTCGCGCTGATTCGCTTCAAAGTCGAGATCGCTCCAGCGGTAACTCTGGCGTCCCCACATGATGGATCGCCCACCGACTTGCCGTCCTCGAATCCAGCGGAACGGCTTGCCCGGCGCGGTCGTGTAGGGATGCTCCTTGTCGCTGATAAAGAACTTCGACGACCATTCGTCGCAGGCGTAGCACGTGCTCTGAATCGGCTGATCTTCGCGTTGGCGGCGGCGATCGCCGAGGCCGCGAAACTTCATCTCCCACGGCGGAACGTGCTCGACGTAGTCTTGCTCGGGCACGACAGGGCGGCCCGCCTCGAGAACGAGGGTTTTCAATCCCTTTTCAGTCAGCTCCTTCGCGGCCCATCCCCCGGTCATGCCGGAGCCGACCACGATCGCGTCGTAGGTGTTTTCGTTCACTCGTTCTCCGGCCCCTTGGCCGACGGCATGGGCGCGCACCCGTCGTGGGAGTCAGGAATTATTTCGAAATGCAATTCCTGAGAGGCGCCAGCTTCGGACGTGTAGTAGGCGTTCAGTGTGAGCTGGCGCAGCATGGAATAGAAGCCGGCATCGCGAGGCGCTTCGTCGCCGGCCCGCGCGCGGCCTGCGTTCCGGGCCATAGACTCGCCCAACGCAGTCAGAATCTCCGCCTGTTGCGCGGGAGAAGCGTCGACAAAGTTTTTGCCGAACAGCGCCGTGGTGCGAACATCCACATCCGCCAGACCATTCCGGAACTGGGTTCGGTCGGGCTCGTCGTACCACTCGGTCAACATCAGCTCGATGAACTCACTTGCGCCGACGTCGGTGGCTCCCGGCGTTTCGGTCCGAGGAAGAATCAGATCTGCCATCGTCCGCACGGTGGCGAATTGATGGGCGTTCAACGTGCGCGGAGAAACCTGTATCTCAAGCAGCCGGCGGGCTCTCCGCAGAACTGAAAGTAGATTGGTTGGCGCTAGTTCAAGGGCTGTACCGGTCGCCAGCAGTCGAAGCGCTTCGCGTCTTTCCATGAGAGGTTCGGCCCTTCGCAGAATATTCTATGTTACCTGACCGCGCGATTTTCAGGTGAAGGCCCGGTGGACCGAGTTTGAGTGGGCCAATTGACGATCTCGGTGTTGGGGTAGTAGTGGCTCAAGATCTGGCGGAAATCCGCACCCTCTTCGGCCATGGCCTTCGCTCCAGACTGGCAGAGTCCGATGCCGTGGCCCTGGCCGGTTCCCTCCACAACGGTCTGACCGCGCTCCGTCTTCACGACGAAGTCATTGCTGGGGACGGCGCTCCAGCCAAGGCGGCGATCAATGTCCAGGCGCGCCGATTCGTTGGAACTGCGCAGGGTGGCAGCGTCCTGAGCGGAGATGCGACTCGACCAGCGCGCCGGATGCGCGAGGCAATGCTTGCACTCAACCGAGTAGTAGGGATAGGCGGCGGGAGCGAGCCCTAATTCCGCGGGAGTGCGCGTGTGCCCGCTGCAACTGCGGGTGTACATAGCTGCGATGGGATGCGAATCATAGGCGAGCACGAGGCCGCGCGTGGCCGCGACCGCTTGGGCCGCTGCAGTCGCTGGCGCGGGGGGTTCACGGAGAAACTGGCAATGGGTTGTGTCGCAGAAATCGAACTCGCGATGGCGTCCGCGACTGGCGACGAGATAAGAACGGGCGGCGACGGCCTGAGCTTTCAGCGCCTCGATCGGCGTCTCAGGCGTGCTCTCCGCCGCTACGATGGATGCCACGGCCGTTTCGCGGTCCATGACGACGATCGCGATCAGCGATCCGGCGGAAGGTTTGATCTTGAGCGTGCCGTGGTAGTGGCGCGTGATTTTCTCGGGAACTGCCAGCACGAAGTCTACCGGTTCGCCGTTCCGCCCTGTGACCGTGAGTTCGCTTGCGCGGACAACACGGCTTCCTGCAGTCACCATCACCTGACGATCCGAGATGCGGACGGCTGCCGAGTCGACGCCGGAGCTCTTCTCGAGCACGAGAAGTTCTTCCCCGGCGCGTACGACCAACGCGGAACTGGCGGATGCGCTCACTTTCAGTTCGACGGGATGAAACAAGCCAAGCACGCCGATGCGAACGTCAGCATCGGATGAGTGACTCAGGCTTGTGCCTCGCGCGAGGACAAGCGAGCAAACTGGGGTGAAGACGAGGACACTAAGGGCAAGCGAGCACAGCGCGAGCCAGAGTTTGACGAGGTGCGTGGTTTTCATGCGCACACCGCTAATCCTCGATCCGGCGCAGCATCTGTCCGGCAGTTTTCGCGGCTTGTGCACCTGGAACTCCGTGCACGCGGACCAGTAGAAGTATTTGAGGATCATCGGCAGGCATGAGCACTACCGTGAAGCCGTCTCCGGGGGCGTGCCGGGAGTGAGTGCACGCCGCCGTCCCCGTTTTGACGAGAACATCGGGAGAGGGGAAAGCTCGATGCACTTGCGCTCCGGTTCCATGCCGAGCCGAGAGAGCCATCCCGTCCAGAATCTGGCGCACGCCGGGTTGCTGGCGCTGGCGAGCCAGTTCGAGATAAGCGTGAGCCAGGCGCAAGGGCGAAGTCTGCCAGCCGTTTCCAAGACCGGCGAGTTCGGCTCCAGACGCCTCCTGCGCCGGACGATCAAGTCCGAAGCGGGCGGCAGTCGGAGACACATCGGCAGCAGTCAGATCCGCGGTGAGCATGCGGAAGTAGGAGTTGCACGAGTGTGCGATGGCCGCGGTCAGATCAATCTCGCCATGCCCGCGAGGAAGCCAGCATCCTGTCGACGTTCCGCGACAAGTGTGGATCGGATAGCGATAGGCATGTTCTTCGCCATAGGCCAGAGCGGTGAAAGGCTTGAGCAGCGAACCCATGGGAATGGGAGTGTCGGGATGATTCCAGCGGGAGGCGAGGATGCGGCCCGAGTGAGCGTCCAGCAGCAGAAAGGAAACGTCGCGGCTGGGGAAGTCGTGGTTCAACGTCTGCGCCGCGGACTGCGCGAACAACGTTGAACTGCTGCCCTGGTTGCTGCTGGATTCTCCGATGTCGGATGGCTGGCTGTCGACCGCCTCTGATTCGACAGCTCCGGCGTGCCCGCGGGCGGGCCCGGACGCCGGTGACTGCGACGGGCCCATCAGGCTCAGTATCGTCAGGGTCAGCGATAGCGCGATGTGTCTTATTGCGACCATTCGTAGGTAACGGTCTGCCGGACTTTATCTCCTTCCCCGCGAACTTCTATTCGTTCCACCGAGACACCAGCCAGTGTCGAGCTTAGACTAGCCATGTTACTGGAAAAGAATTGCGGTTGCCGTTCCGAGTTCCGCCCGTAGGCGATGCCCGCATTAGGCCGGTCGACAAGACTCGCGAAGCGCGTGAAGTTGTAGTGTTCGTGCCGATGATTGAATGCGGCGAGCAGTTGCGCGGGCTTGCGATCGGACTTGCGGCTGAAGTCCGACAGCATGGACTCCATCAGCGCGGGCGCGTCGCTTACCAATAAATATTTTCCTCGAACTGCGGCTGCGAGTGGCCACAAGCCATCGAGTTCCTGATATCCGGATTCCTGTTGCCAGCCTACGCCGAGCTGGCTGGCGGTTAGACCAGGGCGAACGAAATCGGCCAGCGCCGATTGAACACCAGCCTCGTTCCAATCCGAAGCCGCGACCAGAACTACGGCGGAATGAATGCGCGCGAAGACGCCCGCTTTGTCACCCTGGGTCGATTGCACCTGAAGAGAAGCGAGGATCTGTGTCTTGCTCAGCAGTTCCTGCAGCGCGGATGTGGACTGCTGGGCCGGGCGCGCAGCCGGGGCCTGATCGATGCGCGTCTCCAGGTCGGAGCCTCCGCCCTGCTCGCCGGAAGTGAGCTGCACTTGGGGCGCTATTTGCGAGGCCGGTTGAGGGCCCAGATGCGGCGCCAGGAGCTTGGTTTCGAGCAAGGCAAAACAGGCGTCCGCCGAGGGATTGGCCGTCGCGACGTACACGCCCGCATCGTCAGGGACGAGGCGCGCCAGCTCGGCTGCAGTCGAAGGTCCGTCTGCTGACGGTGCGGATTCCAATTCCTTTTTCCTGATCAGCACTCGTTCTTCGCGGTACTCTCGGCTGGAGCGGACGAGGTCCGAAACCGCAGCCGAATACTGCGAGAGATCGGTGATGTTCTGCTGCACCCAATACGTGCGGAAGTATCCATTGGGTACGAGTTTTTCGAGATCAAGCACCATGCGCAGGTCGCCGGCTGGACCGGCCGCCGCAGTCGATTGCGTCCACCAGGGCTCGCTCTCGATGGTGCGATCCGGTTTGCCCGACATGAGTTGGAGGGCGCCCGCCATCAAGTCTTCGCGCGTAGCTAGCAACAAATAATCGCCCGCGATCGCGAAGGCCACTTCGCGCTTCGATTCCGGATCGCGGCGCAGGTAGAAGTCCACTCCACCCGCGCTGCGCGGTTCAAATTTCGCACGCGTTTGCCACAGTGTGGTCTCCATCGCCTTGGCCGAGGGGAGATACGTGATGTACAGGAACTGCAGGTTGCCGATGTCGTAGAGTGCGAGCGCGCTGCGTTCGCCCGAAACCTGCGTGAGAAAACTCATGTCCGGAGGCAGCCCCGCCGCGACCGTGAATTGATCGCTGGCTCCCTTCAGGCGTAGAAACAGGCGAGAGCGGGAAAAGACTTCATAGTTGTCGCTTTGAATCCATTGCCGCTTCTGCGGCGAGGAATTCCAATCGCTGAGCAGTGCGGAGAAATCTTTCGCTTCCAGATAGAGAAGCGGTCCCGCGGGAACATATTTGGAGAGCGGCAGCGCGGCTGGCGCGGCCGCTCGATATGCGGCCCAGCCGATTCCTGCGCATGCGACAGCGATACAGAAAACTTTGGCGATGCGGTTCATGGCGTCACGCCTCCGGGTTTCACGCCAGCTTGGGCAGCGGCGGCTTTGGGTGCGGAAATCGAACGGGCCAGCAATTGAGGGCGAACCACGCGGTCTTGTTCCAGAGGTTCGTGCAGAAGCGGCTGGCGAGCGGCGTTCTGGCGCTGGATGCGCAGTGCCGCTTTCGCATCTGCGATTTTGCGCAGCAACACTTTGCGAATCGCCGGGGAACTCTCCGCGCGGCGAGCACTGTCGTAGTAGGCCACGGCATCGTCGAGCCGATTCAGCCGGCTCATGGTGTCGCCGATCATTTGCGCGACCTCGGCCTGCTGTGCGCGAGAGAGTTTCACGGCGGCGGTTGCTGGGGCGTTGCCCTCGTCGTCGCTATCTTCTTCCTCGTAGCCAGAGCCCGCAATTAGGGCTTCCTCGTTTTCGTTTCCATCGCCAGCTATGCCGGCAGCGTTGCGCAGGAACTGCGTCTGGAACAGCGGCTCCATCACGCCGATCGCATATTCGTTGGCATTCGCGGCGGCGGCAGCTTGGAACAGCGGCACTCGAGCCTCATCGCGTCGCGGAAAATCAATGATGCAATGGCTCAAAAGCCGAAGCTTTGCCGGTAGGTCCGTTACATTCTGAGCAGCTTTGACGCGGGCCGCATAGAAGTAGAATTTGTCGGCCGAGGTGGCTGTGATCGCCGCGGGATCGCCGGCCAGCAGGTTCAGTTCTACGCTGCCCAGGTCGGAGTGCAGCCGCCCGGCAAGCGCTGCGGCAGATTTGAGTCGCAGATCATACGAAGCATTGGACGCGGCGGCAATCGCGGTAAAGGCCTCCTGGGCGACGGCAGCCTCCTGGCCGGCTGCAAGCCTCGCTTTGGCGAGACGCAGGCGGTAGGAAGAATCCCACGGCGCGGACTTCACCAGTTGATCGAGGAACTCGACTGCCTCCGCGTTGTGCCCGGTTTTTTCCAGCAGAGCCGCGGCGGGATCAAGGTTCTCGAACGGGTTCCCGACGGCGACAACCAGGCGATGCAGAAGATCGAGAGCACCGGCCGTGTCGCCCGAAGCGAGACGGATCTCGGCGAGTCCCAGGAAGTTGGCCGCAACCAGCGTATGTTCTTCAATCTCGCGGGCAAAGACCAGTTCGAGAATCTTGCGCGCCGCTTGCTTGTCGCCGGATTCAAACAGGCGGCGGGCCGCGGTGCGGAGAATCTCAGACGCGGGCGCTTTTTGCGGCTCTGCGCGATATGTCGTCAGTTTTGCATCCAGAGTTCCGAGCTGCGCGGCGACTCGCAGGTCAAGCGGGACTAGAGCACCAGCTTGGGCCGTGCGAGTTTCTTCGGGAAGCGCTGCGATCGCGGCGGCCGCGGCTGCGTACTGCTTGGTGCGAACCAGGTATTGAACCCAGCGCAGTTGCCATGAACCGAGATCCTGTTCGGCGTATTGGCGCTCCAGACCATTTAGTTTGGCGACCGCACTCTCCTTCGACTGGAGAATGCGCTGGAAAATTGGCGCACGCTGAGCGAG
>Ga0209517_10007752_pt1 | contig 12754 bp, 6 predicted proteins | sample PeaSoiMetSII2010_FD_187695 | JGI IMG/M metagenome (GOLD analysis project Ga0209517, IMG submission 187695) | Peat soil microbial communities from Weissenstadt, Germany - SII-2010 (SPAdes) (version 2) | ecosystem: Environmental > Terrestrial > Soil > Wetlands > Peat | place: Germany: Weissenstadt...
CAAGAGGTGGCCGTCCTGGAAGGCTGGCGGAGCGGCGGGATACGCATAGCGTTCACCCCGGAAGGCGAGTTCGTGGTCAGTAATGGCTGGGAGGGCAAGCTGCGCTTCTGGCATTGGCGGACCGGCCAGCAGGTCCTCAGCCACCCGGCGGGTTCCAACCTTCGCTTCAGCCCCGATGGCCGCCTCATTATCCAGGAGGGCAATCGTCTCAAGCTCATCGAGGTAGCGGTCGGCCGGGAATATCGTACCCTGGTCCAGCAGTCGAGCCCGGGCAAGGACCTGGACTACTGGGGCGGCGCCGTCCACCCTGACGGCCGCCTCCTGGCCGGGGCGATGAGTGACGGCGCCCGCCTTTGGGACCTGGAAACAGGGGACGAGGTCGCTCGCATCGGGCCGAACGCGGTCTGGGGCGTGGCCTTCACTTTCGAGGCCCTGCTGACTAACGGCCCGGACGGACTGTTCCTGTGGCCGATCCGTCATGACGTGAAAACTGGGACGCCCGGGCAGATCGGACCGCCTCGCCTTCTCAACGGAGGCACTGCCACAGGCATCAGCTGCAGCTCCGATGGACAGCTCATTGCCCAGCCCATCTCCAACGGCGCCTTGGTGCTGCACCGAGACCACACCGAGCGGTCGATCTGGCTCGGGCCGCAGCAAGACGTGCGCGGCGCCTGGATTAGCCCCGACGGCCGGCTTGTAGCCACGTTCACCCACCGCGGCGGCGTCAAGATTTGGGAGACGGAACACCGGCAACTCGTCAAGGGACTCAGCTGGGCCGGCCCCCCCGCATTCAGCCCTGATGGGAAGCGCTTGGCCGTATCGGCGGCTGAGGGCGGCCGCATCCTGACTGTCGGCACCTGGGAAGAGGGGCCGGCCATCCCGTCGGGTGTCATGGCCTTTTCCCCGGATGGGAACCTCCTGGCCGTGGACGCCGGCCAAGGTGTGATCCTCCTGCTCGATCCGGCCACTGGCCACGAAAAAGCCCGGCTGGAAGACCCCCACCAGGACGTCGCCAACTGGCTCGGCTTCACGCCGGACGGCACGCGCCTGGTCGCCGTCTCCGACGACGGCAAGGCGATCCACGTCTGGGACCTGAAACGAATCCGGGCGGAGTTGGCCAGGCTCGGTCTGGACTGGGACGCGTCGCCCTACCCGGAACGTGCCGACCCCGCCCCCGGGTCGTTGGAGGTCCGGGTGGTTGGCGCCGAATCGTTGGCCAAATTGCCGGAGGCGATGGCGCTGAATAATCAGGCGTGGCGCCTCGTCACGGGGCCGGAAGGGCAGCGCAACCCGGCCCGGGCACTCGAGCTGATTCAGCAGGCGATCGAGCGGCAGCCGGACAACCCCCTCTTCCTGAACACCCTGGGCGTGGCCCAGTATCGCAATGGGCAGTACGCGGCGGCGGTCGTCACCCTGGAGAAGAGCCTGGCCGCCGGCAAGGGCCAGGCCGACGGCTTCGACCTCTTCTTCCTGGCGATGTGCCAGGCCAGGGTTGGCGAACCGGCCAAGGCGAAAGACTGCTTCGACCGGGCGGTGAACTGGATGGAAAGGCAAAAGGACCTGCCGGGGCAGGCCGTCGAGGAATTGAAGACCTTCCGGGCCGAGGCGGAGGAAGCGTTGCGGCAGAAGTGACCCTCAGCGCGACCCCGGCTTGCCTTTGCGGCGCGACGGCTTTCTGCGGGGTCGCAGTCCCTTCTCGTGCAGCCACTTGTCGGCCCAATCCCTCTCTGCGCCGAGCAGCGGCGGGTCGGGGGCGATGCCGTAGTTCAGCGTGCCTTCGTAAGCGCCGTTGCGGTAGCACTGCTCGACCAGCGCCTGCAGGTTCAGCGGCACGTCGGCGTCGTCCGGCCGCAGTGGGACGTTCACGACCGGCAGGCGTTCCCACAGCGGCATCGGGTAGACCTCCGCCTTGTCGCGGCGCGTGGCCCGCCGGACGCAGGCCATGTACGGCGTGCGGAAGTGGGGCTTGAGGTGGTCCAGGGGGAACGCCAGCGTGTGGGTGCCGAAGCGGTTCAGGTCGATCTCGACCAGGTTTGTGTCGGACGAACAGATCTCGCGCTGCTTGCGCAGGTACTGCTTGCTGTTCCGGCCCGGGGACTTATTGCTCGGGCTGAGGAATTCGATGACGGTGACGACGCGATTGCCGCTTTCAGTGTCGATGATTTCGAGGAAAGTTGCGGTGGCTGGCTCGGGCTCGGTATCAATGAGGAGCGGCTCCGACAGGGGCACGCCCGCTTCCGGGCGTGTTTCCAGCCCCCGCCGGGCGGCGCACTCGACCACCCAGACATCGGAGCACAGCGGGTGGCGAGCGATGTTTGCGGGCATCTCCGGCATCACGCGCTCATTGATGCGGGCGCGCAGAGAACGGGGGAGAATGGGCTGGATTGTGTCGCTTGAGTAGACGACAAGGCCGGCGTGGACGTCGCGCCAGTGAGCTTCGAGATACGGGTCCATCCCGGGGAAGGGGCTTGGCATCGGTCGGCCTCGGCGGGCGCGAAGAGAAGCGTGAGTCTGCGTCGGATCCTGTTATACCATGAGGCGGCAAACCGACCTAGCCCGCCTGACGATGCCGTGGCGTGGCGACCGAACCTCCCGCAGTCGATTGAGCAAAGGCGGCGGAGTCGGCGGTTGAAGGGACCGGGCCCGTGCGGGTTGGGGGATGGGGTCGCCGCTCAGGGGTGTCCTCCCGGGCGAGAATCTGAATGGTCGATCAGTTAACTGGAGTACAGTAAAGAGGCCGCCGGGTCAAGAGAGAAAACCGCACGAACGTCGCGACGGTGCTTGACAGACGGCGCAAGTGATGTTCTAAACGAAGGGACGGCCGTGCCGGCGTTGGCGGACCACGGCGGTGTTCGCTGTCGTGGCCTGTGTGATGCTGACCGGGCAGTCAGGCTAATCAGTTCGTTCGACTTGGCGGATCTCAGTTGCCGCCAAAAGCGCGCAGCGCTTCCGCCTTGCGGATGTCGGCCCCGCTGCTGAACTCGGTCGTTAGAAAAGAGGAGCAAATGAAGGGATATGACGTTCACCAGTCATTGGTCGAAGATGTTAGCCAGGGTTGGGTTTGGATCCACGATCCTGACTTGAATGCTGAGCTGGACGCCCAACGGCGCATCATTTGCATAAAGTCACAGCCTTCCGGGAAGAGCGTCTACTGCGAGGCGTTGGTCATCGGGCCGGCCGATGAGACTTATTATAACCATGTGAGACGGAGTCGCGGCCATTCTGATGCAGACCTTCACACAAATCCGACCATTCTCATGAACGCTTGGTACCGTCAAAAACTCGGAATAGCATACGGGAATAACCAGCTGCATGTGACGATCAGCAAGGTCCCATTATGGCACGGGATCCGCGCTTGCCTTCATCATCCACAGGTTGTGGTACGGCTGGCAACGTGGCTCGGATTCCTCGGTGTGCTCTTGGGGATTTTGGGAGTTGTGTTTGCCATCATACCACTATTCGAGAAGAAACCGTAATTTGTGACCACGACGGAATCCGGGCGCCCGTGCCGCCTTGGTCATTTCCGGCGTCCCTCGCATCGATCACGAGACCAGCGATTGCAGGCCGAGGAGTCCGAACGTGACCATTGCGGTTCTTGGATGGGGATCGCTCCTGTGGGCGGAGGGAGTCCTTGATTTGGCGACGGCTTGGTCCCGGGGCGGTCCTCAGTTACCAATTGAGTTTTCACGAGTGTCGGAAAGCCGGGCCGGCGCGCTTACCTTGGTCCTGGACCCCCAGAATGGTGAATGGAATTCGACGTGGTTTGCCATCAGTTCTCAGCGGAATCTCAATGATGCCATCCGTAGCCTGAGCCGACGAGAACACACAGACCCGGAATCCATCGGCTACGTGAATTGCAGAAATGCTCAGTGTCGCAGCCATGTTCTACCCTCAGCTTCCAGGGCTATTAGTGACTGGGCCGCGGAGAACGACATCGACGCGGTAATCTGGACTGATCTCCCTTCAAATTTCGGCGAGGTGGACAAGACCAAGTTCGCGGACGTGGAGCGCCCGAACATGGCTTTTACGGTGGACAACGCCGTAGAATACCTATATGGCTTGAGAACAGACGGTGCCGCGAAAGCCCGCGAATACATCAAGAAGGCGCCGCCGGAAGTTGACACCCCATTACGGCAACGGCTGCATGGCGATCCGTGGCTTGATGAGTAGCTCACCGCGGCGGAGGGGGCGACCCGGCGGTAGTTGGCTTCCTTGTCGCTACGACCCCGCTGACGGCACACAAAGTGCTGACAGGAAAAACGGGCAATCCAGGAGTGTTGTTCCTAACGAAAACATGCGGTTGAGCGGGTGGACCTGGGGACAGTTCCTACAAGTCTTTTGCCGCGCTATTTGGCTACAATGCCGGCGTGGTCGTATCGGCTGGTGGAGGAGATGACACGCCGCGAGGCCGAAGGGGGTGTCGAGCGAGGGGGGACAGGTGATGACCAACTCAGGCGCCGACCGCAACCCGGTGGATCGCCTCGCGGAGGAGTTCGCCGAACGGCTGCGCCGCGGCGAGAGGCCGTCGCTGGCCGAATACCTCGGCAAGTACCCGCAGCACGCCGACGAGATCCGCGAGTTGTTCCCCACACTCGCCGCGCGGGAGCAGCCGGGGACCGGCGCCGGCGACCTAACCACCCCCTACGAGCGCGGCCCCGAGCCGGCCCGGCCCACCAGGCCGGAGCGCCTCGGCGATTACCGCATCCTGCGCGAGGTCGGCCGCGGCGGCATGGGCGTCGTCTACGAGGCCGTCCAGGAGTCGCTCGGCCGCCACGTCGCCCTGAAGGTGCTGCCGGGGCACGCGCTGCTCAACCCGACCTACCTGGAGCGCTTCCGCCGCGAGGCCAAGGCCGCGGCCAAGCTGCACCACACCAACATCGTGCCGGTCTTCGGCGTCGGCGAGTGCGACGGCGCCCACTTCTACGCCATGCAGTTCATCCAGGGCGAGGGACTCGACAAGGTCCTGCACGACCTGAAGCACCTGCGCGGCCGGATGGCGGCGGGGTCTCCGGCGACAGCCGGCACCGAATTCGGCCGCAGCCTCGTCCAGGGCCTCGTGAGCGGACAGTTCGCGCCGGCGCCTGACGCGGCCGCCGACCAGGCACCCCGATCCGGCACCGATACCGGCCGGGAGGCCAGGGCCGGCTCGACGGCGACGCTGTCCGCGGGCGCGTCGGTCGGCGAGTATTACCGCAGCGCCGCGCGCCTCGCCCTGCAGGTGGCCGACGCCCTGGCCTACGCGCACCGCGTCGGCATCCTGCACCGCGACGTCAAGCCGTCGAACCTGCTGCTCGACGTGGCCGGGACCGTGTGGGTGACCGACTTCGGCCTGGCCAAGATGGAGGGCGGCGACGAACTGACGCAAACCGGCGACATCATCGGCACCATCCGCTACATGGCGCCCGAGCGCTTCGACGGCCAGTCGCTGCCGCAGAGCGACGTGTACAGCCTGGGGCTGACGCTGTACGAATTGCTGGCGCTGCGGCCGGCCTTCGACGACACGAACCGGGCCCGGCTGATCGACAAGTCGCTGCACGAGGCCCCGCTGCCGCCCAGCCGTATCGACCCCGGCGTGCCGCGCGACCTGGAGACGATCGTGCTGAAGTGCCTGCGCAAGGACCCCGCCGAGCGCTACCCCACCGCGGAGGAGTTGGCCGAGGACCTGCGCCGCTTCCTGGCGGATCGGCCGATCCGGGCCCGGCGGGCGAGCAACGCCGAACGGGCCTGGCGCTGGTGCCGGCGCAATCCCGCGGTGGCGTGCCTGTTGGCTGCCGTGGCCCTGTCGCTGGTGCTGGGGACGATTGTGGCGTCGGCCTTCGCCGTCCGGGCCGACGCCAGTACACGGCAAGCCAAGGACGACCGCGACCGGGCCCGCGCGGCCGAGCACGAGGGCAAGCGCAAACTCTTCGAGTCCTACGTTTCCGAGGCCGACGCCATCCGCATGAGCCGCCGTCCCGGTCAGCGCTTTGGCACTCTGCGCCGCGTCCGGGACGCCCTCGACGTTGGCCGCGAGATCGGGCTGCGCGACGAGGACAAGGTACGCCTTCGCAACATCGCCGTGGCGGCGCTGTGTCTGCCCGACATGGAGCCGGGCCTGGAGTGGCCCGCCGGTCCTGACAAGCCGTTGCCCGACGGCCTCGATCCGGTCTTCCGCCGCCACCTCCTCTCCGCGTACGCCCTCGCCGGCTTGCCCCCACCCGTCCACGGGCTGCGCGGCGACTCGTGGTACAGTCCGGACGGCCGCTTCGTCGCCCTGGGGACTCGGGGGTACACCGGCGGCAAAACGGACACGGTGCCGGCCCGCGTGTGGCGGATCGATGGGCGGGGGCCCGTCCGCGTGCTGGACGACCTCGACGGCGCCCACGAGGATGCCACGGCGTTCTACCCCGATGGCCGCCAGGTGGCCTTCGGGCATCGCGACGGGACGGTGACCGTCTACGACACGGAAACGGGGCGCCGGCTCCGCGACCTGCCGCCGGGACCGGGACCGACCTACTGCCTGGCCTACCACCCCCGTCTGCCCCGCCTGGCGGTCGCCAACGGCAGTGAAGTTGTCATCTGGGACATCGAAACGGGAAAGCGACTCCTGCGCCTGGGCCACCCGGCGAGCGTTTCCGCCGTGGCCTGGCACCCGCGCGGGCACCGCATGGCGGTCGGCTCCGGCGGCTATCAGATCCACCTCTGGGACGCGGAATCCGGGCGGCTGCTCACCGGCCCCTGGCAAGGCCACAAAACTGATGGCATCCGTCTCACGTTTAGCCACGCCGGCGACCGGGTCGTGAGCAACGACTGGGGCGGCGTCCTGCGCCTGTGGGACGCGGCCACGGGGCAGCTGCTCCTCAGCCAGTCGGGCGCGGGCGGGTTGCATTTCAGCTCGGACGACCAGTCACTCGGCATCACGGGGACCGGCGAAGTGAATCGCCTCGTCCGCCTGGCCGGCGGCCAGGAAATGCGCACCCTCCTGCGGCCGACGCCGCACGGCCCGGAGCCGATCCTCTCGGTCAGCGTCCACCCGGGCGGGCGCTTGCTGGCGGTCCACACGGCGAGCGGCTGCGGCCTTTGGGACCTGCTCACGGGCGAGGAACTCGACTTCGTGCCGGGGAGCTTCATGCGCTGGGGAGGGGTAAGGCTCGACGGCACCGGCGCGCTTTGGGTCTTCGGGAACGCGGGCCTGCTGCGCTGGCCGGTACGAGCTTCCGCCGACTCCCCGGACCGGCTGCGCGTCGGCCCGCCGGAGTGGGTGGCGAACAAGCCCGCGAACGTGGTGGACAGCGGCTTTTCGTGCTCCGCGGACGGGCGGATCGCCGTGGTGCCGCTCCGCAACGACGGGGCCTTCGTGATCCACCGCGGCCCGCCCCGGCGCACGTTTCGCCTGGGTCCCCAGCATGACGTGCGTCTCGTCGTCGTCAGCCCCGACGGCCGCTGGGTGGTGACCGGAAGTCACTGGTACGACGAGTCGGGAAGCCGCTTCAAGGTGTGGGACGCCGACACCGGCCGGCTGGTGGCCAACTTGCCTTATCCGGACGTGGCCGAACTCGGCGGCTTCTCCCCCGACAGCCGTTGGCTGCATTACTCCGATGGCAAGCAAAGTCAACGGCTGGAGGTCGCTTCCCTCGCCGCGATCCCCGTCCGCCCGGCCGGCGACATCGCCCCGGCCAACGCGCGCCCCTGGGAGGAGGGCTGGCGGAGGGAGCGGGTGCTGATCGGCGGCACCTTCAGCCCGGACGGCGGTTTCCGAGCGGAGGGCAGCGGCAATGGCACGATTCGATTGCTGGCCCCCGACGCGGAGAATGAAATCGCCCGCCTGCCCTCCCCGGAAACGGGGTCCATCTCGCCCAACGGCTTCAGCCCGGACGGCACGCTTCTGCTGGCCAGCGGCGCGGAGAGCGGGGCGCTGTACGTCTTCGACCTGCGCCGCATCCGCGAACAGCTGGCGGAACTGGACCTCGACTGGGACGCCCCACCCTATCCGCCGCGCAAACCGGAGGAAGCCCGGCCGGCGGTCGATGCCCCGCTCCAGGTAAAATTGCTCGATGCCGAGTGGGGCCTGAGCCGGCCGAAGCTGGCCCAGTACGAGGGCCGCAAGGCGGTCGAACGACTCTTCCTCAACCCGTTCGACCCCGATGCCCACTACCGGCTCGGCGGCTTGCTTCTGGAGTCGGGACAGTTCGCGGACGCTCACGCCCACCTGACCGCGGCCCTCGCCTTCCGCCCCGACCTGGAGACGGCCTACCTGCTCCGTGCCGAGGCCGCGGCGCGCCTGAAGCGCTGGGACGAGGCCGCGGCCGACGCCACGCGCTTCCTGGAGAAATGTCCCTACGACACCCACGCCCGGCTGCTGCGGGCCGATCTCAACCGCGCCCGCAAGCGCCACGACGAGGCGGCCGACGACCTGACCGCCGTGATCGCCACCTACCCGCAGGACGCTGAGCTGTACGAACGGCGCGCCGACTGTTACCAGGCGCTTGGACAAACCGACAAGGCCGCGACTGATCGGGAGAAGGCGCTCAAGATCGGCGCCAGCGACCCGACCCGGCTCAACAACCAGGCGTGGCGCCTCGTCACCGGGCCGGAAGGGGCGCGCGACCCGGCCCGGGCGCTCGGGCTGATTCAGAAGGCGCTCGAGCGGGAGCCGGACAACCCCCTCTTGCTGAACACCCTCGGCGTCGCGGAGTACCGCAATCGCCAGTACGCGGCCGCGGTCGTCACCCTGGACAAGAGCCTTGCGGCGAGCAAGGGCCGGTCCGACGGCTTCGACCTCTACTTCCTGGCGATGTGTCACGCCCGCCTCGGCGACCCGGCGCGGGCGAAGGACTGCTTCGACCGCGCCGTGAAGTGGACCGAGGCCCTGAAGGATCCGCCGCCGCACTATGTCGAGGAGCTGCGGAATTTCCGAGCGGAGGCGGAGGAGGTGCTCAAGGAGAAGGAAGAGCCGAAGGGGAGGAAGGACTGACGGAAACTGCGACTTCCCTTTCACCCCGTGGCCTCCGCCATGTCTGGCCTTTTGTTCATGGAAAACCGCGAAAGTTCAGACAACGGGCTCGATATGTAGGGGCTGCGCCGACACCGCCGGCCCGGGCAGGCGCCCCCACCGGTGCCGAGCCAGGCCGGCGCCGCCGGGGCGGGAGGGCCCGCCGGGTTGCTACAACACCACCCCCGGCAAGTGCGAGGCAGGCACGGTGGGTGAGCAACCGGCGGCGACTGCGGCTCTCGGGTCCCGACACGTGCGCGGAACGGCCAGTCGTTCAGTCTGGTCGTCGTAGCTCGCCGCGGAATTGGCGGAAGTCCTGACGGGGGCGCAGGGGGTCAAAGTCCTTGCCGGTATCGAGAAGCTTTAGGTTGTCAGAATCCTCGAACCATCTTTGTTCGTGGGCCCTTCGCAACAAATTGACGGCGTCTGCCGCCCGGCGATTAGCGTCCCGGGACTCGTCGCCGGCCGTGGCCAAGGCCAGGGCGCGAGCAACGCGGACCAGCGTGTCTGCTGGCACCGCCGGGCCGGCCCCGGACTCGGCGGCACTGTCGGCGGCCTTGAGCGCCTCTTCGCGCGGGCCGAGGCGCAGTAGGCAGGTTGCTCGGCCTGCTTGTGCTTCGGCGGACTGTTGCATAGCCAGGGGATGGTTGTGGTCGCGCTTCCAAACCTGACCCAGGGGCTCGATCGCCTTGTCGTACCAGCCGAGCGCCTCCCCGAATTGCTGCTGATCGGCGTCGAGGTCGCCGAGACCGACCAATCCCACGGCGAGTTCGGCGGCGTAATCTGGGATCTGAGGACTCTCCTCGTAGAGGTCCCGGTGGTGGCGAACGGCGCGCTCGAACAACTTACGGGCTTCGTCCGGCCGCGCCGTGCGGTAGAGTTGTCCCAGATTGAGGCAGGCGTTCGCCAACTCCTCTCGGTGCGACGGGACTTTCGGTTGCTCTTTGGCCAGTCCCGCCAGAATGTCAATCACCTCATCGTACCGACCGGCAGCCTCGTCTGGATGCCCGCCCGCCTGGAGTGCGTTGGCCAGGTGGTTGAGCGTGCTGGCGAGGAAGGCGCGGTATTCGGGCTTTTTCTGATCGACCTTTTTGACGAGATAGTGCCGGTGCGTCAGCGCCTCGCGGTGGCTCTCTTCCGCTTCTTTCGGCTTCCTGAGGGCCAGAAGGGCCCGGCCCTTGTTATCCAGGAGGTGCGCCAGCGTGTGGCGATAGACGTTGGGCCGCGGGCCGTTCTTGAAGAGCGAGCGTAGTTCCGCTTCACATTGTTCGTGTTCGTATAACTCCAGCGCCGCCGCGTGCTCCCCATCGATGAGGTACCAGTTGCCCAGGTTCATTCGCGCTTGAGCCCTGTCATGGCGCAAGGCCGGGTCCTCGGGAAACTGCTCGACCAGGCGCTCGTGGAGGGCGAGGTTCTTTTCAAGGAGTTGGCGCGCCTTGTCGCGCTCCCCCAGTGCGACGAAGTTGACTCCCGACGCGGACAACTCACGAGCAAACTCGCGCGCCACCTCGACGGTCCGCTCACCTCGGTTGCGCTCGCGCACCGCCCACACCGCAAGGGGGACGGACACCCCCGTCAGCAGGAGCAAGAACAGGGGCACAGCCGTCAGCAGCGCCGTCCAGCCACGGTGGCGCCGACACCAGCGCCAGGTCTGCTCCGGCCGGCCTGCCGGCCGCGAGAGGACCGGCTCATCGGCAAGGAAGCGGCGTAACTCTTCGGCCAACTCGGCGGCGGTATCGAATCGGTCTTCCGGCCCCTTTTCCAGGCAGCGCATGATGATCGCGTTCAGGTCAGGGTGCAGGCCCGAAACACGCTCGCAAACGGCGACCGGGGCGCATCCGACGACCTGGCGCTTCAAGGCGTCGGGGGCGGCCTCGAACGGTAGCCGGCCGGTGACCAATTGGTAGAGCGTGCCACCCAGGTTGTAGATGTCGCTACGGGGATCGACGTTGGTCGGGTCGTTGAACTGTTCCGGGCTCATGAAATCGGGCGTGCCCAGAACGCTGCCGCCCGCTCGGCGCGGCCCATCGTGGGCACGATTGACGCCGAAGTCGGCGACCTTGATCTGGTCTTTGTCCAGGAGCAGATTAGCGGGCTTGACGTCGCGGTGGACGAGTCCCCGCCCGTGCGCCGCTGCCAGCCCGAGGGCGGCCTGCCTGCCGTATTCGGCCGCGCGCCGGGGGTCGAGAGGCCCCTCCACCGCCAGCACCTTAGCAAGGGATGGGCCGTCCACAAACTCCATCACGAAAAACGGGTACGGGAACTCCGCGATTGCTGCCGGGACGTCATGGACGATGACGACATGCGGGTTCTTGACCCGGGCCGCGGCGCGGGCCTCGTCCTCAAACCGCGCGACGACCGCTGGCTGCCTAGCCAAATCGGGCGCCAGCACCTTTAGCGCCACTGGACGGTCGAGCTTTGTGTCGTGCGCTCGGTAGACGAAACCGTAAGACCCCGCCCCGATTAGCGCTTGGACCTGAAACTGACCCAGAGATCCCAACAGAGCCTCGGCGTCGTGGGAACCCGGAAAGCAGGGCGGCGGTGAGGGCAGCGACTCGTGCAGGCGCTCGAGGCTGCGCCGCGCCTCGTCGTCGGGCGGGGGCGCGGGTGCTGCGTCCTGTAACGGCCGCCACTCAATTGACTCGTCAAGGCCGGTCATTTCGTCCAGCGCCCGCGTGCAGTCCGGACACCTGGTCACGTGTTCGGCGAGGGCCCCTCGGGACGCCACGTCGCCGTCTTCCTCCAGAAAACGCCGCAATTCGCCCCGCGAAACCCCGCAGTTCATGGGCGCCTCCCGCCTCGTCTTATCCCGCCAGGTCCGCCGGCTCGAAGACTGTTTGGGCGACCTTTTTCGCACGAGACCTGTAGGCGTACAGCGAGGTCAGCTTGACGCCGAGCAGGTCGGCTACTTCCTTCGGGCTCCAATGAACCACATCGCAGAGGTAGAAGACCACCCACTCGACGGGGTTGGTGAGCCGGGCTTCGACCTGGGTGAGAAGCTCCTCGACGACCAGGCGGCGATGAACGGGCTCTACGTAGGCCACTAACTCCTCGCACGCTCTCTCCAGTTCCGCGCCGTCCTGGAAGTGCGCCATGCGCCCGTCGCCCTTCTTCTTGATGTCCCGCCACCGGTTCAGGACAACTGCCTTCAGCCAGCGGCGGAAGCTGGCGCTGTCACCGTCGGGCTTGTACTTCTGGATCCTGGCGTGGATCGAGACCAGGATGTCGTGCGTAATGTCTTCGGCGTCCTGCGGCCGCACACCGTTGTCCCGGCACCAGCGCAAGATCATGCCCCCGTAAACATCGACGAACTCCTTCCAGCCGTCCCCGCCACGAATCCGTTCGATCAGCGACGCGCGCGTGCCTGATCCCGATGTGCCCGACATGAGTAGTACGCTCCAGAGAGGGATAACCTAACAACATTTTTCGCCTGCGCCGGTAGCCGGTCAAGCCTCTGGACGGGCGTTAACCTCCCGGTCTTCCGGGTTCGTACAGATTCTGCTGGGGATTTGTAAGGTTTCGCTCCCCCCGTTCGTTCGATCTACAAGTCGTGACTACGACCAATCGCTTGAGCGGCGGACGAAGCCGTTCGAGTCGGACATCAAGGGTCGCCTCGCGCCGGCCCTGGCGGGCGGCGGTGGGCAGCCCTCACCGATCAGCGGGCGGGAGCCGTCTCGCCCACGGCTCCCGCCATAAGCCCCTGCGGCGGTCCTTACCCCGACCCCTGCCGGCTGGCCCGGCAGGTGAAGCAGGTCGAAGGCTACAGGTCGTGGCGCAGCGCTG
>Ga0209517_10007753_pt1 | contig 12754 bp, 5 predicted proteins | sample PeaSoiMetSII2010_FD_187695 | JGI IMG/M metagenome (GOLD analysis project Ga0209517, IMG submission 187695) | Peat soil microbial communities from Weissenstadt, Germany - SII-2010 (SPAdes) (version 2) | ecosystem: Environmental > Terrestrial > Soil > Wetlands > Peat | place: Germany: Weissenstadt...
TCGCGGCTTCTTTGCAGGCTTGTGGGGTGGTTTTTCCGTTCGCGATGCTCACTTCAATCTGCCGCAGCATCGTCACGATTTGCTCTGGCTTGTACCTCTGGATGGGCATGACCTGCTTTTCCTCCAAGTGGATTCTCTCTCATTCCACTTGGTACAAATTTCGCCGGTCAGGTCATCAAAGCAGGGGGCGAGCCGAATCTGGATTACTGACGTCACTATCATCTCGCCGGAGAATCTCGATCACATCGCAGAGGGTAACGTGCTGATCGAAGACGGACGCATTGTCAGCGTCGAGCGGAGAAAAGGGACGAAGAAGCCTGCCGGCGCAACCGTCGTTTCCGGGAAGGGACAATTCCTTATTCCCGGCCTCATTGACTCGCACGTCCATCTTGCTTCCATTCCCGGCGTGCAGTTCGAGATGAGCTTGGGTCCCGATGCAGCCAAGTCGGTGATGATCAATGAATACCTCAAGCAACTCCCGCGGTCCTATCTGTATTTCGGTTACACCACGCTGGTCGATTTGGCTGTGGTCGATCGCCGAGTGTTGGATGAATTCAGGCAAGCCCCGCTGCATCCTGATTTGTATGACTGCGGGCAATCTCTGCCGATCGCCAATGGGTATCCGATGTCGTTTGCACCCCCGGCAACACGCTTCCAAGTCTTTCCCAACTTTATCTACGATCCTAAGCAAGCCTCCAGCATCCCTCCTGAATACAGGCCGGAAGATCACGCTCCGGCGGCAGCCGTAGCCAGGGTGAAGAACTCCGGCGGGATTTGCATCAAAACCTACTTCGAGCGCGGCTTTGGGAGGGAGAGGAACTTGCCTGTCATCAGCGCCGATAATATCGCAGAGATTCGCAAGGATGCGACTCAAGCCGGCCTGGTGCTCATGATGCACGCCAACTCATTTGAAGCCCAGAGATTTGCCGTCGACGGGGATGTGGACGTTATCGCGCATGGCATGTGGAACTGGGGGGATCTCCGCAACCAGTCCGAACTCCCGGCCGAAATCAAGAGCCTCCTGGATCGCATCGTGGACAAGAGGATTGGCTACCAACCGACGATTCAGGTCATGGGAGGACTGCGCGCGTATTTCGATCCCCAATACCTGACCATGCAAACAATTCCAAAGGTCATTCCTGCGGAAATGCTGGAGTGGTTCAACTCTCCCCAGGGCAAGTGGTTCAAGAAAGAAATCTCTGAGGACGATACACCGGACGCAGCTGTGCTCGAAGGATTCGACGGCGGCCCTCTCCGGCGCGTGCGCCAGGTAGTTAGCTACCTGGCGTCCAAAGACGCCAACTTTCTCTTTGGCACGGACACTCCTTCGGCTCCGACCTACGGGAATTTGCCTGGACTGAACGGCTATCTAGAGATGCAGCAACTCAAAAAGGCTGGTCTGTCTCTCAAACAGATTTTCAGGGCTGCCACCATCAACAATGCACGAAAGTTCAAGATCGATTCGCAGGTCGGAACGATTGGGCCGGGCAAAATAGCGAATCTCGTCCTGCTGAAGAAATCGCCACTAGAAAGTGTGGACGCGTACGACAGCATTGTCACGATTTGGGTTCATGGAAAGCAGGTTTCCCGCGCCAGTCTAGCAGCAAGTGCAGACAAGTAGCTTGTTACGGCGGAATGCTTGTCGGCAAAACCTTCCCTAATCGATAAAGTAAGGTTTGCCCGTCATCCGACCGGAATGCGAACCTCCCCCGCCGTCGGAGGCGAAGCTACCGCGGTATGGGGCAACAACTCAATAGGACGGGTGAAAAGTCACACGCACCGGCACGGGTGCTTCGGTCGGCAGCGACATCGAGTACTTCGACGAAATCACCATGCTGAAAGCATAGGAAGGAAGTGGAGATATGTGAGCAATTGCAGAGACGCACCTTGCTTGGTCTCTGCCGCCCGCACTCAGTTCTGTGGGAGTTCGTTTCTGGACACGCTTTGGATCCGTGCCAGCCAGTTCGTGACGATCGTCAGTGGCGCAGTTTGTTCCCTGTAGGTTCGCGTGTTCACCAGGAATCGCTTACCATCGCGAGTAGCGTCGTAAGACCCAACATTGTTCGGAAGCTGCATCCGAAACAATGGCTGGGAAGCAAGGACGCGAAATTCATTCGCTGACTCGCGTACCTGAACTGAGATGATCGTCAGGTCGTCCGCAATATAGAAGAGTTCCTGCCCATCCCCACGCCACCTGGGATCACCCCCGCCCTTGGAAGATAGGGCAATCCGGGCACCCGGCCCAGGAAAGGAGGTGACATAGATCTCTCCGCTATTTTCATCGGAATAAGCCAGCCAATGTCCATCGGGTGAGAATTTCGCATCAGAGGCGTCAGCGATTTCGAGTTCTGACTTTCCTCCCGCGCTCACTTGCCACACTTGCAGCGTATCCTTCCAGTTCTGTGTTCCGCGGAATTTAGTCAGAGTCACTGCCAGTCGTTGTCCGTCCGGCGACCAGTCTTGAACAGTAACCACCCCTTCCTGCCTTGCTCCGATTGGCTCTTCTGCTCCCGAACCATCAGACGCGTGGGCTAACACTCCTGACGCTCTTCTAACCGTGTCCCTGTATGCAACGCGCCTGCCATCGGGAGACCAGACAGGACGATACAAGGCCGATCCAGATTCTTCGCTCACCACCGGAATCCGGGTACCGCGATCCACGTCGTAAACCCATATCTTCTCCCGGCCGCTGGCTTCCTTCACGCCAACCGCCACCCGCTTCCCGTCGGGTGAGATGCTCTGATCCTCGAAATGACGCGGATCTCCCAGTACGCCCATCGTCTTTCCGCTGCGATCCATCCACGTGAGTTCGGAATCAACTCCGGTGCCCGCGCTTCCATAGACCAAGGTCCCATTATCAGAAACTGTGAATGTCCCATCATCGAAGAACGTGTCGTATTGAATATTTCTCGCCACTGGAACTGCAGGTCCGCTCAACTCAAGCCGGGCCAGGTCGAACCGTTGCGCAAACAAATCGCCGCCTTGGCTGAACAGCAGGTGCCCGCCTGAATATCGAGTGTTGGTGGACGTCAGAGGCAGCCGCCGCGCCTTTTCCCCATCCATCGAACCGATCCAAACAGCGTTCTCATGGCTTTCGGGAGTGGCATATCTCCACTCCAGGTAGATCACATGATTTCCATCCGGAAGGAACATGGGCCAGTACTGCCCGAGGGCATCGCTGGAAAGATCGGCGCCTGGAATCCGCTCGGGCGTCCCTCCACTGTCAGACACGCGCCTCAACGCATCGGCGAGGGTGGCGAATACAATCACTCCCCGCGACGACCATGCGCCGCCCATGCCGAACGTGCCGGCCGCGCAGATGTCGCTGACCGCTCCACCAGAAATATCCGCTTTCTTCAATTTGCCCGGAACGAAGAAACCGATGTAACGGCTGTCGGGCGACCAGAACGGATTAGCGGCATCTTCGCTTCCTGCAATCGGTTGAGCCTCCGAGGCATCCATTCTCCGCAGCCAGAGTTGCGCATGGCCGTTACGCATGGCAATCACCGCAAGAAACTTCCCGTCAGGAGAAATCGCGGCGGGTTGGGTCATGTTCGCCCAGAACCCATCTCCCGGCGGAGGTAAAACTGAACCTAGGACGCTGGCTTCGGACTTCTCAGAATGCCGCGTAAGAAAAAGACTTAAAGCAATACCTAGCACAGCGACCTCTACCGCGACGCGCACCCATGGGCGCCAGGCCCCTCGGGCGCCAACCGTCACCGCCCAGGTTGTGGCACCACTCGAATCCGAGAGCGCCCCCAGCGCAAACGCCACGTCCCGCGCGGACTGAAACCGCTCCTCCGGATTCTTCTCCAGGCAATGCCGCACAATTCGCTCGAGAACCGGCGGCACCGTGCGATTCGTCTCCGTCAACTCCGTCGAATCTTGCTTCAAAATCGCGCTCATGGTCTCGACGGAACTATCGCCATGAAACGCGCGTTTACCCGAAAGCATCTCGTACAAAATTGCGCCAAAGTTAAATAGGTCCGAGCGATGGTCAGCCGCCAACCCCTTCACCTGCTCGGGAGACATGTACCCGACCGTCCCCATCACCACGCCCGGCTCAGTCTGCGATGCCAGCGTCGCCGCATCCGCAGCCAGCGTGCCTTCCTGACGCATAAGCTTCGCCAGCCCAAAGTCCAGAATCTTCACCCGCCCGTCGCGTGTGACAAAAATGTTTTCCGGCTTCAGATCGCGATGAACAATTCCTTTCTCATGCGCCGCCGCCAGCCCGCGCGCAATCTGCTCTGCATACTCGCTAGCCTTGCGCACCGGTAGCGCCCCCGCATCCAAGCGGACGCGCAGAGTCTCTCCCTCCAGAAATTCCGTGACGATGTAAGGCGAGCCTTCGTGCTCGCCAAAATCATGAATCGCCAGAATATTGGGATGATTGAGCGCCGCAACCGCCTGCGCTTCCTGCTGAAATCGCCGCATCCGCTCCGGATCGCGCGCAAACGCCGCCGGCAAAATCTTCACCGCCACGTCACGATTCAGCCGCGTATCCCGCGCCCGATACACCTCGCCCATGCCGCCCGCGCCTGCTGGTGCGACGACCTCGTACGGACCGAGTTTGGTGCCCGAGGTGAGCGTCATCTGTGCGCGCAATTATAGCCTGTGCGGCTTTGGCAATGATCGCACCGATTCTGGAAGGTTAGTCGGCAAACCTTACCTTACCGGATAATATCAGGGTTGCCCATCACTCGGGCGCTGTTGCCGCGGCTGTCAGTCTTCTCGTCCCGTCCTTGCCTATTTTTATTAACTGTGGTTAACTATGAAGAATAATCGTTGGTTAATAGATCACACAAGGGCACCTTCCCCCTTAGGGCAACTTCATTGGGGTATCCATGGCGCGGGCAACGTATTTTGCTTTTCTTGTATTCACGGTGGCGTGTCTTCGTCCGGTGAAAGCGCTGGCACAAGGCGAAACCACCAGTGCCATCGTTGGCCAAGTTCGAGACACAACCAACGCAGTTGTGCCCGGCGCCACTGTGACGATCACGAATCACGAGACCGGTCTAAAGCGCAGTGCCCGGACCGATGACGCAGGCCGCTTCAACTTTCCACAGCTAAAACCGGGCACCTATTCGGTTAGAGCGGAAACACAAGGCTTCGATCCGGGACAAAATGACAATGTCATTTCGGGCCTAGGCCAGAGACAGAATGTGGATTTCATGCTCAAGGTGGCGCGGTCCAATGAGGCGGTTGAGGTAAGCAGTGAAGCCCCAATCATCAATCCGGAAAACGCAAACACATCCACAACCCTGACTGCGCCGGCGCTGGAGGACTTGCCGAATCCGGGAGGGGATCTGACCTACCCTCTACAATTTGCGCCTGGCGCCCTAATTAACACGGCGGGGAGCAGTAACGATTTCGTCGGCGGCAGCAACGGCTATGGCAACGTGGAGTTCAACGGGCTTCCCGCCCTGTCCAATGGCTACATCGTGGACGGGCTGGAAACGAACGACCCCCTCACCAATCTCAATAGCGGTCTGTCGACCAACCTCGTGCTGGGATTGAATTCGATTTCGGAAGTGACCGTCAACACACTTTCTTATTCGGTAGACCAGGGACGGTATGGAGCATCGCAAGTCGACTACGTCACCAAGTCCGGCACGAATCAGTTTCACGCGAACCTCTATGAGCTGTGGAATGGTTCTCTACTGAATGCAGCAGACTACTTCACCAATGCGACTCCGGGGAGCCACAAGCCCAGATCGACCGTAAATCACTTCGGAGGTAGTGTGGGCGGCCCGATTGCGCACGACAAGCTCTTTTTCTTCTTCGACAGCGAGTGGGTGCGGATCGCACTGCCCATCGTCACACCCACGATTGTTCCCAGCCCGACATTCCAACAATATGTTTTGCAGCAACTTCCTTCTTCCTTGATCCCGTTCTATCGACAGATGTTCTCTCTGTATGGAAATACTAGCGGCGCGCCCACCGCGATACTTGGCTGCCCGCTTGGCGCCGCCGGGGATGGTTGCGCGAACCGACAAAGCGTTTCGCATTCCAGCGATGATCACGAACAAGTGCAGACCGTCCGCCTCGACTACAACCTCAACCCGAAAGATACAGCTTGGTTTCGTGTCCAGGCCGACACAGGCGTGCAAGCTGCCTATACGGATCCCATCAACTCGTTGTTCGATGCCGTCTCTCCGCAGCCGCTCCACTCGCTTGCCGCGGGATACACGCACGTCTTCTCGCAGAGCTTGGTGAACTACTTTAATCCGGCATTCTCCTGGTACGAGAGCTTGTTCGGACCGAGCAACCTTCAGAAGACCTTGTCGGCCTTTCCGATCGTGTTGCAGGGGACCGGCGCGAATGCCTTTACGCCCATGGGAGGGCTTGACAACACCTGGATTCAAGGCCGACGCGCATCCCGCTTTTTCATCAACGACAATCTCGCCTGGAGCCGCGGCGCTCACGAACTGCGCTTCGGAACCAATATCCGTATCTTCCGCCTGAACGACTACGACTTCGGAGAAGGCACAGTTCCCACTGTGACCTACGCGAATTTGCAGCAATTCATCAATGGAGTAGCCAACACTGCGTCGAAGACGTTTCCTTCGAATGCCAATGAGCCGTTCAACTTTCTCAACCTCGATGTCTACGCGCAAGACACCTGGAAAGTAACTCGCACCCTGACTTGGACGTTCGGTCTGCGCGACACCTTCAATTCCAATCCGCTGAACCCGCATGATGAAGTTGCCCGTCTTCGCGGCTCCTTCAGTTCCATCTCCCATGATGTGAATCAACCGCTGAGCGCAACCATCCAGACTCATCTTGGCTATCTTTTTTCGTCTACACCGCTGGCCATTCTGCAACCGAGAACGGCGCTTGCTTGGCAGTTCGAGCCAAACTCTGTGCTCCGCACCGGCTTTGGGATTTTCAGCGATATCCTGCCGGGCACGGTGGCCGACCTGATCGGCACGAACCCTCCCTACGACAAGACGTTTCAAGGAGGAGTGCTTGGCAGCGTGGGCGGCACGGGCATCGCGCCGGGGGTGCCCAACAGCGCAGTCGACGCAACCATGGTGGCAAATCAGGTTTTTACTTCGGGATTTCCCCAGGGACAGCTTTCGTGTGCATCTCCACAGTCAAGTCCCGCAAGTTGTCTTCCACCGGTCGCGATCACGGCCGTCCCGGACGGAAAACTCCACGCGCCCTACTTCATGGAGTGGAGCCTGGGGATGGAACATCAATTTGGAACGACGGCCAGTGTGCAAGCGCAGTACGTAGGCACGCGAGCCGTGAATCAACCGTACTCAACCCAAGTCAACGGTTACCAAACCGTGTGTCAGGACTGTTTTGCGCCGTTCCCCTATATGCAGCCGATCGATCCACGATTCGGCGCGGTGACGCAGTTCTCCACCGGCGCGAACAGCCACTACAACGGCCTTCAATTGACCGCGATGAAACGCCTCGGACATGGTCTGCAAGGGCAGGTCAACTACACTTGGAGCCGTTGCATGGATACGGTCTCGAACGGAGGGTTCCTTTCCTTTTCCGCGGGAGGGATTCTCTCGCCTCTGCCGGGCAATTTGGCGCGCAATTATGGTCCCTGCGACTATGACATCCGGCACAATCTCAACGCGCAATATGTTTATCAGCTGCCGGTCAAAGTGCGCAGTCATTCGCTGGGCTACGCGCTCAACGGCTGGCAGATTTCCGGAACAGCATTTTGGCACAGCGGAGTTCCGTTCTCGGTGCTGAGCACGCCTTATTCAGCAAACGGAAACGGAATCGTGCAAGGCAGCGGACCGCAGTTCGCCAGTCTCGTTCCCGGCGTTCCCCTGTATGTGCGTCATCCCATTCCCGGTGTAACGCCGGCGGGAACGATTCAGTGGCTTAATCCGGACGCATTTGTGTCGGCGGTCGATCCGAGCACAGGCCAGTGCTATGGCGGCGACAGCCCGCACAATTGCCAATTCGGAAACCTCGGCCGTAATGCCCTGCGCGGCCCTAATTTCTTGTGGAGCGACTTCTACCTGACAAAATCGTTCCCCTTGAGCGAGCACGTGAAACTGCGATTTGAGGAGCAGTTCTTTAATGTTTTCAACCACCCGAATTTTGGGCTCCCAAGCATGGTGCTCGCCGGTATTCCAGGATCGCCCTCCACTCAGACTGGCTTTGGAGCACTCACATACGCAACATCTCCGCCGACCGGCTTGCTAGGCGTCGGGCTGGGTGGCGATAGCAGTCCACGCATGATCGCCTTCCAGGCACGTGTGGAGTTCTGAGCGTACAAGGCGATTTTGGATGGTTGGTCGGCAATCCGGGCCTTAAGGACAAGGTCAGGTTTGCCCGTGATCCAACCGGAATCCGAACCCAGCCACTCCAGGTGGTGAGCGCTATCGTGGTTTCGTCAACTGACCCGTGCGGTCACTCTAACGGTTCGAAGTCTCGCGCAGCTCGCTTCAATGGGTGGCTTGCGCGATACCAGACAAAATGACCCATAGCATCATGCTGAGCACAACGCCTATTCCCAGAAGCATAACCAGCCCATCTCGCGTGGTGAACTTCGACCGCTTCATGGTTGCGCATCGGGCAGTACGGTTTTGCCGCACTGCCCTCATCGACGGGGGCTCAAAAGTGGAACCCAAGCTCGGCGGTTAGCGTGCGCGGGGTGACATAGTGCGTGCCACTGAAGGTGGAAAGGAAGTTGTAGAGCGCAAAATGGTTCGCCAGGTTGATGACGGTCAATCGCGCGCTCACTTTGTACTTGTCGCCATGGAACAGGTTGTCATGGCCGACCGACATGTCGAAAAGGCTGCGCGACGTGATGCGCGGCGGCTTGTGGTCGTCGTTTTCGGCATTTGGGGCGGGCACTTGTATCAGCGCGGAGCCAAACGCCGATGCGGGGCAATTGAAAGGTAGAGGCGCCGTCGGGGTTGCGCGGACACCGTTGCAAGTGAACCCGGCCTCGGACTCCTGGTCGGCAGAAAGAGGAATCTCGCCCACGTTGGCCGCGCCCATGCTCACATATCCACCGCCGCCGACACCGGCCATGGGGATCGTTCCTGGGCAATTGTTGGACACGAGCACTCCGAAGCACGGTGTTGCCCCTGCGACCAGTCCGCTGTCATACCGCCAGTTGAAGCCGACCCAGGGGCCGCGCTTCCACGGCTGATATTGGAGGTGAGTAGTCTGGTTGAACTTCTCGTCGTGGTCAATGCGGAAAGGAAGCCCGGCAGCGGTCGCCACTGTTGCACCCGCTCCACCGATCTGCGGCTGGAAAAAGCGCGCCGCCACGCTGGAGAAGACCACGAGCGCCGAGAAGCCGTGGATATCGGGCACGCTCATGCGCCCCGCATATCCGGGAATCTTGGAGTTGTGCCATTCAATCGGGAACGTGATCGGGGTGTTGCCGAGCACGCTGAAGTCATAACCATTGTGCGTGTACTTCGAAATCCACTCGCCAGAAAAGACCAGATACTTCCCGAACGCCTGTTCGATGCCGGCATGGAATTCATTGCGAAAACCGGGACTCAATGCTCCGCTCGATGAGCCACACAGAAGAAGCGGGTTCAAGACAGGATTCAAGCATCCGATGCTGGAAAGAATCAGATTTTCGTTGAAGGGAGATTCCAGGGTGCGCGCGTAAGAAACGCGAAGAATCGTATTGGTCTTCTTAACGTTGTACGCCACTCCCAGCCGAGGCTCAGCCTGCCTTGCGGTCGAGAGACCATTGTAGAAATCGCCGCGTAAGCCAAGGTTCAACGACCAGTTTCCTTTCGTTATGTTGTCGCGCACGTACAAAGCAAGTTCCTTCACATCGGTGTGGCCATTGAAATCGTACGGGCTTCCGCCACGGGTCAAGTCGTAGGGAGCCAGGATCGGATTGTAGCTAGGGTAAAAAGGCATGTTAGGCGCGTTCAGGTTGGACGCAATATTTGGCTGATAGGCGCCAGTGCACAGCGAGGGATCAGTGATCCCCGGCGCGGGCGCCGCAACATATGGAAATGGGTTTACCGAAGTCACGGTTGTGGCAGTGATGCAGGGCGCGTTGTATGTCGGATCGACGATCCCTACAGTGTCGTTTTCATTGAGGAATGTCTGTTGATAGACCACTCCGGCCTTCATTTGGTTAATCCCTTTGACGTAGGAAAGATCGGATCGAAACCCTGCGTTGGTAAGCGTCCGGTTCTGGCCCACAGACTGTCTCTGCAGGCTCGGTGGCCCGAGGTCTGCGAACGCGTCGCCGCTGGGATAGTAGTTGTAGTCGTCACGGCGCACGAACGCGCCCAAAGTAAATACTGCGTTCGTATTCAGCAGATGCGTCCAGGAAGGAGCAATGTTGAACGACCCAATCTTGGAGCGCTGGTCCGTCGGTCCGACGATATTTCCGTTCGGATCTCTGCCGGCAAAGGCTGCCATTTGTGGTTCAATCCCATACAGCCCGCTCCAGGGCGTCGCATTTTCGGCATCGAGGTTATTCGGCGTTTGGAACCAGCTCCGGCTGTAGCCGAAGTTCAGGTGAATCGAATCGGCGGTGGTGAGTTGATAGTCCACTCGGTCGAAGAGGTTTTCTTCATTGCCTTTGTCGTGGAACACGGCGAACTCTGGGGGATCCAGGAACCGGCCAGTGTTCAACCCGCTTACGGAGATGAAGTTCCCCCAGTTCTTACCCCCATAAGCGACATCGGCTGCGACGTTGGATGATCCGAAGGTCCCATATGAAGTGGTCACACTGCCGTGGGGAGTGGTTATACCCTGACCTGAGCGCGTAGTCGCTACAATCACAACGCTGGTCTTGCCGCCGTATTCCGCTGGCGGCGCACCCGAGATCACTTCCATGGATTCGATCGAATCGACAGGAAGCTGGTTGGAGAAGACTTTGCTCTGCTGATCGGTAATGGGCTGGCCGTCGATGGAGAACGAATTCTCCGCGTGGTCGCCAAGTCCGTGGAAGAGGCCATTGGAATCTGCAGCGATTCCCGGCGTTGAAAGAGTAACCAGCGAACTCAGTCCCGATGTCGTACTCTCCAAGGGAAGCCTGTCGAAATAGCTTTTGTCGATGTCTGAGTGGAAGGTCGGATCGTTCTCCAGCAAATCGACCGCCCCAGCCTCAACCGTCACACTCTCGGACGCTCCTCCCACCTTGAGGGTGATGTTGAGGTTCACGGGAACAACAGACCGAACATCAACGTCCTGCGAGTACGGGAGAAACCCGCGTCCCAGCACCGTCACGTGATACGGATTGAAGGGCACATTCGGGATGGTAAATTTACCCGAACTGTCGGTAGCCGTGGTTCGATCAAAATGGCTGACTGGGTTGTGAATTTCTACGCCTGCAAACGCGACCACTGCACCTGTCGGATCCAAGACCGTACCTGTGACCGAGGTCGAACTTCCACCCGATTGTGCGTAAGCAGTTAAGCCCACCCCGAAATAGAAAATCACCACAAAAACAGCTTGAAACGACTTCTTATAAGAAGCCAGCATGAATTCCTCCTGGAGAATTGGTCGAAAAGATCAAAGAGACGGTTCGTGGAAACGAACCGCGCCTGTACACGACTGAAATTTGATCTTTAGACGCCAGGAGGCGGGCGGACACAGAGAGCGAAAGCTATCAGGCGTTGCTTGGCAGCAGTTCGCTGCAACCTGAGCGTGACGATGCGACGGAATACAGGCTTCGGTGTAGGGGAAGCGTTTGTTGGCGACGCTGAATGCGCCGCAATGCAAATCTGGCAACTGGCGGACTCATCCTGATTCGAATGGTGATGCACGGCAAACGCTAACGCCGACCACAAGGTCAGCAGTAGAGAAAGCCAGGCTATCCGTTTCGAGATCGACCGCATGCCCATTACCCCACGATGCGTTCCTCGAATCTACACCGAAACAAGAACCGAATGCAATTAGAGCGTATCTAGCGGATCAACGATAGAGCCAGCCACCGCAGCGCAGAAATCGATTTATTGTGAGTCACCTTTTCAGCAGCAACCGCAAGGTCTGCCTCGTAGTGCCTGCCAGCCTTCGCGCAGGACTAGCGGGATTATGAGCAGAGCCGCAAACGGATCAGCCCACGCCATGTGCCAAATCGCATTAACTGCCAATCCCACCAAGGCGATAAGCGAAAGATAGGCGCATAACGCCGACTGTGCGGCGTCGGCCCTCAACACAGCGCTGCCTGTCACTGCTGACAGACGGCGCTTCTCCTTCGCGAGCCACGGCATAATGACAAGGGCAGCGACCAAAATCGCTATCCCCGCAGGTGCGGGTCTGGGTTCACTGTACCCCAGTAGACTCAAGGCTGAACTAACTGCAACATAGACAGCGAGTGCGAACAGCAAGCCTCCCGCGACACGAGCAGCCCTCCTTTCCACGTTCTCGTGAGCAGCAGTGGCGCGGAACCTCCACAACACAACCACCGCTGAAATGAGTTCGATCGCACTGTCTCCACCGAATGCGAGCAAGGCTGGGCTGCGGGCCCTCCACGATGCAAACAGCGACACGACAGTCTCCACGGTCATCCAAGCGATGGTGAGTACTTGAACCCGCCGAATGCGGAGGATAGCACCTGGGGCCGCAATCTGTAGCACGGAAGCCATTTGAGTGCGTATTATCGCACGTCGGAAGTTGATCACTCCTGGCAGATATTGTTATTGGACCAGAGTGCGACAACTCCTGAGTTGTCGGCAAACCTTCCCTGATATGGTGTGACCCTGTCAACATCTTCGACTCGTTGGGGTGGTTTTTGCATTTGTCTTTTCGAGGACAGGATCAGCGGCAGCCGAGGCAGGTAATGGCGACG
>Ga0209517_10007754_pt1 | contig 12753 bp, 11 predicted proteins | sample PeaSoiMetSII2010_FD_187695 | JGI IMG/M metagenome (GOLD analysis project Ga0209517, IMG submission 187695) | Peat soil microbial communities from Weissenstadt, Germany - SII-2010 (SPAdes) (version 2) | ecosystem: Environmental > Terrestrial > Soil > Wetlands > Peat | place: Germany...
CCGCAAATCGTGCTTCGCTGTCCTTGCAGTGCTTGAGATTCATCTGGCCCTCCACGTGCCAAAATCTGAATCTCTTCAATTATTTGATTCTCAGCCGCAACGGCTGCGACCTTCTGACTCAGTAAGACTAATCCGCCCTACGCGCTGCCGAACGGTGGCGCACACTCACAAGACTTTCGCCAGCGCATCGGCAAGGTTGGCTGCCTGAAGGCGTTGCTCTATTTCCTTTTCGTAGGCAGCGGACAAAGGTGTTTCGATCCCGTTCTGGATCGCCTTCATTAGGTAAGTGATACCGTCACGACCGTCTTTGAGTTGGAGCGCGCTTTTAATTGCTAGGTCGGCAAGCGTAGCGGCGTTCAGGTTGTCAATATTCGCTCCAATCTTCGTGTAAAGCACGAGGTCGATTTCCTCGAAATTGTGCAGGGGTTCGATCAAGACGCTGTTCGGCGTCGGATTCTCGGGACGTTGGTAAAGACGCCCACTACCTACAGCGTTAATCTCACGGCGATATAGTCTGTGGGCGGCTTCCTGTGGCCCGACGCTGAGGACAAATATCCACGCCGCCACGTGACCGCCACCATCCGGAACTGGGACAAGGGTGGGAGCTCCGGCTCGCCCCCCGCTCGATCGCGCGAACTCTACCTTGAACGGGGTCTTCACGCCCCTTATGGTGTCTACGGTCGCATTCCGAATTTCATCCCCAGGATCACTGATTACTGATCCATATGCTAGGATTCCCACTCGACCAGCCATGTTTCTCTCCCTAATCAGTCCGTAGGGCGGATTAGCGTCTTCGCGTAATCCGCCATTACGTCGTCGAGATGGCGGATTACGCTGACGCCAATCTACGCCCTACGACATCGCGTGAGCGAGTGCGCGTTCGACGGCCTTTGGTTCGTGTTGAATAACCATGAGCAATGCCCTGGCCGGACCCTCGGGGCGCCGCCGTCCTTGTTCCCAATCGCGCAACGTACCTTGAGGAATGCCAAATCGCCGCGAAAACTCGTCTTGAGTAAGTCTCAGGCGGCGGCGAATGTCTTTTACGTCGACATCGGCCGGGACATGAATACGAAATTTCTTCAGATCGGCTTCTCCGCGCGCAAAAGCGAGAGCCTGCTTTGCGCCTTTTAGAATACGGGAGCCGGCTTTGCTGGTTTTCTTCATGTTCAGCTCCGTAGGGTGGATTAGCGTCTTCGCGTAATCCGCGATTACGTCGTCGAGATGGCGGATTACGCCTTACGGCTAATCCGCCCTACGCGCTGAAGAAGCAACCGCCATAGGTCCGTAGGGCGGATTAGCGTCTTCGCGTAATCCGCCATTACGTCGTCGAGACGGCGGATTACGCCTTGCGGCTAATCCGCCCTACGCCTGAAGAAGAAATCGCCATAGGTCTCCCAGTCGAAGCGCCGCTCACAAACTCTTTGGTTGAACTGCCTTCAAATTCGACGCATGAAGCACGGCGCGCGCCGTTCGCGGCACCTAAGTGAATTCCGATGCACAGCAAGGGGAAATCTTGATGCTTAAATTCTATTTCAACGGAGCGCCGAACCCCAACAAGGTCGCGCTGTTTCTGGAAGAGTCCGGCCTTCCCTTCGAACCGGTGCCGGTCGATACCCGCAAGGGAGACCAATTCAAGCCGGAATTCCTTAAAGTGAATCCGAACGGCAAGGTACCCGCGATCGATGACAACGGGGTTTTCGTTTTCGACTCGAACGCGATCCTGCTTTATCTCGCCGAGAAGACCGGCAAATTCCTGCCCGCCAATACGCCCAATAACCGCGCGCAATTGCTGTCCTGGCTGATGTTCATCGCCACCGGCCTCGGCCCGTATTCGGGACAGGCGGTGCATTTCAAGCACCATGCGCCGAAAGATCTCGGAAAGGGCCTCGAATACGCCCACAACCGCTACCAGTTCGAGGCGCATCGACATTACAAGATTCTCGACGACCACCTCGCCGGCAGCCGCTACATGGTGGGAGATACCTACACCATTGTGGATATGGCCTTCTGGGGCTGGGCGCGGTTGGCGCCGTTCGTGCTCGGCGACGACGTGTTCGCAAAATATCCCAACGTGAAGCGCCTGCTCGATGAAGTCACCGCAAGGCCGGCGGCTGCGCGCGCGATCGCGCTGAAGGACAGGTTCGTCTTCAAGACCGAGATGGACGACGAGGCGCGCAACATCATGTTCCGCCATCTCAAGACCAAGGCGGCTTAACCGCATCCACGTTCGTGATTCCGGGACACGTCTCGTGTGGACCGGGAATCCGGAGGCTCCGGGTTCTTTCTCCCCTCCCCCGCGAAGCGGCGGGGTCCGAGGCGAGCAAAGCTCGCTCTCGAGGTCGGGGGTGGGGGGTCTCTCCGTTCGCTCTCATGCCGACGAATCTGCGGAGACGCCCCCCACCCCCGACCCCTCCCCACCACGCGCTACGCGCGCGGGGGGAGGGGAGAAGAACCCGGGAATGACGACATCGCCCGATTCCCGTCAGTCGTCCATCGCCGCCACCGCTTCGATCTCGATCAGCCAACCCGGCCGCGCCAGCCTTGAGACGACGACAAGCGTCGATGCCGGCGGATGCGCAACGTTGAGGTAGCGGTCGCGTATCGCCCGCAGCCTCGGCACCGCGGCCTGTTCGACCTCGGCAACCAGAAAATAATTCAGCTTGACGATATCGGCCATCGTGCCGCCGGCCGCCTCAACCGCAATCCTGAGATTGCGGAAAACCTGTTCGACCTGCGCGTCGAAATCGCCCTCGCCGACCAGATTGCCTGAAGCGTCGCTGGATATCTGGCCGGCGATATAGACGATCGTGCCCTTGTTGACTTTCGCGATGTGCGAATAGCCGACCGGCGGCGGCAGCGACGCCGGGCTCAAAAACTCTTTCGATGGCTTTATCATATCGATCTCCCTGTCAGGCTGGTGGTATTTTTTTACGACTCTTGCGTATGTCTCTTCGCAGTTGCCCCCTCGCCCCACCCGTGTCATGACCCCGTCAGAGGGCATCATGATGGTTCTTATCGTCGGCGGGGGAATCGGCGGACTGACGCTGGCGCTCAGCCTGCATCAGATCGGTATCCCGGCCAAAATATTCGAAAGCGTCGCCGAATTGAGGCCGCTCGGCGTCGGCATCAACGTATTGCCGCACGCGGTTCGCGAGCTGATCGAACTCGGCCTGCTCGATGCGCTTGACGCCGCGGGCGTTCGCACCGCCGAACTCGCGTATTTCTCAAAACGCGGCAAGCCGATCTGGAGCGAGCCGCGCGGCTTGGAAGCCGGCTACAGATGGCCGCAATTCTCGATCCATCGCGGGCTACTGCAACAAATCCTGCTCGATGCCGCGATCGAACGACTGGGCCGCGAGAACATCCTCACCAGTCACCATCTGCGCGACTGGACCGAGACGCCCGGCGGCGTTCGCGCTGAGTTCATCGACAAGGCCAACGGACAATCGGCTGGCAGCCGCGACGGGGCGCTTCTGATCGCGGCCGACGGCATCCACTCCGCGGTCCGCGAACGACTTTACCCTAAGGAAGGTCCGCCGATCTGGAATGGGCGCATCCTCTGGCGCGGCATTACCGCAAGTGAATCCTTCCTCACCGGCCGCACCATGATCATGGCGGGCCACGAAACGCTGAAATTCGTCTGCTATCCGATTTCCAGGGAAGCCGACGGCAACGGCCAATTCCAGATCAACTGGGTTGCCGAACGGCACATGCCGCCGACCTATCAATGGCGCCGCGAGGACTATAACCGAACCGCAAGGCTGGAAGAGTTCCTGCCGTGGTTTGAGGACTGGAAGTTCGACTGGCTTGATGTGCCCGGCCTGATCCGCAACTGCCCGCACGCCTATGAGTATCCGCTGGTCGACCGCGATCCGATTCCACAATGGACGTTTGGCCGCGTCACGTTGATGGGCGATGCCGCGCATCCGATGTATCCGATCGGCTCCAACGGCGCCTCGCAGGCGATCCTCGACGCCCGTGTTCTCACCCGCGAGATTCTTGCGCATGGTCCGACCGAGGCTGCCCTGAAGGCGTATGAGGCAGAACGCCGTCCGGCCACGACCGACCTCGTGATGCTCAACCGCCGCAACGGCCCCGAGCAGGTGATGCAACTGGTCGAGGAACGCGCACCCCATGGATTCGACGTCGTCACCGACGTGCTGTCGCAAAGGGAACTGGAAGACATCGCCGCCAACTACAAGCGCGTCGCCGGCTTTCAGGTCGAAGGACTCAACGCCAAGCCGCCGATCGTGGTCGTGCCGGCATCGTGAAAATTTTCAGAGGCTGAGCTTCACCTACGCCGGTGAAGAACGGGGAGAGGGAGAGTTAAAGACCGAGCCCATGCGCGATCACCTTGCGCATCACATTCGGCAGCGCCTCTTCCTCGAGTGTTGCGATCGGCACCCAGCGCATGCCCTTTGGCGGCGGTGCGCGCGCCGGCGCGTTGGCGGTGTAGACCACAAGCTGCAGCGGAAAATGCGTGAAGACGTGACTGACCACGCCGGCTTTGCGGTGCCAGCGCGCAACGCCTTTCAACGCAGGCGCCTGCTTGAGCGCCGCCTCGTCGGCCTGCGCCGCGAGCCAGTGCGAACCCGGCACCTCGGTCATGCCGCCCAGCAAGCCCTTCTCGGGACGGGTGCGAACCAGAAGGTGGTCGCCGCGCCTGACCACAAAGGCGGCGCCGCGCCGCAGTTCGCCTGATTTCTTCGGCACCTTGCGCGGAAAAATCTCCTGATCGCCGCGGGCGCGCGCCGCGCAACCTTCGTTGAGCGGACACAGCGCACAGGCGGGCTTTTTCGGGCTGCAGATCGAGGCTCCCAGATCCATCAGCGCCTGCGCGCTATCGCCGGCGCGTGACTCCACGTCGCCGGCGCGTGACTTCACGTCGCCGGCGCGAGACTGCTCGTCGCCGGCGCGAGACTGCTCGTCGCCGGCGCGGAATTCGCCAAGCAACGTCGTCGCCAGTTTCTGGATCAGTGGCTTGGCCTGCGGCAACGGCTCTTCAACCGCGAACAGCCGCGACACCACACGCTCGATATTGCCGTCGACCGGCATGGTCCGCCGCCCGAATGCAATCGCGGCGATGGCGGCGGCGGTATAGGGTCCGATCCCCGGCAGCGCGCGCAAGCCTTCTTCGGTGCCCGGAAACACCCCGCCATGATCGCGCACCACCGCCACCGCGCAGGCATGAAGGTTGCGTGCACGGGAATAGTAACCGAGTCCGGCCCACATCCTCAAGACATCGTCGAGCGAGGCGCGGCCGAGCGCCGTGACATCGGGCCAGCGCGCCAGGAATTTCTCGAAATAAGGCCCGACCGTTTTGACGCCGGTCTGCTGCAGCATGATTTCAGACAGCCATACGGCGTAAGGGACGGCGCGCGTTCCCATGGGCGGGCGCCACGGCAGCGCCCGGCGATGGCGGTCGTACCACGCAAGCAGCAGCGCGGGGCGCGTTGCGCCTGGCCCGAACGCCGGCTGGTGGAGTTCCTTGATTACTATCGATCGGGGCACATCTTCTTCTAGAATCGAATTGGACCGATGGCCAGAACTTGCATGCCATAACGTATCACGTTATACTAGGCCATGATTCAGAGCTTCGCTGATTCCGAGACTGAATTGATTTGGTCCGGCCGGCGAAGCCGAAAATTGCCAACGGACATCCAGAATGCGGCTCTCAGGAAGCTTCGTATTCTAAATCAGGCGCGCGTTATCGGCGATCTTCGGATTCCGCCCGGCAACCGCCTCGAGGCACTAAAGGCTGATCGGTTGGGACAATACTCGATCCGGATCAATGACCAGTGGCGGATATGTTTCGTTTGGGATGAGGGAGGACCGGCGCATGTCGCGATCGTCGACTACCACAGCTAAGGACAGGTTGCTTCGAAATCCGCATCCAGGCGAAATCCTCCTTGAAGAATTTCTTAAGCCAATGGGTCTCAGCCAGAACGGATTGGCGCGGGCGGTTCACGTTCCGCCGCGCCGTATCAACGAAATCGTGCTGGGCAAACGAGATATTACCGCAGACACCGACCTGCGGCTCGCCCGCTATTTCGCCCTGTCGGAAGGTTTCTTCCTCGGGCTGCAGATGGACTATGATCTGATGCAGCGGCGACGGGAAATCGACCGCGATCTGAAAACGATCCGCCCGCGCGCGGCCTGAGCGTATCTCGGCAAGGTGACCCGTGATATGAAATGTCATGGCCAAACCCGGTCCGTTCTCGGCAAAGCCGCTTTCCGTCCTGCTCAGCGACGTCTTTTCCGACGCCTATGCCCGCCAGGGATTTGCCGCGCGCGAGCTGGTGACGCGCTGGACTGAAATCGCCGGCCCCGAAATATCGGCGCATTGCGAGCCGCTGAAAATGCAATGGCCGCGGCCGGTGGAGGGACAACCTCAGGAGCCGGCGACGCTGGTGCTTCGGGTGGATGGCCCGATGGCGCTGGAAATCCAGCACACCTCCGACGTCATTCTGGAGCGCGTCAATCGATTCTTCGGCTGGAGCGCGGTCGGCCGGTTGGCGCTGCGGCAGGGGCCGTTATCGCGGCGGGAACGGCCCGTGGCCTCCCCCATGCCGGATGCCAAAGAGGTTGCGGAAGTCGCGAAAACGCTTTCTTCGGTCGAGGACGATGAATTGCGGGCGGCGCTGGCGCGGCTCGGTGCCGTAATCAAGCGAAATTGAGCCCGCCGCCAAGTCTGGCGATCGTGGCCCGCCATTGCCACATTCCTTGTTTCAAGCTAGCGAACAGCCTTCCACGGGTTCTTTCGGCGTCTAACGCGCCAATTCGGGAGCACACCTTGATCATTACGCGTCGCGCCTTTACCGCCGCCCTGTCGCTGACCGGACTTGCCGCTCTCCTCGGGTTCCTGCCGCTGCGCCTGATCGCCGACGCGATGGCGCAAGGCACGGCCGATGTGGCCAAGCCGCTATCGCTGCCGGACATGGCGCTGGGGCCTGCGGACGCTCCAGTGACCATTACCGAATACGCCTCGATGACCTGTCCGCATTGCGCCGCCTTCAACGAAAATGTGTTCCCGAAGATCAAGGCGGCCTATGTCGACACCGGCAAGATCCGCTACGTGTTCCGCGAATTCCCGCTCGACATCAAGGCGGCCGCGGGCTCAATGCTGTCGCGCTGCATCGCCAAGGGTGATTCCGGAAAGTATTTTGCGGTCACCGACATGCTGTTCAAGCAGCAGGGCGATTGGGTGATGAAGAACACCACCGAGACGCTGACGCGGATCGGCAAGCAGGCCGGTCTCAGCCAGCAGGCGGTCGAGGACTGCCTGAAGGATCAGGCGCTGCTCGACAAGATTGTCGCCGACCAGAAATACGCCTCTGACGTGCTGAAGGTCGATTCGACGCCGACCTTTTTCCTCAACGGCGAGAAGATCAAGGGCGACACCTCGTTCGAGGAATTCGACAAGCGGATCAAGGCGCTGCTCAAGAGCTGAACGGTCATTGCGGGCTGAGCCGGCAGCCTAACCCCGGCAAAAGCCTCGACAAAATGCGTCTCAAATCCCTTGGGAAAAGCCGGGGGCGCCGGTTGCCCTCAGGCCCCAGCCTCGCCATTGTCGCCTCGTAAGAGCCGCCGGAAGCGACTCGCCCACACACCGACATTGCCTTCTATGGTATTGTGCCGGCAGGGAGATTCGCGCCCTGCCAACAGAGAATCTGTGCCTATGAAATTGACCCGCCTGCGCCTCCACGGTTTCAAGTCGTTCGTTGAACCCACTGACTTCGTGATCGAACCGGGCCTCACCGGCGTGGTCGGCCCGAACGGCTGCGGCAAATCCAATCTGGTCGAGGCGTTGCGCTGGGCGATGGGCGAGACCTCGCACAAATCGCTGCGTGCCGCCGACATGGACGCGGTGATTTTCGCGGGCTCCGGCAACCGCCCGTCGCGCAATCATGCCGAAGTAGTGATGACGATCGACAATTCCGATCGCTCCGCGCCCGCGGCAATCAATGACCGCGAAATTCTGGAGATCTCGCGCCGAATCGAGCGTGAGGCGGGCTCGGTTTACCGGATCAATGGCCGCGATGTGCGCGCGCGCGATGTGCAACTGTTGTTTGCCGACGCCGCCACCGGCGCACGATCGCCGGCGCTGGTGCACCAGGGCAAGATCGGCGAGATCATTCAGGCCAAACCCGAACAGCGCCGCCGCGTGCTGGAGGACGCAGCCGGCGTCGCCGGGCTTCACGCCCGCCGCCACGAGGCCGAGTTGCGCCTCAAGGCCGCCGAGACCAACCTCACCCGGGTTGAGGATGTCATCGGGCAGCTCGCCGGCCAGATCGACGGCTTGAAGAAGCAGGCGCGCCAGGCCATCCGCTACCGCGAAGTCGCCGCCAAGGTACGCAAGGCCGAGGCGCTGCTGTTTCACTTGCGCTGGATGGAGGCCCATGCCGGCGTCGCGGAGACCACCAAAACCCATGAGCTTGCGGTCCGCGAGATGGCCGAGCGGACCCGCGAACAGGCTGAGGCGGCCCGCATTCAGGCGGTGCGCGCTTTGGAACTCCCCGCCCTGCGTGAAGCCGAGGCCCGCGCCGCAGCTGGATTGCAGCGCCTCACCAATGCGCGCGAAACCCTCGATCGCGAAGAGGAGCGCGCCAAGGAGCGCGTCGCCGAGCTCGATCGCCGGCTCACGCAGTTTTCGGCCGATATTGCCCGCGAGCAGCAGCAGGCCGCCGATGCCGACGTGGCGTTGCGGCGGCTGGATACCGAAGACGCCGAGCTGAAAGCCGAGATCAAGTCGCGTGTCGAGAAACGCAGCGGCGTCGATGGGCGTGTATCTGAAGCGGAATCGACGCTTGCCGCCGCCGAGCGCCTGTTTGCGGAACTGACAACGGCGCTTGCCGACCTCACCGCCAAACGCAATCAGCTTGAAGGCAACGTGCGCACCCATCGCCAGCGGCTGGCGCGGCTCGACCAGGACATCGCCAATGTCGGGCGCGACGAGCAGAAACTGACGGAAGAGACGAGCGGGCTGGGCGATCTCGCGGCGCTGGCTGCCGCCATGGAGGCCGCGCAGCGAGGCCTCGCGCAGTCGGAAGGCGCGGCGCAAGCGAGCGAGGCCGGCCACGTCGCCGCGCGATCGAGGCTGGAGGCTGCCCGCACGCCGCTCAACGAGGCCGACAAGCGCGTGCAGCGGCTGGAAACCGAAGCGCGCACGATCTCAAAGCTCGTCAACGGCGAGACCAAGAATCTGTGGCCGCCGATCATCGACGGCATCAATGTTGCCAAGGGCTATGAGAAGGCGCTCGGCGCAGCGCTTGGCGACGACCTCGACGCCCCGGTCGATCCCTCGGCGCCGATGCGCTGGACCAATGCCGGCGTGACCGAGGGCGACCCTGCACTGCCGGCAGGCGTCGAGGCGCTCGCCGCCCATGTCCAGGCGCCGATCGAGCTTAAGCGGCGGCTAGCGCAGATCGGCGTCGTGGCGCGCGAGCGCGGCGCCGAACTGGTGTCGCAGCTCAAGACCGGCCAGCGGCTGGTGTCGCTGGAGGGCGACGTCTGGCGCTGGGACGGATTCGTCGCGGCTGCGCATGCGCCAACCGGCGCGGCACGGCGTCTTGCCGAGCGCGCCCGCCTCGTCGAGATCGAGAACGAACTGGATCAGGCGCGCATCGATGCGAGCGCCAAGCGGCAGGCCCTTGAAGCCGCCGAAGCCGCGCTCAAGGCGGCTTCTGCCGCCGAGTCCTCGGCGCGTGACGCATGGCGCGCCGCCCAGCGCGAAGCAGACGGCGCACGCGAACGTCACGCCGCGACCGAGCGCGAGATCAATCGCCACGCCGCGCGCAAGTCGGCGCTGACCGAAGCCCACAGCCGCCTCAACGCCGATCTCACCGAAGCCTTTGGTGCGCATCAGAGCGCTGCCGCGGCGCTCGCCGAATTGCCGCCGAGCCTTACCACCGAAACCCGGCTCACCGAAGTTCGAACCGAGATTGAAGGTCATCGCCGCGTAGCGGCGCAGGTACGTGCCGAAGCGCAGGCGCTGGCGCGCGAGGCCGAACTCGCCGACCGCCGCCTGCAGGCGATCACGGCCGAGCGCAACGAGTGGCAAAACCGCAAGGCGAGCGCGGCTTCGCAGATGCAAACCATCGAAGCCCGCGTCACCGAGGTTGTGGCCGAACGCGCCGAGCTCGACAATGCGCCGGCGATCTTTGCCGAAAAGCGCCGTGCGCTGATCAACGAAATCGAAAAGGCCGAAAACGCCCGCCGCGTCGCAGCCGACGCACTGGCCTCGGCCGAAAACGTGATGGCGGAAACCGACCGCGCCGCCAAGATTTCGCTCGAGGCGCTCTCAAGCGCACGCGAGGCCTGCGCCCGCGCCGAAGAGCGGATGGAAAGCGCCAAGCGACGCCTCGTCGACATCGAGCGCGAAATCCACGACATGCTGGAGATCGAGCCGCAGGCCGTGGCCGGCCTTGCCGAGATCAAGCCGGGCGCCGAACTGCCGCCGCTTGCCGAGATCGAGGAAAATCTCGAAAAGCTGCGCCGCGATCGCGAGCGGCTGGGCGCGGTCAATCTGCGCGCCGAGGAAGAGCTGCGCGAGGTCGAAACCCAGCACACCACCCTGACCACCGAGCACGACGATCTGGTGGAAGCCATCAAGCGCTTGCGCCAAGGCATCCAGAGCCTCAACCGCGAAGCGCGCGAGCGGCTATTGGCCTCGTTCGAAACCGTCAACGGTCACTTCAGGCGGCTGTTCACCGAATTGTTCGGCGGCGGCGAGGCCGCGCTGCATCTGATCGAGAGTGACGATCCGCTGGAGGCGGGGCTTGAAATCATCGCCAAGCCACCGGGCAAGAAGCCGCAGACGCTGTCGCTGTTGTCCGGCGGCGAGCAGGCGCTGACCGCGCTTGCGCTGATCTTCGCGGTGTTCCTCACCAACCCGTCGCCGATCTGCGTGCTCGACGAGGTCGACGCGCCGCTCGACGATCACAATGTGGAGCGGTTCTGCAACCTGCTGCACGAGATGACCGCGACCACCGAGACCCGCTTTGTCATCATCACGCATAATCCGATCACGATGGCGCGGATGAACCGCCTGTTCGGCGTCACCATGGCCGAACGCGGCGTGTCGCAACTGGTCTCGGTCGACCTCGAAGACGCGGTGAAGATTCTCGACCAGGACGTGGCGTAATCCTCAGCGTCATCCCCGGATGAGCGCATTCGCGCTCACTCGGGAGGAGCCGCGCTGTTGCGCGGCGTCTCGAACGATGGGCCACGATCTTGGTCGTCATCCTTCGAGGCTCGCAAGTGCTCGCACCTCAGGATGAGGATTCGTGCCCCGGATGCTGCGCAGCGCCTTCAGCGCGTTTACGCGCGTCTTCGACGCGCTATGGCGGTGCGCTGCTGATCCGGGGCCAATTGTGCGCTCCGCATCGTCTTAGGTCCCGGCTCTGCGGTGCACCGTGAAGAACGCTGCACCGCGTCCGGGACACGCAAGGCATTGCTTCACGCTCTCTCAGGATGACGACGCCCGATGACCGCTCCCGATCTCCCCGCCGAATTGCGAGCCGCGCTTGCGGCAAAACTGCAGGGCCTGTCGCGCAACCGCGCGGCCGGACGCGCCGCGCTGATTTCCAGGACTTATCGCGATGGCGGCAACTCGGGCGGAATCGCCTCTGAGGCCGACGCGCTGGCCTATGCGCTGGCGCGGATGCCGGCGACCTATGCCGCGGTGACCGCAAGCCTGAATGCGCTTTGCGAGCTGAGGCCAGACTTTGCGCCCAAGAGCCTGCTCGATATCGGCGCGGGACCGGGCACGGCGGCCTGGGCGGCGGCCGAAGCGTTTTCCTCGCTGCGAAGCTTTGCGTTGTGGGATGCCAACCGCGCCTTACGCGCGCTGGCGCTCGAGCTTTGCCGCGACAGCGCGCGGCTCAAGACCCTGACCTACCATCGAGGCGACGCTGCCGCACTCTCGGAGGCCGAACCGGCCGAGCTTGTTGTCGCAAGCTACATGATCGGGGAAATCGGCGAGGCGGAACGCCGCGCGCTCACTGAGCGATTGTGGGCGAAGGCAAGCGACACGCTGCTCGTCGTCGAACCCGGCACGCCGGCGGGCTATGCGCGGGTCATCGCGCTGCGGGAGCGATTGATCGGGTCGGGCGCGCATGTCCTGGCTCCCTGCCCGCACGACGGCCCATGCCCGCTTCAGGCGCCGGACTGGTGTCACTTCACCCAACGTCTGCCGCGCCTGCGCGCGCACATGCAGCTCAAAGGAGCCGAGCTTCCCTTCGAGGATGAAAAGTTCAGCTATGTCGTGTTGACGCGAACGCCGGTTGCAAGGCGCGCTGCCCGCGTGCTGGCGCAGCCAATTGTCAGCAAAGTCGAGGTGTCGGCGAAACTCTGCACGGCCGGTGGTCTCAAAAGTGAAAAAGTGCCGCACCGCGACAAAACGACCTATGGGCGCGCCCGGCGATGGCGCTGGGGCGATGCGGCGATGGTGGAGGAAGGTTAGTCTCGCCGGCGGTTTCGTTCCCCGGACGCGGCGTAGCGCGTAAGCGATGCGCCGCTGAGCCGGGGCCCATCTATCATCTAGCTCGGGACTGGGTCCCGGCTCTGCGAAGCGGTGCTACGCGCCGCATCGCGTCCGGGACACGCAACTATCTTGCGCCCGACCAAGGGGGTACCCACCTCGTGACGGGCTGCCGCGCAATGTCGTTTTCGTCTAGGGTCGCTCCATTCGTTGTTCCCATCAGGAGCTTTTTGCCATGTCGACCGGCTGGATCGTAATCGGCGTCCTTGTCA
>Ga0209517_10007755_pt1 | contig 12753 bp, 18 predicted proteins | sample PeaSoiMetSII2010_FD_187695 | JGI IMG/M metagenome (GOLD analysis project Ga0209517, IMG submission 187695) | Peat soil microbial communities from Weissenstadt, Germany - SII-2010 (SPAdes) (version 2) | ecosystem: Environmental > Terrestrial > Soil > Wetlands > Peat | place: Germany...
CCGGCCGGCTACTACACGATCGAGGTCACGGACTACATCAACAGCGTCTTCATGACGTTCCAGCACACGTAGCGCGGGCCGAGAATGCGCGCGTGCCATAATGGACGCAGAATCCAGCTCTTGCCTCCACACGGATTCCACAAACCGAGAAGGCCGTCGTCGCGTCTTCGGCTATAATCCAGAAGTAGAGCAGCCGCGCTCATCACTGATGTCAGAAACATGAGCGACGCAAAAAACGCGGCGGACGAAGGCATCAGCGGCAAGAAGGCCTACCAGGCCAGCATCAGGGTCAAGGTACCCTCCAGCGAGACCTGCTCGTTCTGCTGGTTCGTGCTCAAGCTGTATCCTACGCTAAAGGGGATGACCGACAGAGACACGGCGACGTTCAGGGCGCACCTCGAGAATGTCCACGGCCTGGGGGAGGAGATTCAGCCGTGACGAGATTCACAACGCGCACGATCGTTTCGCCCGTCGCGCCCAAGGCGGCCTAGCTGCCGACTAGATTTCTGGTTCATTTGCCTTATAAAGTTTGGAAGAAACACGAAAGATAGCAACAAAGTGTGAAATTCTTGCCCTTGAACACGTTGTCGCCCGTAATCGCGGAACTGGGATTTTCGATTCTCGCCGCCCTCGTGTTCTACGCCGGGTCCAAGAGGTTCGGGACGAAGAAGACCGCCATATTCTTCCTCGGGTCGATACTCTGGACCGGGCCGCTAGAGAACTTCGCCGTCCTCAGGGGCGCATACACCTACTACGGCTACGCGAACCTGATCTACCCGAACTATCCCGGCTACCTCACCTGGCTGGGGCTGCTGCCATTCTGGATAGTCCTGGGGTGGTTCGTGTTCGCGATGTCCGGGTTCCTCATCTTCCACGATGTCCTGTTGAGCAAGAAGCGCGCGCTCTACCAGGCGGCCGCCTCGGGCCTCTTTGCGGTCAACATCGACTTGATGATGGACCCGATCGCCTCCTCTAACTCTCTGTGGATATGGCTGACTGGTTCCTTCAAGATCTTCGGCGTGCCGCTGTTCAATTTTGTAGGTTGGTTCCTCTTGATTTTCATCTACGACCTCATCGCCCAACACACGATATTCCACAGCAAGCCCATGCGGGGGCTCAGCGGGGTGGAGCGAATCCTGTTTCGAAGCTCGGAGCCTGCGGGTGACCGCGTCGAGGGAAAGAGGCTCGTCTTTCGGATAGTCACACTGGAGACCGTTGTGATCATCTTTCTCACCATCTTGACCGCGCTCATTGACTACGTGGCGTACACGGTGCTATAGGAGAAGGAGAGAAGATTGGACGAAACTCTGGAAGGCGCGACGGCCGACAGACCGAAGGTCATCGGGATCGTCGGTGCCGTGATCGTCTCCGTCCTGTTCATCTTTCTGGCGGTGCTTGCCATAGGGGTGCCTATAATGACGCTCAAGAGCCAATGGGAGAGCGCCGTATACTCAATACTGATATTCCTCCCGGTCGCGACGGTCTGCGTCCTCGCTGCCATAAAGAGCGGCAAGACGCCCTAGAATCCGGCCGCCCGAAGGCCTCGAATCCTTATCATCGTTAAATAAGAGCCAACTCTCGCCGAGTCAGTCGATTGAAGTGCGACTTCTGCGGAAGGGAGGAAGACCTTCCGTTCACATGCAACTACTGCGGCGGGACGTTCTGCGGGGAGCATCGACTTCCAGAGGCCCACGCGTGCAAGGGGGACCTCACCCGGAGAATAGTGGCGAACCCTAACACGACGCGGTCGTGGGACGGCTCCGTGTTCTCGGGCACCTCGCCCGGCAGCCGCGGCAGCCCATACCTCTTCTCGCAGAAGGAGGTTAGGGACATAGTCATCGCCTGGGCGGCGCTCGCCCTCGCCTTCACGATCGCATCCCGCGGGGGCCTGGCGGGAAACCTTGTCACGGCCTACTTCGTCGCGTTCGTCGCGGTGGGCAGCGGTTTCGTCCTCCACGAGCTCATGCACAAGTTCACGGCAGAGAGGTACGGCTACTGGGCGGAGTTCAGGATGTGGGTAATGGGAATCGTGCTCGCGCTAATCACCTCGACAATCGGCGTCATATTCGCGGCTCCTGGCGCGACGTACATCTCTGGGTACAACGTCTCGGAAAGGCAAAATGGCATCATCTCTCTGGCCGGACCGGCCACTAACATCGTGATAGCGTTCGTATTCTTACTTGTAGGAATTGTAGGAACAGGTATATTCGCTGAGTTAGGCAGCGTCGGCTTCTCTATCAACCTCTTTCTCGCAGCCTTTAACATGATTCCAGTGATGCCGTTGGATGGGGCTAAGGTCTTTCGTTGGAACAAAGTCATTTGGGCGGCGGTCTTCGTGCCTCTACTCATTGGCGTCGTCTTCATCTTCTTCTAAGCGGTCGAAGGCCGCCGGCGACCGCCTCACCCCGTCTTTATGGCGTGGTCTGGATGGTGACGCTTACGATGTAGGCAGATGCTGGGTTGACCGGCTGTGAATACTCAGGCGAAGTCGAGTTCGTGTTGATGGCGACCTTTGCGAGGTTGTTTACGACGCTCATGCCGTTGATAACCTGGCCGAAGACCGCATAGTTGCCATCAAGGCTCTTGCTATTGTCGACGAGATTAATGTAGAACTGCGAGCTTCCTCCCTTGCCGGCCGCCGTGCTCGCCATGGCTATGGTCCCGGCCGTGTTGCTGAGGCTGCTGTTCTCAAAGGGCACCGACGCGGGAGATCCTCCCTGCCCCCAAGTCGACCTGTTGCCGCCTCCGTTCTTGGTATTCGGGTCGCCCGCCTGGATGACGAAGCCAGGGACTATTCTGTGCCAGACGAGGTCGGTGTAGAAGCCCGAGTTGGCGAGCTTGACGAAGTTCGCGACGGTCTGGGGGGCGTTGGCCGGGAACAGCTGTACCTCGATGAGGCCGAGGTTTGTGCATATCAGTGCGTACGTTCCGTTGGCGCCGCCGCTCGAGGTCGAGGTCGAGGGCGTGCAAGCGGTGTTGGCAAAGGTCGTCGCCGTCGAGGTTGAAGAGGACCCCCCCATGATGCGCGAGCCGTAAACGTAGAGCCCGGAGCCTCCTGCCACGATGAGAACAGCGACGATCGCGATTAGTGCATAGCGGCGCCCCCGGGGCGGGTTTCTCAGCTTCCCTCTCTGCGGTGCCTTCGACATCTGCTCCAAATCACGCTCTTGGTGTGCCGGAGCCTATTTTCCCCCGTTGAAATACGAATCGGTTACCGGTCCCAAGTACCCGCAGTTATCGACATCGATATCGTCGTCGATAAGACTACGCGTGAGGGATGGGGGCAGAAAACCGACTTCGGCGCTATCGCGTCTCAGGCTGGAATTTCGTATCGCTTCAGCCCGTGGGCAATCCGCATGTGGACCGCAATCTTCGCGATATCGTCATCGGTGAGCTCGTCGTACCCGATCTGTATCACCAACGTGCAAAACGCACACACGTGCTCCGTCTTGCCTTGCTGAGACATTCGTCCGTATAGATATCAGAGTCTATAGAAAAACCTTACGGCCAAACCAGATTCGTGATACATGTCCTCCGGTAACCGGCCTACTTGAGGAATTTCTCCCGTTTATCGATTCCGAGTCAATCTTTTTGGATAATCCACCATCTATTTACACCTGATGAATCGCCCATACAGGTCTCATATTCACGGGGCTTTTATCCTTCAGGACAAGGTTGCATGAGACATGGAACTGTCTACGGAAAGCACGGACTTCTTGGAAGCAGAACGCATCGAAGCAGCCATGCGAATGGCTCGCCCCAACGTCGCGGTGGTCGGCCTGGGAGGCGCTGGAAGCAACATCGTCTCTTGGATCAAGCAGCGCGGCGTCTCCGGCGGCAAGCTCATCGCAGCAAACACAGACGCAGCACACCTCGGAATCACAAAAGCAGACAGACGGCTCCTAATCGGTGAGAAGCTCACCCACGGCACGGGTTGCGGCGGCTATCCAGAGCGCGGCGAGCGGGCCGCGATGGAGAGCATGTCGGAGCTCAAGAAGGAGGTCAACGGTTCGAACATCACCTTCCTATGCGCAGGTCTCGGCGGGGGGACGGGCACCGGCGCCATCCAGGCTCTCGCGAGGGAGCTGAGGGGCAATGGCGGCCTGACGATCGGCGTGGTAACACTGCCATTCTCGATCGAAAGCTACCGCTATGAGAACGCGAAGAAGGCACTGATGAGGTTGAGGGAATACTGCGACACCGTCGTGGCCATCGACAACACAAAGCTGTCGAAGGTCGCCGGAGACCTACCATTGCAGCAGGCGCTGGGGGTTGCCAATGAGCTGGTAGGCCAGTTCATCAAGGGCATCACTGAGACCATCACCACAGCCAGTCTCATCAACATCGACTACGCAGACCTCAGGGCGATCATGGAGAGGAGGGGTCTGGCCGCGATAGGCGTAGGCCAGGCGACCGGACCGGACAGGGTCGAGGTCGCAGTAAGACAGGCCATTGACGGGCAGCTCCTTGACATCAAGGACGTCACGAAATCGAAGGGCGTCCTGGTACACGTGTCAGGCGGAGACGACGTAAGCCTCGAGGAGGTCACAAGGGCTGGAGAGCTCGTGACCAAATCGCTACCTCCAACAACGAGGATAGTCTGGGGCGCGCGCGTCGAGCCGAACATGCGCGGGTCCGCAAGGGTCATGGTTGTCCTGACTGGCGTCGAGAGCACGTTCCTCTCACAGCAGAAGCAAGGCTTCCAAATGGGTCCACTCAGGATAGGATCTAGAAACTAGGCAGACGGCCTGGTTTCTTCTCTCTTTTTTTCTCCGCTCTAGCGTAGGCTATCTCTCGCCTTTCTCGTGTAGCATGTCAAGGTTGGACGAAATAGGATTTCGAATTCAGAGAGATTATTAGCAGGTCCAAGCCTTCTCAAGGACTGACTCACGACGACAGAATTCAGCAACCACGACGTCTTTGAGAACTTGGTCGCATCGGTCGTGGATGTCACCAGCATCATGGTTGCCTACACGATAGGAATAACGCAGTCTAGCATCCTTTTAGGCCTCGCATACGGCATATTCGATGCGATAATCGTTGTGTGGATGCGAAAGCCTTTGTCCAGGCTGATACGGAATTTGATCAACATCAGAGGCTCTCGCTCGACCTTGAGAGACGTCTACGTGGCGGACGTGGCCTAGGGTACAATCGGCGGGAAACACGCGCCATCAACATCGATATCGACGTTGATAATCTATCTGCGTTAAGCGCAGGATTGGGGAACAGCGTTATTTGGGCCGACTTTTCCTCGCCGATGCCCTTGTCGCAGAGACGAAGGAGGCTCCTGGGGGGTCTGCTCGGGATTGAGCGGCCCCGCTCGCCGGCGAGGCAACCCATCGTCCGTAGCCAACAGCGGCTTTGAGCGCAGAGACCTTTTCGTCAACGACCCAGCCGTGCGACCCAAGGAGCTTTTCCGGGTCATCCGTGCCGAATACCCACGGGGTCCCGCGGTCTTTTCTCCTACTGAGCTTCGCGGCGTTGGAGCGCCTCCGCAAGAACTCTTCGGAGATGATCTCGGCCCCGAAGCGGCTGCCTTCTGAGGAGACAGAGGCGGCTTCTTCGAGAATCTGGTTGACGTCAGAGGGTGCGAGATACTGGAAGAGGCCCTCGGCAATCCAGACGGTAGGTTTGTCTTTCTTGAACCCGGCGCGAATAAGCGACCTGGTCCAATCTCGGGACGTCAGGTCAGTCTCCACAATGACCCTGTCCAGGTCGAGCCTCACGCCCGCCGACTGCAAACGCGCCTCCTTCAGTGCAAACAGCTCATGCGTGTCGACCTCCCAGAAGCGGAGCTTCGCAGGCCATTGAAGGCGAAACGCCCTGGTGTCCATCCCTGCTCCGAGGACGACCAGCTGATTCGCTCCGCTCTCGCGGACAGCCTTCGAGGCCCGATCGTCGAAGAACCTAGTCCTCACTTCCAGGTACGGGAAGCTGTCTCGATGATAGTTGCTCTCTGGATTTGCCTCACTGGCCGCGAGCCATGCCAGCCCCTCTCGGCCAGCGAGGAGCGAGGAAAGGTCGTCTTGAAACAGGCGATCTCTTCGCTCGTTCTCCCTCGCGCGGACGGCCGCGACGAAGAGAGCCGTGGTTGCGACGTCCTTTCTTGGCAAGCCCTCACTCCAAGCTCGTCGCGCTGTAGTTAAGATTGGCGCCATCACCGAATTCGTGTGATGACCTCTGAGCGCTGCTGCCGGCCGGAATCTACGCTTAAATATAATAATATATATTTACAAGGCGCGATGGGCGTCATCACTTTGAAGATAGACGACGACTTGGAAGAGGGGCTACGGCGCAGGGCGGGGGAGGTCCACGGAGCCGCAAAAGGGGCGATCTCGCAGAGCGTCGAGGAGGCGCTAAAGTTGTGGCTATCACAACCCGCCTCTGCAGCGACGAGGAGGACGTACGTAGGACTCTGGGAAGGAAGACAGGTCGCGGAGGCCTTCGACCTGAAGACCCTCGCAAGAGAGCTCAGGGCCAAGGGCATCGATCCGAGAAAAGTCGAGATTCGGACAGAGCCGTCGGAGCCGGCGGTCACCAGGATGGGTCTTAGGACGCGCGCAGCGCCGGGGTAAGCCTCAGTGTGGGAGTTCTTAGAGTCGAGCCCTGTAGTTCCAATAACCGTCGTGAACACGCTCGCGAGCGCCTCTCACCCCGCAGAGCGGTCCGTCCTCGCGGTGGTCGACACCGGCTATTCCGGGTTCCTCCTCCTGCCCCAAAGAATGTTTCGTGAATTGGGGTTCGCCGACCTGAAGAAGGACTCCTCACGGGCACAGCTTGCCAACGGCTCCATGGTCGAGCTCTCGTCCTCGTACGGAACCATCCGATTCCGAGATTTGGGGACGGAAACTGATGGAAGGGTCCAGACATGCGAGGGGGCGGAGGAAGTGCTAATCGGCATGGATGGCCTCCGGGGGCTCGCCATCACGGTGGACGGTTGCACGAGGATGTGCTATGCGCGCACATGTTGAAGACGACCCATAATCCGTGCGTTCTCTCTGATACAGATCGAGCTAACAGCCAAGACATGCTCGTCGGATTGAACTTCTATACCCGGGACCCCATGGTATCTGAGGGCTAAAAGCGCTCGACGTTGCAATGTCTTTGACCACGGCCCGGGGTTCGCTCACGGGTCGGCATCCCGTGCGCTCTCTTGTCTGAGCCGAGCTCGCACTAGTTCCCCTGCAGGGACACAAGTGGCGAGCTAGGATGACCCTGCCCAGCTATCACCATCCTTTGGTGCCAGGGGGTGGTTAGTGACCCTTGAGCATACACTAAACATTTCTCGGCTCGTCCGGACAACTAGACCCTGCAGGGGAACTAACTGCAATGCAACCCAGACTCGAAAAACCAAGGCCCATGGGCGATGCCATGAAATCCACGTCCAACCATGAGGCCCAGAGCGCCCCGGAGATGTCGGCCAAGATGCACTTATACGCTGTCCGCAACGCAGGCGACCAGCTCCGATGGGCTCACGCCCCAGGGACGAGCAAGAAGCCCGACCGGATGGTGGGCAGGTAGACGTCAGCCCCAAAGTCGATCAAGCTTTACTGGAACGACAGGACTGTCGCCACGGGTGACATACTCACCTTGCTCTTTGGCGACAGGAAGGAGACGCTCTCGGTGGCCAAGATCCTGGTCGAAAGAATGCGCGCCGACCAGCACCTCGCAATGACCAAGAGGCAGCTCAGGTTCTTCGCCAAGGACTTGGAGAACGGCAAGCTGGGGGTGAAGTACAGCTACCACAACTTCTACGTCAAGCTCCTGAGGAAGCTCCTAGACCTTGGCTTCATCGAGAAGGACGTCCTCATCTGGGACGAGAAGAGGAAGAAGACCGAAGCGGTGTACCAGCTGAAGCTCCAGCCCATACCGGAAAGGGGGCCCCAGGGCGGCTTTGCCAAGCAAGCCTGGCAGCTTGCCAAGGGATGGAATGACCTAGTTAGAATCCAATGATGCGATAGCAGGGGGCTCCCTGTAGCCCACCACCGAGCTCGATATCGACGTCGATATCTGCGTTCGCTGACGGGCGCGACAGGTAACGACAATTCTAGCGACAGCTCGCACTTTCGGTGCGTGACGTTAACGAACCAATTTGCCGGTCTGAGTTCATTAGTTGTCCCCTAGGCCACGAACATTAGGCGTGAAGCCGAAAATCATCCCAATGGGACTCCGCTTCATGCGGCTTATAGCAACCGCTAGAGATTATGAGAACGTGGGAAAACTCTCTAAGGTAGCAATCTCAGCCTTTCTTCTGCTCGCCACGGCGTTCACCTTCGTCGCCGTGCCGGCTCACGCGGTCAGTTCCTACAGCGTGTCCGTCGGGTACGCGGACGACCTCAGGCCCACTCCTTTCTTCCCCAACCCGTGGTGCGGCGGAGCCAACGTCGCACTCTTCGCTAGCGACGGCAACCAATGTGGCGGCAACCAGCCGGCATGGGACTCCGGGGCAGTGATGATCACCAACACAGGCGGATCTTCAATCACAATCCAGGCCCTGACCGTGACGACTCCCAACGAGGCAGGAGGGTCGTGCGACTCAGGGTGTTCCATCTGGACCAGCTACTTGCCCTTCGTCCTTGCGCCAGGAAAACAAGCCATATTCGCACAGACTGTCAGCTACAACCTCGACACCAGTGACAATGGGCTTTCAGGGATCGGCCCTTCCCTATCCAACAACTGCAACGCCGGCGCGGAGCAAGGGTCCGCGACCTGTCTAGCCGGCATGCCAACGGTCAGCGTCCAAGTTGACGGCACGACATCCGTCTACAACGACGTTGGCTTCGTCATCAACACAGCGGGATACGACGTGGTCTACTCCAGCCCCTGCCCGAATCCGCTGGACACCACGGGGGCCTGCAACGAGTCGCTCCAGTGGCGCGACATATCTTCGACCTGCGGAGTGACCTGCCCAGGTGGGAACGGCGTCCCTGAGTTCGGGCTGCCCGTCCTCGCCGTCGCTGCCTTGGGTCTCGTGGCCGTCATCCTGCTAAGGGTGAGGAGGACAGGCTTGCCTAGGGTCGCGGTTCCAGCAAGAGCATTCCAACGGCGAACCTAGTCGGTCGAGATTGCCGCTAGGTCCCTCCTCTCTTTTTTTCGGAGTTTGGCTCTTCCTCTTGAAGGTCTCGGGTCCGGCCCTCGAGTCACATTCGCCCTCGGTGGTAACCCGGGTCTCGATGTGCGACTCGAAGCCACCTGAAATCTCCAAGGCTGGCTAGAAGCACGGCAAAGTCCTTGGAGAGGTTAAGTAGACACTCATTGAGAGCGTGAAATGGCAAGGCTTGTCGAACCTGCTCTATGCTATCATCGTAGGCCTCGTCCAGGGTGTCTCGGAATGGCTCCCCATCAGCAGCAAGACTCAGGTCCTTTTCGTCTCAACAATCCTCTTCGGGCTTCCACTCGACGCCGCCTTGGCTTTTGGGCTCTTCATGGAGATAGGGTCCCTATTCGCTGCCACTTTCTACTTCAGGAGAGAGATCCTTTCGCTCTTGCATGACAGGAAGCTCCTGGTCTACCTCCTTGTCGTCACTATAGTGACAGGGGTAGAGGGTGTCCCGCTGTACCTAATCGCTGAAAAGTTGCTGACCGGTGCCTACAACCTGGGGCTTCCGATGGTGCTTCTGGGTTGCTTCCTCATCGGTGATGGAATATACATCAGATATTCCAGGAAGACTCCCCGCACGGGGACCCTGAACGACTTGGGGATGAAGCACTATGTCATCATAGGTGCTGCCCAGGGGTTCGCCGCTCTCCCCGGCGTGAGCAGATCAGGAATGACGGTCTCCACCATGCTCTTCATGGGCGTCAACCCGAAGGACGCGTTCAGGCTTTCGTACTTGGCATACATCCCGGCTGCCCTCGGGGGTTTTCTGACCACAATCGTCTTTTCAAAGTCAGAGCTGTCCGCCGCCCTCTCGAATTTCGATGCGACAGGCTTCACCGCGGCCATCGCCACCGCAGCGCTGGTCGGATTTGTTGCAATCTCAGCACTACTCCGGTTCGCGAAAAGAAACGACATCTACAAAGTCACTATTTTCCTGGGAGGTTTGGCAATCGCGATTGGCTTGCTTGCCGCCTTCTATTCTCTATAACGGGATTTCAAACGACGGTAAAGTTACATATATCTTACTTGTAAGATTAGATATAAACTAGAATATTTTTGCGCCTCATGATATAAATCACTAATATTTGTAATATCATGACTGATGACATGGGAGAGAGGTTGACAAATCCACGAATCCATCAACCATAAATATCGCCGCTTGGCCAAATTCAAATGACACCCCATGGAGTCTCAGCTCGAAAACACGGTCTTTGTGGGGAACAAGCCAGTCATGAACTACGTTTTGGCCTGTCTAACTCTGTTTCAGAACGGCGCCACTGAGATAACCTTGAAGGCGCGAGGCCGCGCGATCTCAAGAGCCGTCGACGCCGCCGAGATCCTATCGAACCGCTATGTTCCTGACGTCTCCATAAAGAAGATCGACATAAACACGGAGCAGGTGAGGGACGCGGAGTCTGGCGCCATGGCTAACGTCAGCTCCATGGAAATCCATCTGTCAAAATAAGGCCAAGCAGAACGCAAAACTGAGGCCGGAGGCCTAGGTATTTTTGCCTCTTTTGCGCCCTGGCCCTACTTTAACCCCGCAGCATGAGGATCCGATGTCCGATTGGACACAGCGCGACCCTAGTCGAGGAACCTCAGGTGGCGCTCGACGGTTTCGTCGTCAAGCTTCTCGTAGGCCTCCGTCGTTCCGACGTCGTACCAGAAGCCCTTGAGGTAGAATGGCCGGACGGTCATCTTCGCTTCGAGAACCGCAGGAACAAAGTGGCTCATCATGTCGGTGCCGCCGTTGTTCACGGTGCTGTACAGAACCGGAATGCAAGACTTCGAGATTGCCATACAACCGGTAGTAACCTTGAACCCGAGGTTCGGCTTTTCCCGGAACTCGGTGATCCGTCCGCGCGTCACCTCGGCGACTCCCACCGGGACGGCATAGTTGCTGGACAGGACGAGCGTCAGGTCGGCACTAGATTCCGCGTGCTGTTTGAGGAGGGAGCGCACGTCTAGAGCCGAAAGCACGTCGCCGTAGTAGAGGAGGAGGTCGTCGAACTTGCCGAAAGTGTTGGTCTTTATGGCGTTCACGAGGGCGGGAGCGCTCCCCTTGGTGCCAGGCCGGTCATTGCAGTACCTTATGTTTGCCCCGAACCGGCTCCCGTCTCCAAAGTAGTTGGTGATCTCGTCAGACCTGTATCCCGAGAGCAAGACCACGTCTTTGACGCCGTTGTGCACCATGAGGCGCACCACGTACTCGAGAATCGGGCGCCGCCTGGACCCGACCGGGATCATGGTCTTCTGGAAGTAATTGGTCAGTGGGCGGAGCCTGTTCCCCTCTCCGCCGCACAATATTGCCCCTTTCGCGACCACACCCCGCCTTTGTCAAGCGGTCTTAAAACAATGCTTAATCCAGCCTCCATCTGACAGCGGTCTGGGAGTTGGCCGTTATGGAAAAGTCCCCCGGTCAAAGTTATGGATTTCACCAAAATTTCTCAAATCATCATCTACTCTAATCCACGGAGATGAAGAGACTCACAATCGCAATGAACGACGAACTATACGGCAGGTTGCTGGGATATGCAGCAGACCAAAGCAAGAGCCAAATGAAGCGCCTCAGCCTAGGGGAGACGGTGAGGAACCTGGTTTCCACGCGTCTGGACGAGCTCGGATACGACATGCCCCTGCAACAGGCGCCGCGCATCTCTTCCAAACGCGCCGCCTAGCTGGTTCGAACGTGTTGGTTGGTCCTTCTGCCAACGGTCTAGGCGGATCTTAGGCCCGAAAATTCACGAAGCAGACAAGGCTGAAAAAAAGGCCTTGCTTGCCTTCGCTATGCGTGGATTGCCGGCTGCACCCTGAACTTGCGACTCAGCATGGCTACGCCCAGCAGGCCTATCGCGGCCATCAACACCGTCGGGGCTCCGAACTCGGGCACACCATTGGATGAACCGCCCACGGTGAGGGGTTCGCATGCGCTGGTCAAGGCCTTGTTGTTGCTGTCCCCGCTGTAGACCGCATACCAGTAGTACGTGCCAGTTGTGGAGAACGTCGGTGAGGCAGAGTTGTACGCTCCGTTGCCCGAAACGGTGACAGGAGAGCCTACCAGGCTGGCACCGTCCGATGGGCAGCTGTTTGTCGAAGAGACGTAGAACGAGATCGTCCCTGTCGGACTGTTCAGGTTGGTGAGAGTCGCGGTGTCAAAGGTCGACCCTCCGGCTGATATGGTCGACGGCTGGAGCGCTGTCGTGAGCGTGGGCTGTGGAGTGAACTCGCCGAATATGGCGACTCCAGCTATGGTACAGGCGCCGCAGCCTGTCTGAGTCGTTGGGAGACCCACGAAGCTGAAGTCAGGCGCAGCTTGGCCACCGTCGCAGTGAGCCACGGTCATGTAGTCAACGGACGAGGGTTGACCTCCCAGATTCGCTATCGCGAAAGCCTTTTGGTCAGGCAAGATGTCCATCGAGAATAACTCGCTCCCGGACCCTGAGTAGTCGCAGCTGTTTATCACGGTACCCGTGCTCGAGACATGAACCGCCGCGTTCGAGTCGGCGACGATCACACTACCGTCTGATAGTTCCTTGTGGGCATATGCGTTGGAACCTGGCAATGTGGTCGTGAGGGCAGTGCCTTGGGTGTTCGTGCACACGTTAAAGTCGAGGATTCCAGTGCTTTCTGAAGTGTACTGGAGGTCGCAGAGG
>Ga0209517_10007757_pt1 | contig 12753 bp, 11 predicted proteins | sample PeaSoiMetSII2010_FD_187695 | JGI IMG/M metagenome (GOLD analysis project Ga0209517, IMG submission 187695) | Peat soil microbial communities from Weissenstadt, Germany - SII-2010 (SPAdes) (version 2) | ecosystem: Environmental > Terrestrial > Soil > Wetlands > Peat | place: Germany...
GACATGGCGCAGCGCAAGAGCATCATCGCCTACGACCTGCGCACCGTCATCTGCATCCCGCTGCGCAAGACCAAGGTCAAGGAGAAGGCGCTCGACGTCACCATCATGAGCGGGTTGCCCGAAATCATGGGCGTGCTGTACCTGGATAGCCGCTTCGCCTCGCGCGACCTCTCCAAGGTCAGCAAGGACATCCTGACCACCATCGCCACCGAGGCGGCTTCGCTGGTGGAGAATGCGCGCCTGGTGCAGGCGGAAGAATCGGCGCGCCGTTACCAGCAGGAGCTTTCCATCGCCGCCTCCATCCAGCAGCGGCTGATGACGGTGACCATCCCGGACCTGCCCTACGCCACCATCCAGGCGCGCAATCTTTCGTGCCGCGACGTGGGAGGCGATTTCTTCGACGTCATGCCCACCTCCGAAGGCGTGGCCGTGGTGGTGACCGACGTCTGCGGCAAGGGGATTTCCGCTGCCCTGCTGGCGTCCATTCTGCAAGGCATGGTCTATTCGCAGATCGCGAATCGGGTGCCGTTGCCGGAAGTCGTGACCTCGATCAACCGCTTTCTCTGCCAGAAATCGCTGGGCGAAAAGTACGCTACGCTGGTGATCGCGCACCTGAAGGCCAGCGGCGAGCTGGAGTTCGTCAACTGCGGCCATGTGCCGCCGGTGCTGATCGCCTCAGGGTCGGTATCGCGCATGTTCGAAGCCAACGTGCCCGTGGGCTTGCTGCCGGACATGGACTACACCAGCGGGCGCCGGCAGATGAGTCCCGGCGACCGTCTCGTGCTCATCACCGACGGCGTCACCGAGGCGGAAAACCCGGCAGGCGAGTTCTTCGGCGACGAGCGCCTGGAGGCAGCCGCCGCCGGCGAGTCGCCCTTCCGCGATATCCTCGCCGCCGTGCGCACCTTCTGCGCCGGACGTGCCTTCGGTGACGACTGCACCGTCTTCGAACTCACGTATAAGGGCTGAAATCTGCCCAGAGACACAGAGATTTGTGAGGAATGCCAAGGAAAGTGCGCAGTTCAGACTGTCCCCTTTTTACCTTCGCAAAGCACCGTCTTAGGACTGTTAGCGATTGGTGACTGATGCGGCCAAGCACGATGCAACATCCCACATTCGAATGATAGGAGCATCCGACATGGATTCCCGTAGTTTAGCAGTTGCGCCTCCGGCTTGCATCGCCCGCGTCGCATTGGACCTCATGATCCTAATGGCAGTTGTATTGTGCGCAACCTTGGGCGTCGGGCAAGATTTGTTCCCCACACTTCCCGCTGCTCGTTCGTCTGGCTCCTATGACAGCGTCGATCCTTTGACGCTTGGGGTGGTAATCACTATTCCCTTTGATAATAACACCGTTTACCATTGGGACACCTCTTCAATGTTCCAGCATTACACCGCCGTCAATTCGTCTCCATCTAATGCTTGGTATATTGGGAATACTGAAGTAGTGAACGACGCAGGCGCACTGCCTTTCTTCTTCTCTTTTGACCCCATTCCATGGGCCGATATCGAAAACTGTAATGGTCAAAGCGTAACCTTTTGGTATCGATGGGCTATTATAGATCGCAATGGCGCACATCCGTTTCCGTGGAATACAAAACTAGGGCCGGCAGGTACTCCCTGCAATTCATTTACAGCCACGACTACTGATGGTTCTGGTTATACGCTTACTTACACGTTACAAGCCGCCACCTCTGCGACTATTGTTCTGCATGATACGTCCGGCAATTCTTTGTCATCTTGTAATAGCCGCCTCGGCGTAGGGGCAGGCTGTACTAGCACAATAACCGATGCTAACGGTAGGACCCAGACGTTGACACGGCCAGGAGTGGGAATAGGAGATACTTATACGAACCGACTTGGTGTTGGTGATTTATCTACCACTGGATTCCTTATTGGTACAGGGGCCAACGTGACGAACACATATCCCACATCCTCTGGAAGCGCCTCTGTGGTTGCGACATACACGAGTTACCCAGTCGCCGTAAGCTTCGGATGCCCCGGCATAGCCGATGCGATAGAAACCTACAGCTACACAGTTATCCCACCCCCACCGACGAATACGATAAGCCTTCCTTCAAAGGTTACCTTAGGCGATGAGACCTCGTCCTTGAATTTCACTTACGAATCAACACCGGGCAAAAACGGGTATTTTACCGGCCGGCTGGCTTCGCTGACATATCCAACGGGTGCACCCGTTACCTATGCGTACACAGGCGCTAACGATGGAATCAGTTGTTACGATGGGGGCACCACGTCCATGTCACGTACTACCTCAGACGGCACGTGGAGCTACAGTCGGCTGCCCTCTTCAACCGTACAATGGCCCATAGCCACAACCTCTGTGTCCAACGGCACTTTGACAGTTCAAACACTATGGTCACCCATTGTGACGTATTTTAGTACGGGCCAAACTGTAACATTTGCCGGGCTATCGGGAGCAACGTGGTTAAATGGGCTGACGGTTACTATAACAGCTGCATATCCGTCCCCCGCGGGCAATAATCAGCCTGCATACTTCACTGCTAATGTATCACATCTCGATTACTCCACTGAAGCTGAACCTCAGGGTATCGTATTTCTCTCGGGAGGTTCTGCGGTGTCTAGCACTAGGATTACGTTACCTGATGGGAGCTATGTTAACTACACGTTGTCTAATAAGTATGTGACACAGGTTCAGGCATACTCATCAACCGGGATATTATTACGTACCATCATCACTTGTTACAACGGCGGTAATGTAGGATGTGCTGTCCCCTCTATTCCCGTCTTCGCCCCGATTCTGCAACAGGATGTCTATACTTACGCAGGAGGCCTTCCTCCTTCACTAGTAGAGACTAAGTACGACGGTAATGGTAACGTCACGGATGTAACCGAGTACGATTTCGGCGGCTCTGGGAGCAGTTTCGAGAACCGCACGGACATCACTTACGGATCATGGAACGGAGGCTCATGCGCTGCCATCGGCAGCTACATCAACAACCGAGTGTGCGAGTCAAAAACCATCAGCGGTACTGGGGCGGTGATGGCCGATACGCGCAACACGTACGACAGCCACGGGAACCTGCTCACCACCGCGTCGTTGGTTTCCGGAGGCACCTCCGGGGGCCTTTACCTGAGCAAGAGCTTCACATACAACCCTAACGGGACGGTCGCCACAATAACCGATGTCAATGGGACGCTGACGACGGTGTCCAACGCGCAGTGCAGCAACCTGCTACCTACTTCTATAACAACAGCCGGGGTGACGACACAGTTAGGTTGGAACTGCAATGGCCCCGCCGTAACGTCGGTCACCGATCCCAACAAAGCCACAAACGGTGCGGCTTACGCTGACCCACTCTGGCGCTTGACGCAGTCTACTGACCCGCTGGGGAACAATGCATACTTCAGCTATACCCCCACATCGGCAACGTCGTCCTTCACTTTCAACCGCGGCCAGTCCGTCCACGCGAAGACGGAAACCGTAGATTCCCTCGGGCGGCCGCACCTGAACCAAGTGCAGCAAGGTCCGGGCTCCGGTAACTACGACTCGGTGGAGGCCGACTACTACGTGTCGCAAATGAAGCGGACGGGCATCCTGCCCTACGTGGGTTCCTTGGGGCAGACAAATTCGTCTGGCCCCGGCGTGACCACGACCTACGACGCTTTGGGGCGCACGCTGAAAACAATCGACAACAATGGCGGTTACACGTCGTACTTGTACACCAACAATGACGTTCTGGTGACGGTCGGGCCCGCCCCATCCGGGGAGAACGTCAAACAGCGGCAATTGGAGTACAACGGCCTTGGTTGGCTGACCTCTGTCTGCGAGATCACGAGCACGGCTAATGGTGGAACTGCCTGTGGTCAAAACCAACCGGCTACGGGATTTCTCACTTGGTACGGCTACGATGCAGTTGGTCATCTAGTGCAAGTGAGTCAAGGCTCGCAATACCGTACCTTCACTTATGATGACTTGGGCCGCATAACGGGTGGGAGTGACCCCGAATCCGCCGGTGGATTTGCATATACATACGATTCCGATGCAACCTGCGGTACATACACAGGGGACTTGGTCAAAACCGTTGACGCCGTGGGCAATACCGTGTGCATGGCTTATGATGCAATACACCGCCTTACAAGCGTCCTGCCTGTGAGCGGCCCTTACAGCACCAATAACACCTATTCTAGGGTGCTTCGTTTATGATGCCTCGTCGGTCGGATTTGGTACCGGAAACGGCACCCCGTTGTCCAGTACTCTTGGGCGTTTGGCATTTGCTTGGACCGGTGCGGATGGAACCTGTACCAACCATAATGCCAGCAATCAAGTCACTTGGAATGCATTCAGTTATGATGCGAAGGGTGAGGTGACAGATAGCTACTCCGCCGATACAGTGTCGTATGGTATCTACCACTCGACTTACACGTACTTCGAGGACGGTACTGTCAAATCCGTCAACGCGCTTGCTGAGCTTAACGGGGCATTCCCAACGTTCACGTTCACGCTGGACGGCGAAGGACGAATCGACGGGATATCTGGCGGTAGTACTAATCCGGTGAGTTGGACCAGTTACGACGCGTGGGATCATGCAACTAACGTAGCATATGGCTCCGGGGATTCTTCCTCATTCGGCTACGACCAGAATTCGGGTAGGATGACCGTGTATCAAGCCAGCATTGGCAATCCTACAAAGGCAGATTCAGGTACGCTGACGTGGAATCCGAACGGTTCATTGGGTAAGCTCGTAATCTCGGATGCGCTCAATTTGGCCGATACTCAGACGTGTAATTACACGCATGACGATCTAGCCCGTATTGCTAGCGCAAATTGTGTATCAATCTGGTCGCAAACGTTCACCTATGATAGGTATGGTAACATCACCAAGAGCGGCAATGCCCCGTTTGCTCCTAGTTACTCTACGACAACGAATCAGATAGCTACGAACTCTTACGATGCCAACGGGAACACTCGGGCAGACGGATTCAATACTTATTTGTGGAGTTCATACAACCAGCCCACCATCATTAACAATGGCAGTCAGTACGCTCTTCAGATTTATTATGATGCACTCGGAAGAGTAGCCATGAGATGTACCTCCAGCGCCTGTACAGAGGTGGTGTATGGGCCGGGCTCAAGAAAACTGGCGCTAATGAATGGCCAAACGGTCGTCAGTGCTTTCCTAGATTTGCCAGCCGGGGCTGAGGCGGTCTACACTGGTTCAACCTTAAGCCATTTCCGCCACCCCGATTGGCAGGGTAACGCTCGGGCCTCATCTACGCCCAGCCAAACGCTGTATTACAGCACAGCATACGCCCCGTTCGGCGAGGTTTATGCCGAATCGGGTACAGCAGACAGATCATATGCGGGGCACGACCAAGACGCGATGGCCGGTAATGGCGTGTCGGCCAGCTATCTGTATGATTCGCCAAACAGGGAACTGGCCCAATACTCCCGTTGGATTTCTCCCGACCCGCTAGTAGGCAGTTTGTCAGACCCGCAAAGGTTTAACAGGTATGCTTATGTTCGCAACAGTCCGCTGATGTTTACTGACCCAACTGGACTTGATTGTCATGCTGATGATAACTCAAAGCATGGCTATTGTGTAAACCTTACGTTTACTGAGGCATCACCTCCGGTAGAGGTAAACGCACCTGGTTTTCCTAACCTACCTGCCCCTGATTACTCAGCTGGCGTCAGTCAGGGCCTTCCGGATAGCAGAAGTCAAGATTTCTCAATTCTTGAGCCTCCTGCCGGAGCTACGCAAGAGACCACCGTCGTACCTGGGTCATTGTTGCCAAACGGCGATCGAGCCGCTGGAGCGTTAGCTCAAGGAGTCTTTAACGGGCCTGGAATGGCCACGCTCTGGAACAGCGCGAACAGTTGGGGCCAAGCAGCGGCTGTAGGAACACCTCTCGTAATACTGTTGCCGCCGACTGTGGCGATTGCCGGTCCTGCAATCGGGTCCGCAGCAACTAGTGCGGGTGCTGTTACCTCGTCGGGAGTGACTAATCTTGCAGCTCGTGGTTTTGGATGGTACTATGCTCTCAGGGGAGGGTCCGGAGTAGTGCTCGGAAAATACCCTCAGTATTTGAACGCTGCTGGGCAGATCAGCGCAAATGCCCTCAACGCGTCACCCAAGGTATACAAGTTCTTTAACACCAGGGGGCAGTGGTGGACATTGGACCGTGCATTTCTGAACGGCTCTATTTTTCGAGTGCAACAGTTTTATTTATCGAACGCGCCGATGGGCACTGGAACTTATCTGATGGAGTTACAGCACCTCCAAGATATGGGGATCGATCCTTACAGCTTGCCATGGGTGATCGCGCCGTAAACAAATCATGAACAAGAGGCTCAATAGTTGGATCATTGCGGTGATAAGGCCTCCCATTCTTGTCCTTGGAGGCTTGTCAGACATGATCTACTCATTTCTGTTTGCACGTGCCGATAAACGGAGCGCGCAAACTCGGGAACGGCAGCTGGCGGACGAAATCCACGAGAACTTGCCCTTTATATTCGAGACTTACAATGCCGAGATCGTTCCAAATGGAGAAGATATTTCGTTCCCTCCACCGTTTGACTATGCTGTGATTACCACGGCTGTGGGTGCTCTGCTTATTCGATTTATACGAGGGCGTGGTGAGCTGGAGGTACAGGTTGCCCTTAGGAATGCGCCGGGAAACTGGCACGAGCTGTCACTAGTGCTCAATGTTATCGACATACCCCAAGAGGTTCACCGAGGAGCGACCTATTCGCTGCCGGATGTGGCAAGGTTCTTGAAGACTTACATGCACCAAATCCAGGAGGCATTTTCGGATAAATACCCTGCGGTTAAGCAACGGCTCGATGAGTTCTATAGTCGCGACCGTCTCATTATCCGGCAATGGGAAACTGAGATCAACCGAAAGCTCTATGGGTAATGGGCTGACGCGCGAAATGCGGACAAGGAAAGGGGGACAGCCTGAACTGCGCAGGTTCTTGACAAAGGGCGTACAATGTCGGCCCATGCCGCGACGAGCCCGATGCCTGCTGCCAGAGGTTCCCTGCCACGTGAGCCAGCGCGGCGTGGACCGGCGCGAAACCTTTTCTGCCGACTAAGGCCTGAGACTCACCCGGAGACGCTCAGTCCTTTAAACCCGTGCCATTCGCTCTCCGGCGCGCAGCATCTGTAAGGTTCGATGGAAGCGCGCGTAATCATCGTCGCCGAAAGCCACAAAGCGGAACGCTTGCGCAAAGAACCGTCCTTGAGGCCGCGGTGGCAAGAACTCCACCAAAGCGCTTACCGGACCGGTGCTGAGATGCAGCGAGATCTCGGCGAGTGTGCCCGGACTGAGCGGCCGGAGGATTCGCGCCGAGCCACCGGTGGCCGAGACTACCTGTAGTGTTCCCTGTGTTTCCTTGCCTTCCACTGAGAAACTGATGGACTCACCAGCCGTGAAGCACAGTCGGGGAGCCCGCGACTTAGTGTGCGGGTGGGGAAAATGTGCCATGCCGGTAAGCATGGCACTTTCCCAGAAAGCGATGAAGATTACCGAGGTGTGGCGCAGTGTCCCGCAGGAGTGCTCTTCAAAGAGTGGTCCGATTGGAGGTTACCTCTTGCCGTCCTGGGGCCCTGGAAGCGGGATCTCACTTGCACCGGGACGCTCGTGCTGTGGGCCAATATAGGCAGGCTCAGCGGCCCTTCGACTTCGCTCAGGGCTCGGCCTCGCGTTGCTCGGTGTCGGCTATAACTGCCGCTTCGCTCACGCCCGCTAAGCGCCTCAAGATTTCTCAGCCGGGTTGCCCGATCTGGACCAACTTGCGGGGATTTCCCAACACGAAATGCCCCTCGGAGGGATCGTCGTTTACTGGCTGCTTGTCGCAGGTGGCGCGGTCGATAGCTTCCTTCGCGAGCCGGTCGGCGTCGGCATTGTTCTCGCGACGGATGTGGGTGATGGCGAAATGCTGAAAGTTGCCGATCAGGGCCTTGCAGGCGCTGTAGATGTCGCGCAGCGCCGCGCTCTGGCAGTTGTAGGACCCGCTGATCTGCCGCACCACCACCTCGGAATCGCTATAGACCTGCAGGCGGGGCGATTGGTAGGCGGCCGCATATTCCAGAGCGACCAGCAGCGCCGCATACTCGGCGTAGTTATTGTCGCGGGCGCCGATGGACTGGCTGATCTCCACCCGTCGTCCAGTGGAATGTTCGACCACCACACCAATTCCTGCGGGCCCGGGGTTGCCGCGGGAACCTCCGTCTACGTAGGCAATCATGTCAGCCGTATGCCGCTCACCTTGGGATAGTATTGTCGCCAGCCGCGACGGATGTTCCGTCGAGGCCCGCAAACAACTCCGCCTTTTCGATATTCCCATGCAACCCGGCGCGCGGCTTGGCGGCGAATGGGAGCACGCTAAAGAAATTCTGGCCCAAAATGGAGGCTTCCCAGTTTTCCACAATTGCACAAATCTCGGGCATTGACATTAAAGACCCGTGAATTTACTGTTGCCCCCGTCGACGGCTGAAAGGGTTGGCTTCCTAATACGTGGCCAGTCCGAAGTAGGCCGGGTGGCCAGCGCCGACGGGGTGACCCGCCGCGCAACCAGGCCCGAAAAAACCGGCAAGCTTGCGAGGGCGGGCCGGGGCTTGGAACCGCGAAAGCGGTGGTCGCATCAGGGGCTGTGACGGTGCATGTTCCACGTCGTTTGACTCCCTCGCAGGAGTCGGCGGCTAGAGCATAACCAATGTCGCAGCCCTTTTAATTTTCCCGCCTGGTTTTCAACTCCAGCGCCATTCTGTTGTTTAGAGCTGTCCGAGGGGACGCGCTTCAGCGGCGAGCTTCCGAGGTTGCTCCGGCTGCCTCTTCCTCGATGGCTCGCTGGGCCTCTTCAGGCAATCCAATAAATTCCACGCCGATGCCCACTCCCGGGAGGCAGTAGCGGACTTCTCCGCGCGCCGTCACCACGCTATTCGTGCGTGCCAGCCGGAAGCAGATCCGCAGCACTGCGCCTTCCGGAAACTTATGCGCGGTATTGATGAACATTCCGTGGGTGCTGATGTCCGGAGCGCGCACCGGGATGTCGAGGTTGGTGCCTTCATAAACGATCGACAGCTCGCGGTAGTGAGCAAAACGCTGGGCCAGTCGTGGCGGAGCGAGGGCAACTCGGCGTGAGCGGCTCATTGGAATTCCTCTTCCGTGACCGGCGTGGCGCTGGCCTTGGCCCTGACGTATTGGGTACGGAGTTTGTTGCGGGCGACGGGGGTGCCGCAGTAGGGACAAAAAACGAACTCCGCGACCAGGTTCTTGTGGCATTCGACGCAGCGGCTGGCGCTGCTTACGTCCTCGAACGGGACCACGCGCATTACCTCTTCCAGGGTGGTGACGCCCTCCGTCACTTTGTCCAGGGCATCCTGATCCATGAACTTCATGCCCAAAGTGCGGGCCAGGGAGCGGATCTGGTCGTCGCGCGAGCCGGAGGCAATCGCGTTCTTGATGACCTCGTCCAAAACCAGCATTTCATAAACCCCGACGCGGCCGTGGTATCCAGTCTTATCGCATTCCTTGCATCCCACCGGCAGATAAAGATGCTCGGGCAGTTCGAGCACCCCGGCGGCGGCCAGTTCAGCGCTCTTATGCGCGGGCAGCCGCTCCTTGCGTTTGCAGTGGCAGAGCTTCCGCACCAGCCTTTGCGCCACGATGGCGGTGAGCGAGGAGGTGAGCAGGAACGCGGGTATCTTCAGGTCCAACAGCCGGGTGATGGCGCCGACGCTGTCGTTGGTGTGCAGGGTGGAGAGGACCAAGTGCCCGGTTTGCGACACTTCCATGGCGATCTCGGCGGTCTCGCTGTCGCGAATTTCCCCCAGCATGATGACGTTGGGGTCCTGGCGCAGCATGGAACGCAGGCAACCAGCGAAGGTGCGACCCACGCGAGGATTCACTTGCACCTGGTTGATGCCCTCCATCATGTATTCCACCGGGTCTTCGATGGTGAGAATACTGACGCTGGGAGAGCGAAGCCGGTGCAAGGCGGCATACAGGGTGGTGCTCTTGCCCGATCCGGTGGGTCCGGTGACCAGGATCATCCCCTGAGGCTGCTTCAGGACGCTGCCGAGAGTGGCGGCATGCTCCGGGGAAAGCCCCAGGTCCCGGAAGCTGACCCGCGCCGAAGAGGGATCCAGCAGCCGGATGGTGATCTTCTCCCCGTATTGGGTGGGGAGGGTAGAAACGCGCAAGTCGTAGTGAGTGTGGCCGATCCGGGCCAGCAGGCGTCCGTCCTGGGGAACGCGCCGCTCGGCTATATCCATGTCGCACAGGATCTTGATCCGTGAGACCAGCGAAGTGCGCAATTCCAGTGGAACCTGGGCCAGTTCCCGCAACAAACCGTCCACGCGGATGCGGACCAGAGTTCCCGTGGCCTGTTGCTCGATATGAACGTCACTGGCGCCCTTGCCCGCGGCCGCGGAAAGGATGGCCGAGACCAGATGCACCGCGGGCGTGCGCTTGCCGCGCAGTTCCTTCTGAAACTCGCGGATGGCTTCTTCGTGCCGCTCGCTCTGCGACGCAGTGAAGAATTCGATCTTCTCCGCGTCGATGTCCTCCGCCAGTTCCACGGCCGCGCTGAAGGATCCCTCTCCGGGCCGCGGAGAATAATATTTGGCAATGGCCGCCAGGATCTCCTCGCGGAACGCCAGATAAGGTTCGACCTCGGCGCCCAGCCGGAAACGAAGTTCGTCCACCACGGCCAAGTCCTGCGGCCGCGACATGGCGACCCGTATCTTGGCCTCGTGGCGCGACACCGGGATGGCGCAGTGCCGCTCGGCGGTCTCCCGCGGTAACCGTTCGAGCAGTTCGGGATCCACTGGGGTGATCTCCAGGTCCAGGTAGCGGACGCCGCTGACCTCTTCCAGCGCCGCGATCAGATCCGGCTTGGCGACCTTGCCGTTCGCCAGCAGAATCTCTCCCAACATCGCGAGCTTATATTTCTGCTCTTCCAGGGCATGCGCCAGTGCGCTCTCGGAAATGTGTTTCCGCTCCCGCAGCAGGGTGCCTAATTGTTTCTTTCTGGGCATGTGGAACCTGAGTCTAGTACGGGACTCTTGGCTCCCGCACGTTACCGAAGTGTCTCGGGGGCCCGTAACTGTTGATGGACTTGGTGCTTCGAGGGGGCCAGGCAGCGGGTTGAGTTGGCCATGTGCTTGCCAGCGCGAAGAAACCGCGCTAGGTTATAGGCGTATGAGCGATTGGCGAAACCAGATAAATAGCCTCTCCCCTGCGGAGAAGGCAGAACTGTTGGATACAGTCTGGGAAAGCCTAGAAGCGGATGCGGCGTCACTCACGGATGCGCAACGGGTGGAGCTTGATTACCGCATCGCTCGGCACGAGCAAAACCCTTCCGATGTCGTCCCGTGGCAGCAAGTCAGGGCTGGTCTGTTTAAGAAACCGTGACACTCCCGGTCGTCTGGATGCCAGAGGCGAATGAGGATTTGCAGGAAGCGCGGTCTTGGTATGACAGCATTCGCCGCGGGCTTGGGGAGCGTTTCGCGCTAGCGGTCGAGGCCACGGTTGAGGCAATCGCAGACAACCCCCTTGCAATTCCCCGTGGTCTACCGAAGTCGTCGGCGGGCGGGAGTGCGGCGCTTCCCGTATGGCATATTCTTCGAGGTGCAAGAGCATCGGATTGTGGTGATAGCCTGCTTCCATGGCAGGCGCAATCCGAGGCGCTGGCAATCGCGGTAAGCGCCCTTTTCTGCGGTGCCCCCCAGTTGGACTAGAGCGAGGTTGCACCCATGCACTCAAATCCAGCACACCACCTGACATGAAAAGAAAGAGGGACAAAGGAAAACTGTGGCCAAGGTTCTTCTCGCAGGAACGGTGCCACGGCAATGTCGTCCTCAACTTCATGCGGATCCGGCAGGGCGAGCTTGCTGCCTACGGACGCTCTTATCACGAGGCTGCACAAAGTGTCTCGGGTGCCCGTAACTGTTGATGAACTTGATGCTTCGGGGCGCCAGGCGGCAGGTTGAGTTGGTCGGGGCGATCGGATTTGAACTTGAGGCGTTTAGCGGGCGTGAGCGAAGCGGGAGCCCGCTGCCGAAATCCCGAACGAAGTGAGGGACCTTCTCGCGGAAACTGGTCGGGGCGATCGGATTTGAACCGATGACCCCCTGCGCCCAAGGCAGGTGCGCTACCAGGCTGCGCTACGCCCCGACTGAAAACATTGTACCCGAGGCGCCGGGCCAAGCCGGTATCCAGGCGGGACGCCGCCCGCTGGCTTCGCACACGAATCCCGCCGGACCGGTCTATAATTGCGGGCACCTCAGGTGGGTGCACACTGATGGAACCGCCGCAATACGCGGTTGTGGCCTACGTCAAGAGTGGGCTGGGACGCTTTGTGGAAGAACTCCGCCGCGAAGTCGATCCCCGGTTTGGCCATCTTCCCGCTCACATCACGGTTCTTCCGCCGCGGTGCCTGCAAGGCCCGGAAAGCCAAGCCCGGAGCACGCTGGAAGAACTTTGCCACAACCAGCGTCCGTTCGAGATCGCCTTGGGGGACGTGGAGAGTTTCGTCCCGCGGACGCCGGTGCTGTTCATTCGAGTAGCCCACGCCGCGTACAAGATGCGTGAACTCCACGACCGGCTCAACACCGGCCCCTTCCTCTTCGACGAGCCCTGGCCCTACATGCCCCACCTGACCATCATCAAGAGCGAAGAGCCGGAGCATGCCCAGGAGGTCCTGGCCGGCATCCGGCGGCGCTGGGCCGACTATCCGGGTTCGCGCCACATCCGCATCGA
>Ga0209517_10007760_pt1 | contig 12749 bp, 12 predicted proteins | sample PeaSoiMetSII2010_FD_187695 | JGI IMG/M metagenome (GOLD analysis project Ga0209517, IMG submission 187695) | Peat soil microbial communities from Weissenstadt, Germany - SII-2010 (SPAdes) (version 2) | ecosystem: Environmental > Terrestrial > Soil > Wetlands > Peat | place: Germany...
GGCCCGGTCTTTAAGGCAGTTCAAGCATTCGCGAGCTGGGCAAGCAAAGCCGAAAGAGGCACTACGCGATGATCAAATTAGGCATTGGTCTGCTGGTTTATTCTTGCGGCGCCGCTTAGGGCGATTGGGGTAGAACTCAGCGATTTCTCCTTCAACAAAGATCCTGCGAGCATCGCGGAAATATACCTGAACATTTCCATTCGAAAGCTGAATGCGGCCGTGCGGATTGGACTCGATACGGTGACCTTCATCGCAGCAAATCCCAGTTGGGAGATCGTTCCGCAATTGGTACCCGTTTTCGAACAGGTTTCGAACCGGATTCGCAGCGTCTTGGGCGTTTCACCTCAGTCTCAGGAAGCTACTCTGGCGTTCCACGCGACTCCCAGCACCTCTGACTTTAGGGAGAGGACGGCCGCGCTGGTCCATCGGGATGTCGCCGGCGACTGCTTGTTTTATGGGGTATCCCTCCACAAAAAGGATGGCGCGATGATCATTGACAAGTCTCTCAGGCACGAGGGCGCCGCTTTCGTGCGCCTCCAGCGGAGATTTGCCGGAGACGCGCCTCTTGCCGCGGTAGCTTCACGATTGTACGAGGACGAGTTGGCCGCGCTGCGACTGCTTGGGATCCCCGAGGTACTATAGGGTGTGTCATGACTGACGCTCTCCTAGTTGCGGACCAACATCTACAGGCCGGTTTTGTGGCGCCAGCTTCGTCCGGATCTCGCGGACGGAGCCCGGAGTTGAGTCAAGCCAGCCAGACGCTGGAGGGCTTCGCTTCCCTCCAGGGTGACGAGAGGCCAACTACCCGCACCTCGCGTTCCGAGGTTCTGGACTACTTGGCGAAATGGCAGCAACGCGCGCAGAAGGAGCGGCAACTGCATCAGGAGATGCAGTGGCTAGCCGAAAACCGGCATAGGTACTCTGGCCGGTGGATAGCTCTAGAAGGCGGGCGATTGCTTGCCGTCGGCGACACATCAAGAGAAGTCTTTTCGAAGGTCGCGAACTGCACCGAACCTCCCCTCGTCATACGAATTGAGGAGGAGGAGCTGCCGTTCGCGGGCTGGTGAGCCGATGGAAACTCTCACATTCCGGTCGAAGTACGACTACTCGAGTTCCAAGGCTGGGATAGAAATACCGGTCAGCTTACGAACGGACGATGGTCGCACCCTCCGGCTCTTGGCAAAAGTGGATACCGGTGCCGCATTTTGCATCTTCCAGAGAGGCTATGCCGAGCAGTTAGGCATCGTCGTGGAGCGCGGCGTCCACATTGTAGTCGGTACTCCGGCTGGCAGCTTTGATGCGTATGGTCACACGGTTACACTGTCATGTCATGCCTCGATTGGAAGTTTGAGACCACAGTGTATTTCGCCGCACCAGTCGATTATTCCCGAAATGTCGTGGGCCGTTTCGGGTGGTTGCAGCACTTCCGGCTGGCGCTGGCCGACCATGACGCCAAGCTCCTCCTCAGTCACTATGATGACTGAGACCCAGACGAGGACGGCCGAATAGTTCCACGCGTCAGGTTCCCCGCCGGTTCCCGTACAAATCCACGTGCAGGCGCGGGCTGAAGCGGAAACCTTCGTCCTTGCAGATCTCTGCCAGCCACACGCCGCGCTCGCGCAGCCGTTCGGGCTCGGTGCCCTCCGGCATGAGAATCACGCGCTCCCGCGGAGCCGCGAGCGACGCCGTCACGGTCCGCACCTCTTCCAGGTCCTCAGGCTTCTCCACCACGAATTTGAGTTGGTATTCGTACCGGTCCATCAACTTCGCCAGGGTTTCCGCCTGGATCCGCAGGCGGTCGTGCTGCGCTGCCCACCGCCCCGCGGGCGTCGAATTGGCGAGCTTCGGGCTGATGCTCATCAGGTCGCAGGCCACCGGCTGGAAAACCGTCCCCGCGGTCTCGATGGTGATGTGCAGCCCCAGCTCGCGCAGCCGCTCGGTGAGCGGAATGATATCGGACGCGATCATCGGCTCGCCGCCGGTCACGACCACGTGCCGGCATGGGCCCAGAGGGCACCCCGCCCGGACTTCGTCGAGAATCTGGCGGATCGTCAGGTCGGCGCCCTCCGGGTCCCACGACGTGTACGGCGTATCGCACCACGCGCACCGCAAGTTGCACCCGCTGGTGCGGATAAAGAAAGACGGCACGCCCACCAGCGCGCCCTCGCCCTGCAGCGAATAGAACAGCTCAGCGATCTTCAATTCCCGCCTCTTCGAACCCTTTGCGCCGCAGCAGGCACGCATCGCACTGCCCGCACGGACGCCCGTCCGGGCCGGGATCGTAGCAACTGTGGGTGAGCGCGAAGTCCAGCCCCAGTTCCTGCGCCAGTTTCACGATCTGCGCCTTGTTCAGGTGCATTAGGGGCGCGTGGATGGTCAGGTGCGTACGGCCCTCCACGCCGGCCTTCGTCGCCAGGTTCGCCATGCTCTGGTAAGCTTCCAGATACTCGGGCCGGCAATCGGGATAGCCCGAATAATCCAGCGCGTTCACTCCGATAAAGATGTCGGAGCTCTCCAGGACTTCCGCCCAGGCCAGCGCGAAGGAAAGGAAGATGGTGTTGCGCGCCGGCACGTACGTCACCGGAATCCCGCGGCCCATTTCTTCCGTGGACCGCTGCTTGGGCACGGCGATATTGGCGGTCAGCGCCGATCCGCCGAATAAATCCAGCCCGATGCGCGCCACCAGGTGCCGCTCGACCCCGACACTGGCGGCCACGCGCGCGGCCGCTTCCAACTCGATTCCGTGCCGCTGCCCGTAATCGAACGACAGCGCGTAACACGCGTATCTCTCCCGCCGCGCCAGCGCCAGGCAGGTGGAGGAATCCAGCCCGCCGCTCAGAAGGCAGACCGCTTTTTTCATTCCGCTTCCAGTGTAGCCCGGCGACATGGGCCGCAGACCCGGAGCCGGTATCATATTATCGTAACTGCGAAGTGCGATTCCGTTTTCTCACCTCGACCCCGCTGGATGTCCGCCGCGGCAGCGGCACCTACGTCGGAATCCACGTCCTGGCCAGGGCGCTTCAGGCGCTGGGCCACACTGTCGAGTTCGAAACGCCGCGAGGCTGGCTTCCCATCTATACGGCCCAACGGCTGCTGTACAACCGCTCGCTGCGGCCCTCCGCCGAATTCGACCTGACCGTGGGATTCGACATGGATGGCTACCGGATCGCGGCCGGCTCCCCGTCGCACGTGGCGTCATTAAAGGGGGTCATCGCCGACGAGGTTCGCTTCGAATCCGGCCTGACGCGCCTCACCATGTCGATGCAGGCGCGGTGCGAGCGCCTCCACGTACGGCGCGCCGCACGGGTGCTGGTCACCAGCCGTTATTCCGGCGAGCGCGCGCAGGAATTTTACGGTCTGGCCACGGCGCCGCGCGTGGTCCCCGAGTTGATCGACCTCGGCGAGTGGCGGCGCCTCCTCGGCAGCACAGGCGTTCGTGCCGGTGTTCCTCCCCGATTCACCGTGCTGTATGCCGGACGGCTGTTTCGCCGCAAGCGGGTGGACGTGCTGCTGCGCGCGGCCGCCTGGTTGCGGGAGCGCATTCCGGAGATCGAGGTGCGCATCGTCGGGGACGGCCCTTGCGCGCCGGCGCTCGACAAGCTTTCGCGCGCGCTGAATCTGGCGGGAACCGTAACCTGGCTCGGCCACGTCCCGCTCGCCCAACTGGCGGCGGAGTACAAGCGCTCGGATGTCTTCTGCCTGCCCAGCGTCCAGGAGGGCTTCGGCATCGTGCTGCTGGAAGCCATGGCGGCGGAAAGGCCGATTGTGGCGGCGCGCGCGGGCGCTATTCCGGAAGTGGTTCCGCACGGGGTGCTGGTGGATCCCGAAAGCTCCGAAGCGCTGGCCGCCGGCATCGAAAGCCTCTACCGCTCGCCCGAAACCCGCGACTCTCTGGGACACGCCGGCGCGCGGTGGGTGGAACAATTCGATGCGCCGCGCGTGGCACGCCTTTTTCTCGACGCTGCGTGCATCCCTACTTGTCGATCAAGCTGATGGTGAAGTGCAGCTCCGGGGATGCGGGTTCGCCAACCACGTAGGTCCCGTCCGCGTCCTCCGAGCGCTGAAGTGCATCTTTCTTCTGAGCTCCCAACGCTACCGCGCCGGTAACGGCCACGGGGGCCGTACGCGAGAACACTACGGTCAACTCCCGGTCGCGCGGGCTCAGGAGTTCGGTGGTGTACGCCGCCAGCCGTGTCACGGGACGAGAGATCAGCGTCCGCCCGCCGCTCGTCACGGACAGAATGCCGCTGTCGTTGGGTGTGAACTCCACCCTGATCGTGGCGGCGGCGACCTGGCCATTCGCACCCGCTTGCCGCAAGATTCTGTAACGGACGCCGGGGTTCGCGGCCGCCCTTTCCTGGACGGCCTTAGCCGCAACCTTAGCCATGGCCAACGCCCTGCCCTGCGAGGCCTGCTGCTGCTGTCCGGCCGCGACCGCAGTCTCGGCATCTTTTACGTCCCTCGGGACAAACGATTGCGACGGCACAGGAGTTTCGTAAAAGAGCGCGCGGGCGTTGACGATGGGGGCGGCCACAAGGTTCTCGGCGGCTGCCTGCACCTCCAGTTTCGGGGCCGGCGGAGGGGGCGCAGCCTGTGGCGCCGCCCCGGGCACTCCACCTATGACGCCGCCGACCGCCCCACCCACTCCGCCTGCACCGCCCCCGCCGCCGCGTGCCGTGCCGCGCTCGGCATCGCGCAATCCGGACGCCACGGTGGCAGGAGGCACCTCCGGCGCAGGGGTCACGGTGGGAACCGAAGGGCGATTCTCCGCAACCATCGGCAAGCGCTGCGGCGCAGGCTGCGCTTTCGGCTTCGCCGGAGCGACCAGGCGGTCCAACTGGACCGGGCTCGCAGGCGCGGGCGTTGGCCCTAGGGAGGGCTCTGAAGGGGGCTCCGCAGGCGGGCTGACTTGCGCTACCATCACGGGCGCCGGCGTTCGCTCGTGCCGCACGACCACTACCGCGACCGCGGCCAATCCCGCCATGGCCACGACAGCCGCTGCCGGACGCCACCACCCCCAGCCCCGATACCACCGCGATGGTCTCTCATCCAACGCCGCCAGAAGGTGTGCCTTGGCAGCGGGGTCGCGCAGCAGGTCGCGCAGCGGCTGTTCCCGGGCCAGCGCATCGAACAGTTCCTGGTCGTTCAAGGCGGCCTCGAACAGCGCCTGCTGCTCCTCGGGCGTCAGGGTTCCGGTGGCATACCCTCCCAACAGTTTGTGGATATCGTCCCGGCTCATCGTTTTCCGTGCTCCCAATCCCCGCCCATCAATTCCAGAAGGTTCTTGCGACAGCGATGGTCCCACGTATACACCGTGTTGAGCGTACCGGCCCCCAGGATCTTCTGGATCTCCGGAAAGCTCTTCCCCTGGAGCTTGAGACGGATCAGATCGCGGCAGCGGTCTCCCAGTTGGCCCACGGCCCGCCTCAGGCGCTCCAGCATCTCCTTTCGTTCCAAGTAGTCAGCCGGATTCGAATGCAGGTCCGGCAGCGGGATATCGGTGATGGAGACCTGGGTGTACTCGCCATGCCGCACGGCTTTGCGGCGCTGGCTCATGATTTTAAAACGCACAATCTGCAAGGACAGCGGCAAGAGGTCTTCCGGGCGCTCGAGGTGTGCGTATTTTTCATGCAGAAGCATGAGCACCTCCTGTGCCAGATCTTCGGCGACATCCCTCGATAAATGAGATGCCGCGAACATGACAATCCTTTCACGAAGCTTGGCGAGGACCTCTTCGCGCTCCACGGAATCCGACCGTTCTGAGGCAATGATAACATTGGGTTGTATTGGTACCCTAAAGAGATGCGCCTTTGTGCCGGCATTGCGACTGGTCTGGGCCTGGCGTCGACTCTCCTGTTTCTGGCCGCGTCGTCGGAAGGCGCCGCGGCGAAGAAGAAGACCAAGCGTCCGGCTACTCCCAACGTCAGCCCGGCACAGCGGGCCGCTTCTTTGCGCAAGGTCTCGGACTACCTGGAGGACCCGCCGGAGCAGATGTTCGCGCAGCCGGGAGCCCTGGCGCCCGCGTTCGAGCAACTCTATCGCCTGGGCTCCCAGCCGCAAGATCCGGCGCCCGTCCACATCATCCACTTTGGAGACTCCCACACCGCGGCGGACGATTTCACCGGCGGCGTCCGCGACCTGCTCAAGCAGCGGTTCGGAGATGGCGGCTCAGGCTTCTCGCTGGCCGGCCACCCTTTTCTCGGCTACCGGCGCTTCGACGTGCACGGCGGCGGGACCACCGGCTGGCAGAGCGAAGGGCTCCGCTCGGCCAGCGGGGACGGCTATTTCGGGCTGGGCGGCGTGAGCATCTCGACGGCGCACGCCGGCCAGTCGGTTTTCATCGAGGCGGATTGCGAGCACCTGGAGATTCATTACCTGCAGCAGCCCGGCGGCGGAGACCTGGCCCTCTACGATTACGACCAGCGCTTGGAGGAATTCTCGACCGATGGCCCATTGGGTCCGGGATTCGTCCGCTACCAGACACCCGCGAGCACGCACCGCTTCGCGTTGAGGACACTGAGTTCGCGGCCGGTCCGCCTGTTCGGATGGGTGGCGGACAAAGACACGGGAGTCACTTACGAAGCCCTGGGAATCAACGGCGCGGAAGCCGGAGTCATCCTTCGTTGGGATGAGAGTATGTTGGCCACTTACTTGCAACTCCGTAATCCGGGACTGATTGTGCTGGCATACGGAACCAACGAAGCGAGCGATCCGAACATGAGCGCCGAGACCTACCAGCCAATGTTCTCGGAGCTGCTCCAGCGGCTTCGACACGCGGCGCCCGCGGCCTCGATCCTGGTGTTGGGGCCTCCCGACCGCTGGTACCGGTACCGAGGCGTCTTCCGCCCATACCCCGGCATCGACTGGGTAATCGCCGCCCAACAGGCCGCATGCCGCGAAAACGCATGCGCCTTTTGGGACACGCGCGCGCGCATGGGCGGCAAGGGCGCCATGCGCGACTGGGTCTATGCGGGACTCGCACAGGGCGACTACGTGCACTTCACGTCCGCGGGCTACCGCCGCCTGGCGGGTGTGTTATTCGCGGATATCATGCAGCAGTACGACACTTACAAGAAGACTCGCCAGGAGTTAGGTGGTCCGGTACAAGATGGATCAACGAACTAGGATTGTCGCAATTATACAAGGCCTTGCCGGTAAACCGGTCGATCCTTCCAACGAGGAATCGCTTTTCGAATCGGGCTTGCTGGATTCGTTCACACTGACCGACCTGGTGACAGCCCTGGAGTCCGAGTTCTCCATTCGCATTCCGGATTCCGACTGCAGGCCGCGCAAGTTCGATTCCATCGCCCGCATCGAGGCTTACGTCCAAAGCCGGTCCTGACCATGCCCTATCTTCGTGCGTTGGGTTGTTATCTGCCCTCCCGAGTGGTGGGAAACGCCGAACTGGGCGCCCTGGTGGGCGCGGATCCGGCGTGGATATTGCAGGCGACGGGGATTGAAGAGCGGCGGTTCGCGGCGCCGGAGGAGTCAGTCGCCACACTCGGTGCCTGGGCGGCGAAGGACTGCCTGGAATCGGCCGGAATCGGGGCGAGTGAGGTCGGACTGATCCTGGTATCGAGCGGATCGAGCAACCGCCGCTTTCCAGGCCCGGCCACGGCGATCGGTTCGGCTTTGGGAATTGCCGGCACGGCGGCCATCGACCTGCCGCTGGCCAGCGCGGGGTCGCTGTTTGGCGTGGCCCTGGCGGCCGGCCTGTGCCGCGACTACGGCAACGTGCTGGTGATCGGCACGGAGATCATGTCGCGCACGGTACGGATGGACCCCAGCGGCCGCGACACGGCCATCCTCTTCGGCGATGGCGCGGGGGCCTGCCTGGTGAGCGCGGAAGCGGGCTTTGCCGCGATCGCCGATTCGGTCTTGCACAGCGACGGCGAATTCGCCGAGGCGTTGCGCCTGGAACTCGATTCACCGCTCCACATGGACGGCCGCACGATCATCCTCCAGGCTTCCCGAAAGCTGCCGCGGGCGATTCTGGAAGTTCTGGAGCGCAATCGGCGGAAGCCCGGCGAGGTGGGAGCGTTCCTGATGCACCAGGCCAATCTCAACCTGATCGTGCGGGTGGCGCGGGCGTTGGGTGTTCCGGAGTCTAAATTTTTCCGCAATGTGGGTCGATATGGCAACACATCGTCCGCGTCGCTGCTGATTGCCGCCGCCGAGTGGTGGAGGGAAGCGGGCCAGCGCATGGAAGCGCCGATTGTGCTGGCGGCATTTGGGGCGGGATTGAATTGGGGGGCGGTGCTGGCCGTGCCTCGGACGTGACTGCCAATCGGACCGGCCTCAGTGGCCGTTAGTGCCGCGACCCAGCGTATCGATGAAGTTCTGCAGTTTTTGCTCCGTGACCTGTTGGGCGCCGGCCAATTCCTTGAGTGCGCTGGCTAATTCCTTGAGTCCGCTGCCTAATTCCTTGAGTTTCTGTTCGGTGGACCGTTGGTCGCCGGTTAGTTGACGCTGGGCCTCCTCTAGGCGAACCAGGGCGCGAGCCTGTTCGAGTTGAACCTGCGTGGTCTCCACCAGAGTCTGCCGGATGTCGGCCATTTCGGTCTCGTGCCTGGCCTGTTGGGCCTGTTGGCTGGCCTGATGGCTGGCCTGCTGGTCCAGGATAAACTGTATGGTCCGCTCGACGTCCATCGTGTGCCATGATACCGCATCTTCCGTGCACTCGCACTGTTGTATCCTATCAACTCGGTGGTACCAACATGCGAACGAGATTTCAGGCGGCAATCCTTTTGAGTGCGCTGTTGAGCGGCGCCGCGGGCCAGGCGCCTCCGGCCCCGGCGACACCCAAGAGGCCGGTTACCGACGATTACAGCGGCGTCAAAGTGGTGGACGATTATCGATGGCTCGAACAGGCCGCCGATCCGGAAGTGCGGCAGTGGAGCAGCGGCCAGAACGCGCGGACGCGGGCGTACCTGGATCAGTTGCCCATGCGGGCCGCGATCGTGGAGCGGCTCGGCCAACTCTATAACAACCCTTCCGCGCGTTTCTCGGCGCTAACATCGCGCGGCGGCGTGCTGTTCGCGATCGAGACACAACCTCCCAAGCTGCAGCCCTTCCTGGTGACCATGGCGTCGCCGGACGACCCTGGGTCGGCGCGCGTGGTGGTGGACCCGAACGCGCTCGATGCGAGCGGAAGCACCACCATCGATTTCTACGAGCCATCGCTGGACGGAAAGCTGGTGGCGGTATCGCTCTCCAAGGGCGGCAGCGAGGAGGGGTCCGTCTCGGTGTTCGAAGTGGCCACCGGCAAAGCGTTGGCGGACGCGATCCCGCGGGTCAACGGGGCCACGGCCGGAGGCAGCGTGGCCTGGAATGCCGATGCCAGCGGCTTCTGGTACACCCACTACCCGCGCGCGGGCGAGCGGCCCGAGGCGGACCTGAGTTTCTACCAGCAGGTCTATTTCCACCACCTGGGCGGGGCGGCGGACGAGTACGCACTGGGCAAGGAATTCCCGCGGATCGCCGAGATCCGGCTGGAATCGTCGGATGACGGCAAGTATGTGATGGCTCAGATGGCATACGGAGACGGCGGCCAGTTTCTGCATTACGTCCGCGGTCCATCGGGGCGCTGGAGCCAGGTCACGCGGCTCTCCGACAAGATCTCGGAAGCGGCCTTCGGGCCGGACGATTCGCTGTACGTGCTTTCGCGGAACGATGCGCCGGCGGGAAAGCTGTTGCAGTTGACGGGGCCGGCCTTCTCGCCCGACAAGGCCAAGACCGTGGTGACGCCGGGTCGCTCCTCGATCGATGGGTTTCTGGCCACGAGCTCGTACCTGTACGTGCGCTACATGGCCGGCGGGCCCTCGAAGCTGCTCGCCAAGCAGGCGGGCAAGCCGGACAAGACGCTGGATGTGGGGGCGATCGCGGCCGTCGGCCAGCTTGCGCGTGGGAAAATGGACCAGCTTCTGTTCGAGAGCGAAAGCTTCGTGGATTCCCCGGCCTGGTACCGCTACGATCCGGCTAGCGGCGAAATCAAGAAGACCGGCCTCTACCAGACGTCGCCCGCGAGCTTCAGCGATGTGGAAGTGGTGCGCCAGATGGCGATCTCCAAGGATGGCACGCGGGTGCCGATGAACATCGTGCGCCGCAAGGGAACCAAACTGGACGGCAACAACCCGGTCCTGCTCACCGGCTACGGAGGTTATGGGATCAGCCTGGCGCCCAGTTTCTCCGCGCGGCGGCGCTTGTGGCTCGACCACGGCGGCGTGTGGGTGGTGGCCAACTTGCGAGGGGGAGGCGAGTTCGGCGACGACTGGCACGAACAGGGGCGACTGACCAAGAAGCAAAACGTGTTCGACGACTTTGTGGCCTGCGCGGAGTACCTGATCAAGGCGAAGTACACGAGCGCCGAGAAGCTGGCCATCGAGGGCGGCAGCAACGGTGGCCTGCTGATGGGCGCCGCCCTGGTGGAGCGGCCGGAGCTGTTTCGCGCGGTGGTGAGCCACGTGGGCATCTACGATATGCTGCGGGTGGAACGGTTCCCGAATGGCGCGTTCAATGTTACCGAATTCGGCACGGTGAAGGAAGCCGACCAGTTCCGCGCGCTGTATGCCTACTCGCCGTACCATCATGTGAAAGACGGGACGGACTACCCCGCGGTGCTGCTTCTGACGGGCGACAACGATGGGCGCGTGGATCCCATGAGCTCGCGCAAGATGACGGCGCGTTTGCAGGAGGCGACTCACTCGGGACGGCCTGTATTTCTGCGGACAAGCTCCAGTTCGGGGCATGGAATCGGCACGGCGCTCAACGAGCAGATCGAACAGGACGCGGACGTGTTCGCGTTTTTGTTCGATCAGGTGGGAATGAAGTAGGGGCAGGTTTCCGGTCTGTAAGCACAGTGCCGAATAGAGGTGCAACCAAGCTATCGCTAAGCTAGTCTAGGATGCCTCGGCGACCCTCGCCTCTCACTCGCCTTCCACCCGCGGCGGACCCTTTTGGAAAAGCCGCGAGGCTGTTTCCACCAGGCACCTGCGCCACACCGGCCAGACGTGCGCACCTTCCGTCTCCCAATAGACGTTCTGGATTTTGTGGGCCGTCAGCAGCTCCGAGAACTGCTTCACCCGGGCGTATCCCGGATCGGTTTTCCCTACCCCGATGAACAGCAGCTTCAGGCGTTCATTCGTAGTCTTCGGATCGTCCAGGAGGGCTTTGTAGCGCGTCTCGAAGTTCTGGGCTTGTCCTGAACTGAAAACGCCTACCCACGCGAACAAGTCCAGGTGGCCAAGTCCGATCTGGGTCGCCTGCCCGCCTCCCATCGAAAGGCCTGCGATCGCCCGATTGATGCGCCCTGCCGCAACACGGTAATTCGCTTCCACCATGGGCGCGACTTCTTGGAGCAGATACTGCTCGAACAACTCGTTGTTCTTTCCCGGCTCCGCGGGGGCGCCGAAGGGAACCGCGTGCCCGTTGGTCATCACCACAATCATCGGCACCGCCCTCTTTTCGGCAATGAGGTTGTCCAGGATAAGGTTGGCGCTGCCCGTCAGCGTCCATCCTGCCGCCACGTCCTGGTTGCCGTGAAGGAGGTACAGCACGGGGTATCGGGTGGAGGTGCTCTTGCCATAGCCCGGCGGTGTGTAAACGAAGACCTGTCGCATGGCGCCATCCAGCACGGCCGATTTGTGCCAGTTGATGTTCACTACCCCGTGCGGCACGTCGCGGAATTCCCAGGCCTCCCCGCCGGGGACGAGAGCCAGGCTGGCGGAGGTCCGGGCGCGCAATTTGACCGTTGGATTAATGGGGTCCGCAATGGTCATGCCATCCACCGTGAAGCTGTAGAGATAGATATTCGGAACCAGCGGTCCGACGGTGACACTCCAGACGCCGTCCCCATCCTTGGTCAATGCGGTCTTGTTGGACGGGAAATCGAGCATCCATTCCCCGGTCACGGTCACTTCGGAGGCCTTGGGCGCGCGAAGGCGGAAGGTGACCGTCCGGTCCGGCCGCACTTCAGGCGATAACAGAGTGTCCGGCGGCTGGGCGGCGCCAGCTCGTCCGGCGGGAGTCTGGGACAGGCCGGTCGCGGCTATCCCAACCAGTATCAGTGGAACGGTAAGTAGCTTCATTATGGATCCTCTATATGGACTTGTTCCCCCTAAATTATGCGAGTAACGGACCGGCAAGTCCAGCGCCTCCTCATTTCACTTCGGCCGGCGAGATGTTTAGTCTATAATCGGACAGTGAGGTATGATTAACGTGGCAACACGACGTGAATTCCTGAAGACCAGCCTGGCAGCCACGGCGTTGGCTGGGAACAAGGGTATCGCCTCGGCGTGGTCTCCCAAGAGATCGGCTTCCGACTGGGTGACGCTCGGAAATTCCGGAGTCAAGGTCACGCGCCTGGCGCTTGGCACGGGGACGTTCTCGGGCCGCGTCCAGCGCGATCTGGGCCAGGAGGCCTTCACCCGGCTGGTCCGCTACGCGTACGACCGCGGTATCCGATTCTTCGATACCGGCGAATCGTACTCCGGGACGCCCCGAATGCTGAGCATTGCGTTGAAGGGTCTGCCGCGGGATAGTTACCGCCTGATGACCAAGTGGGACGTGGGCAGCGACCAGGACGCCCTGGCCAGAATCGACCGCTACCGCCGGGACCTCGCCAGCGAATACATCGATATCCTGCTGATCCACTACGTGCGCGACCCGCGCTGGACCCAGACCACCAAGGCCGCCCAGGACGGGCTCTCGGAGGCCAAGGTCCGGAAAACAATCCTGGCGCACGGCGTTTC
>Ga0209517_10007763_pt1 | contig 12747 bp, 9 predicted proteins | sample PeaSoiMetSII2010_FD_187695 | JGI IMG/M metagenome (GOLD analysis project Ga0209517, IMG submission 187695) | Peat soil microbial communities from Weissenstadt, Germany - SII-2010 (SPAdes) (version 2) | ecosystem: Environmental > Terrestrial > Soil > Wetlands > Peat | place: Germany: Weissenstadt...
TCCGCGAGGCGGCCCGCCCAACCTGGAGTTGCTGCTCTCTCTCGTTCTGCCCCTGATTCCGCTCATCCTTTTGCTGGTGCTGCTGGGCATCGCCGCCGACGTGGTTTTACGCGACTGGATGCTGCCGCACTACGCGCTCGATGACGCAACAGCCGGCGAAGCCTGGTCCCGCGTATGGGCAGCCATCAGGGCAGAGAAGCGCCAGTTTGTCGTTTACGCGGTGCTGCGCCTGATCCTGCCGACCATCGCGATGATCGCCTTGTTCGTGGTGCTGATCATTCCGGGGCTCATGCTGGCCGGTTCCCTTGCGGCGGTTGAATTCGGCCTCCACTCAGCCTTCGCAGACGCGACGGGCGCATCCGCGCTGATTGGCCTCCTTCTCGAGATCTTCTTCGGCGTGCTTGCATTCGGCTTTGTGTTGTTGGCCAGCATCTGCCTTGGAGGGCCCCTGAGCACAGGAGTACGGGAGTATGCCCTTCTGTTCTACGGCGGCCGCTACCAGGCGCTGGGAGACATCCTCATCCCGCCGTTTCCGCCAACGCTGCCTGAGATCGGCACACCCCGGTTTGCCTGACGCGAGCAGCCGGTTCCCAAAGGACTCCGATTCCGCACCGTCATCGGTGGGGGCACAGCGCATCGTAGGGACTCCCCGGACTTCACCGGACCGCGCCGCACGCCGGCGTCAAGGTTTCGCTGCAGCTTTCGCCGTGGCTTGAATCACGCTTTTATTTTCAAGGCGGGCCATGAAACATTTGTGCCGCATCCGGTGTCGAAAGAGTGTAGAGGCAAGAATGATCGACCCGGCACAACTGCTCTCCAATCCCATTGCGGCTGTGGGTCTGCGCGCCGCGTTGGGCGCCTATGTCATTTACATGGCGCGCAAGTTCTATGCCGACCCGACGGGCTATTTCCGCAAGTCGGCGAGACAGATGGCCGACGTTCCATGGTTGGCGCCCGTGATCCGCGGCCTGGCTGCCTTTTGTCTGTGGGGCGGATGTTTCATCTTTGCGACAGCCATCGCGGTGCAGGTCCTCGGCCTTCACGGCGACCTTCTCGCCCTGGCGCTGATCACCGTGGCTGCAATCGCCACCTGGCTCCTGCTTCCCAATCGGCCGGTCGCGGACGCCGAAGGCAAATCGAGCGCCAATGACTGACCCCGGAACCTTTCCCGCTCCGCCAGTGTTCAAGAAAAGGTGAGGGTACGGCGGCCGCGATGGGCTTTCGTCGCCGCGGTGGTCTGCCGGGGTGGTCTAGCGTGTACCCTGAATACCGGAGTCTTATCGATGCGTTGGATGTCCATCCTGGCTTGTTCCATGGCGCTGTTCACAGCCGCAGCCTCAGCCCTTGCGCAGTCCGCCCCTGCCAAACCCGCTGCTCCGCAGGGCCCCGCGCACATCGTGCTCCCGCCCGTCCCCAAACCCCTTTTGCCCGATTCCTTTGCCGGATGGGAGGCAGCCGAGCCGGCGAAGAAACTGACTGACCCCGCCCAGGTTGACCCCGCCGCCGCCGACGCTCTCAAGGAATACGACTTCAGCGACGGCATGCTGGCCAGCTATAAGCGCAGCGGCGAAACGCTCACCCTGCGCGCCCTCCGCTTTCACGACACCAGCGGCGCCTACGGCGCCTACTCGTTCTACCGGCAGAACGGCTGGCCCAAAGAAGACATCGGCGCCGGCGCAACCTCGAACCACAACCGGGTGCTCTTCTGGCGGGGAACCACGGTGGTCGACGCCAACTTCTCGCGCATCGGCCCCATGTCCGGCGCGGAACTGCGCGAGCTCGCCGGCCAGTTGCCCCTTCCCGGCGGGCCCAGAGCGACGCCGCCCCCCATCCTGGCCAACCTGCCCAAGGGTTCGCTGGACCCGCAGACCACCCACTATGCGCTCGGACCGGCGGGTTATGCAGGTTCGGGCGGCGTGCTGCCGCCGGAGCTGGTGGGCTTCGACCGCGGCGCAGAGGCTGTGACGGCAACCTACTCGCTGCGTTCCGGCCCGGCCACGCTCACCATCATCGACTACCCCACGCCGCAGATGGCCGCGGCCCAGGAAAACAGCATTCGCGCCTACATAAAGGCGGGCAGACAGGCCCAGCCGGCGTGGCCCAAGCCGCTCCAGGACTCAGACCTAGCCTCGCTCGAGGTACGCCGCAGCGGGCCGCTCGTGGCCCTCGTGAGCGGCGACGCCGTTCCCGACGAAAGCCACAAACTGCTGGCCATGGTCCACTACGAGGTCGACCTCACCTCCATTCCTCAGCCCGGCGAATCCGAGGTGGCCAAGACCGGCAGGCTGCTGCTCGGCATTTTCACCCTGTGCCTCATCGGCGCCAGCGCCGCCATCCTGCTCGGATTCTTCCTCGGCGGCGGCCGGGCCCTCTATCGCCTGGCGCGCGGGAAGCCGATCTCCTCGGTCTACGACGAGGAGTTCATCCGTATCGATCTGCGGGAAGAATGGGTGGAACCGGCCCCCTCGGTTGACAAGGCGCATCCGAAGGGTTAATGCGGGACCTCAAACCTGTGGAAAACTAGGCATAAACCCTAAGAAAACCCATGAAAAGGCAGGAATACACGGGTACTGAAAGGCGAAGACCCGTCGAAGATATGCCCCATCCGTTTCCCAGGAAATGATTTGCAACTCATTGAATTAACAGCCTTTATTTCTCCTTCGATTTATCCTTGACACTCCCTTTCCCCGCCCCTACTATGCAGCCAGAAAGTTCTGATGGTTTTGCCTCCGTTGGAACTATTCTCCCTGAGGGAAGAGCTGCCCTGTTGCCGGGCGGCTCTTTCCGTTTTTGGCGGGTTCAGCGCCCGGCCTCGTTCGGCTCTCCATCCTCCTCCGCTGCCGGCTCAGTCCACTGCTTGCCACACGCCTCGCAGAGCCACGCGTTGCTCGGCTCCGCACTCTCCAGCACCGGGTCTCCGGCGCCGCAGGCCGGGCATTTCGGCGGAACGAACTCCGGCACTTCCATTTTCGAGAGATCGACAATGTCCTGCGGAATAGGTCGCTCGGCAACCTCACGCGCCTGCTCCAGCTGATCGGCCGCGACGACCACCCGAGGGCCGCCGATGACCCAACCCCGTCCCGGCCGCTCGATCCAGCTCTCGATTCCCGCCCGCCTCAGCGCCTCGGAGACCTGCCAGGCGTGGTCCCGGTCCTCGCACTCGCACAGCGGCGTCTTCCAGGTGTACTCGCGGGGGCGACCGTCTTCTTCATTCCCTTCCGCGCCGTCTTCGCCTTCGGGCGAGCTGTCGCCGTCATCGGGAGCGACAGAGCTGGCCCATCGCGAAGGCTCGGCCGGCTCAGGGGCTGCGGGTTTGGCGCGCGGCTCAGTGCGCGGATCGGCGCTCGGATCGCGCAGGCCGCGGCTCTTCATCTCGCTGCGCAGGGCCTCCTGCGCCGTCGGGGTCAGGTCGGCGAAATCCGCCGCCACTTCCTCGAGTTCTTCGTCGCCCATCTGGCGATAGACCTCGGTAAGCCTTTGCCAGTCTTCTGCCGGGTTGTCGTGCATGAGCAGCAGTATAGCCGCATTCCGCCTCCGCTGAGCTTTACCTCCGGCCAGCGCAACGATACAATCGGAGGAGCAGCAGGCCGACGTAGCTCAGTTGGTAGAGCAGCTGATTCGTAATCAGCAGGTCGTCAGTTCAAGTCTGACCGTCGGCTCCAATAATTCAATAACTTACGGCATTTCGATAAACCGCCCCTCTCCCGTGCCAACACTGTGTCAACAATTTTGAAAGAGCCCCCAGGTGTAGGGGATCACCTCTGATCTCCCCGGTCATTCAGGCAGCAATACCCTCGTGTCCGAAGGCGCGAGGAGTCCACCTGGCCTGATGACCTACAATTTTCTTCGACCATGCCTAAGCTCGATTGGCTCACTCGCCCCGAAGATGAACGAACTGTCGCCAGCATCCCCTATCGGCTGCTGGAGGCAGTGCCTGAGCTTTCCCACGGAGATGAGCAAACTGAGAACATGCTCATCCAAGGGGACAACCTGGAGGCGCTGAAATCTCTACTGCCCTACTACGCTGGCAGAGTGAAATGTATCTACGCCGACCCGCCGTTTAACACTCAGCAAGCATTCCCCGATTATGACGATAATCTGGAGCATACAAAATGGCTGTCGATGGTCTATCCAGCCCTGGAACTCCAGCGCGAATTGTTATCGATGGATGGTACGCTTTTCATCCACATTGACGACAATGAGCTTGGTTACCTAATTGCCATTGCCGATGAAGTGATGGGCAGAAAAAATAGGATCGCGGTTGTCACGTTTAAGCAGGGAGCCGCGACAGGGCATAAAGCGATCAACCCTGGACCAGTGAACACCACGAATTTCGTCCTAATCTACGCCCGACAGAAACCAGACTGGAAGCCGAACCGGCTGTTTACCGGACGGCAAAGGGATAATCGCTATAACCAGTTCCTCACGAATCCAGAGGCTCCTTACGCGCAATGGAAGCTTGAGCCGCTTTCCAAGGCTTTTTCCCGACACTCGGGGAAGAAAATTGGAGTGCTCAAGAAAGAGCTTGGCGATGGATACGAAGATGTGCTCAACGATTTCGTCATTGCCAATGCTACGCGAGTCTTCCGTCCAGCCCGACCAGATTTCGATGCGGTAAGCGAAGAAGCGCGAGAGATGATTACAAAATCTCAAGAAGACCCAACAAGAACTTACTGCCTTCGGCGCGCTGATTATTCTGATATGTATTTTCTCGGCGGCGAGCGGTTGCTTTCATACCGGGAAAAGCTAAAACCAATTGACGGTGAGTTGATTGCTGGTGAGCCGCTCACAACCCTTTGGGACGATCTGCTCTCGAACAACCTCCACAACGAGGGCGGGGTGGAGATGCCAAAGGGAAAGAAACCAGAGGCTCTAATAAAGAGGGTCTTTGAGCTAAGCACATCTCCAAAAGACCTTGTCCTCGATGCTTACCTTGGTTCAGGCACAACTGCGGCTGTCGCGCACAAAATGGGCTTGCAATACATCGGCATCGAACGAGGCGAACATGCCTTCACGAAGTGCCAACCAAGACTGACCTCCGTTGTGGGTGGCGATCAAAGCGGAGTTTCCAAATCCGTGAGATGGAAAGGTGGGGGCGGGTTCCGCTTCTACCGCCTTGCCGGCCCCATCTTCGATGAGAAGGGGCATATAAACCCATCCATCCGTTTCGACCATCTAGCTGCGCATGTCTGGTTTGCGGAGACTCGGACTCCCCTTTCTCCCAAGCGCAGGCGTTCGCCGTTGCTGGGGAAGCATGGTGGAACGGCCTACTACCTCCTTTTCAACGGCATTCTAGGCGACAAACGACCGGATGGGGGCAACGTCCTGACCCGCAAAGTGCTGAGCGAACTCCCGGCGCACGATGGGCCAAGGGTAATCTACGGGGAAAGCTCGCGGCTCAGCCTCACCGCCCTGAAACAACTCGGTGTGATATTCAAACAGACGCCTTATGACGTGAAGGTTCGATAGAGGAAGGATAAAGATGGGTTTCCCGCTCAAGAATTTTCAAAAGGACGCACTCGATGCGCTCCGCAAATACCTGGAAAGGGTGCGGTTGAATAACGACCCCTGGCAGGCGTTCCGGGAGGTGGCCCGCACTCCCTCGGGACTGACGCCAATCTATCGCCCGGTAGAGGGGTTGGAGGATGTACCCTACGTCTGCCTTCGCCTGCCCACGGGAGGCGGTAAGACGATTCTGGGAGCCTACGCGATCCGCGTCGCCGCGCAAAGCTACATTGAAAACGAGTTCCCGGTAGTCCTTTGGTTGGTGCCCTCCAATACCATCCGCATACAAACCGCAGACGCCCTGAAGAACACCGCGCACCCCTACCGGATCGCTTTGGATGAGGCATTCGAGGGCCGGGTCCGCGTCTTCGACATTAGCGAGATTGAAAACATTCGCCCGGCGGATATTGCGCAAAATGTCTGCCTGGTGGTGGCGACCATCCAAACTCTGCGTGTGGAGAAAACCGACAGCCGAGACGTGTACGCGCATAAGGAGGCGCTGGAAGATCACTTCACGCGATTACAGGCCAGCGTGCCGGGGCTGGAGACCATCGCCGAAGGCCCAAACGCAGGCAAGATCAAGTATTCCTTTGCCAACCTGCTGAGGATTCACCACCCGATGGTGATCGTGGATGAGGCGCACAACGTCCGCACCGGCCTCAGCTTTGATGCCCTGCGGCGCGTCTCGCCCTCATGCATCGTTGAGTTGACTGCCACGCCGGATACCAGTTCACGTTCGGGCAGTAATGTGCTGTACCGTGTCTCCGCGTCGCAATTGAAGGCGGAAGCCATGATTAAGCTGCCCATTGTTCTGGTGGAGGAGCCTACTTCGTGGGAGAAGGCCGTGAGCGATGCTCTGCGCACTCGGAAGCGGCTGGCGCAGTATGCCGAGCGGGAGCCCGATTACATCCGCCCCATTTTGCTGATTCAGGCGGAGAGCAAAGACAGGCCGGCTAACGTTGAGGCCGTGAAGCAGTATCTGCTGGAAACAGAGCGAGTGCCTGCGGAGCAGATCGCCATCGCGACCGGGGACCAGCGCGGTCTGGACAAGATCAATCTGTTTGAGAGGACTTGCCCGATTGAAATCGTGATTACCGTCCAGGCGCTGAAAGAGGGCTGGGATTGCTCCTTCGCCTATGTTTTCTGCTCCACGGCCAACATCCACAGCAGCAAGGAAGTGGAGCAGTTGCTAGGCCGCGTTCTGCGGATGCCCTATGCCAAGCGGCGTGTCGCGCCGGAACTAAACAAAGCCTATGCCCACGTGTCCAGCCCAAGATTTGGGCAGGCGGCAATTGCCCTCAAGGACAATCTGGTGGAGATGGGCTTTGAAGAGACAGAGGCAAAGCAGTTCATCGAAGAGGTACAGGCGGAGCTGCCGCTGTTTCCTTCCGCCGCACCTCCTCTGACCCTCACCCTGGAGCAAGCGCCCGATCTTTCTGAGCTGACCGAGCACGAGCGGCAGTCTGTGTCTGTTACCGAGGTCGCACCAGGGCGTGTGATGGTGGAACTGCAAGGGGCGATCCCACCCGCTGTAGAGGCATCCATTCTTGCCGCCACCCCCGCGCCTGCAAGGGCAGAAGTACAACGCAAGATTGCGGAACACAAGGCGACATTCGAGCGGAGGCTTTCGCCGTCGCAGCGGGGAGTGGTCTTCACGGTTCCCCAGCTTTGCGTGGAGTTCCAGGGCGAGCTTGCCCTCGTGGATGAGGAGCTTGTTCTTGAGTCTGTGGATTGGAATCTGCTGAACTACCCGGCGGACCTTTCCCGATTTGAGTACAACGACGCATCCAAGACGTTCGAGCTGGACATCGAAGGCAACCGGGTCGTCATTCATCCCAAGGGAGCGCAGCAGCTAGACCTGAACTTGCTGCCTACCGAGCAAACGGACTTGGACCTGGTGCGCTGGCTGGATAAACAGGTGCGCCAACCGGACGTGCCACAGCAGACCATGACCGCATGGATTCTGGAGGCGGTGACGGGACTGCTGAAGAGGCACAACATGTCTTTGCCGACTCTCGTCCGCGCCAAATTCATCCTCGCTCGCAAGATATTGGAGTTGATTGACGGGGCTCGAAAGGACGCTAAGAAGCGCGGCTGGCAGGAATTATTATTTGGAACCGAGGCCAGAGTTCAAGCGAGCGAAGTATTCTCCTTCCACTACAGGCCGGACGACTATCCGGCGGGCTGGCTGTACTCAGGGGGTTGGAACTTTCAGAAGCATTTTTATCCGGTACCCGGCGAGTTGGAATCGACTGGAGAGGAATTCCAATGCGCCGTTGTGATCGACGATCATTCCGCCGTCAAAACTCGGGTTCGGAACCTCGCCAAACAACCCGCCTCATCCTTCTGGCTCCAGACTTCGACAGATCGCTTTTACCCGGACTTTGTAGCGCAGCTACACGATGGGCGCGTCCTGGTGGTGGAGTACAAGGGGAAGGCCTACGCGACGAACGATGACTCCGACGAGAAGCGCAAACTGGGTGCGCTGTGGGCGGCGCGAAGCGGCGGCAAGGCGCTGTTCCTCATGGCGGAGAAAATCAAAGACGGGGTGGATATTGCGGAGCAAATCTCGGCGGCGGTGTCCCAGGTGTGAAGAAGCCCAGCCGCACACCAGCTAGTGGCCACAAGCCTTTCTCTGGTCTTCACGGGCGGCGTGATACCGCCAGCGCGCCGACGCGATTCATGATGCCTATGCGGCCGCATTCCTGGATTCCTCAGCCGGCGTGCTGGCCGGCTGGAGAAGCCGCGACGGTCAACTGCATAACTATTACTTCCCCTTCGTGAATGGAATTGCCGTGCGTTATGGACTTATCGAGGGAGAGCAGGCGCGGCAGGTGATGGACCGCATCCTGGCCAAGATGGACAGCGTCGGCTACACGAACTTCGCTCTCGGTCTTCCCGGCAATCTGGTGCCCATCCGCCGTGCCGATTATGTCGATCTGGATCCGCGCTGGGGCGGTCCCGCGAAGGAGGACGGCAGCGATGGCTTTGAGATTTACGAGAACGGCTGCGCAACCGCTTGCTTCTCCTACTTCACCATGGCCGCTCTCTACCATCTGGGCGAAAAGGACAAGGGCGACAGGATCCTCATGCCAATGCTCGATTCCTTTGCGAAGCAGGGGTTTTCAGGCCGCGCGCCCAACGGCATGACTTATGACTGGAAAGACTGGCAGGGCGGAGCTAATGGCTACGAGGGATTCCTTGTGGATAACTACTATGCGCTGCTGGCCGTCCTCGACCGCGCCAACATGGTTGAGAAAATGCCCTGAAGAAAACCCGAAAGGTAACTCCTTCCCCGGGAATTGAAAAACAGGCATGAATCTGAACTTCGCATGGTCAGAGGCGCTCACAGCGGTTATGCTTCTCCATATCAAAAGCGAAAGAACTGAGGGAGGGACAGAGTGACGAAATTTCTAATTGCTGCTGTAGCAATGGTTGGCTTCATCATGGGCCATCAAACGACGACTGCCCAGAGTTCCGGAATTGATGGCAAATGGCACTTTGTCATGGATACTCCGGGCGGCGACCGCGAAATGGACGCCACCTTCGCTGTCGATGCGGGTGGAAAGGTCACCGGCAAGTTTGGAGAAACCGCCGTGGCCGGCACGTTCAAGGATGGCCAGATGGCCCTGGATTTTCCGATGACCTCTGAGGAATCGGGTGAAACCGCGGCGTTGAAGCTGGTTGGTAAGTTGGACGACACAGCCGCTCTTGTTGGCACCTGGGAGTTTTCTTCGTACAACGGCACGTTCAAGGCAAGCCGTCCGAAGCCGTAGTTCGATCATAGCGGCGAAAACAGCTACCGGGTTGCGGCCATCCAGGCACAACGAACGGAAAAGAACCTGGGCCTGTCGTCTCCCTGATTTGAAATGTGAATCGCCTGGTTCGAAGCTGGAGATCTATCGTCAACTGACCACACCTTCCTCGACAGCAACACGTCCCTTGGTTCTGCCGAACGCTGCACTTCATCCGAGTCGGAAACTCGAGAACTGATCACCATGGACAAGAAAACCTGACCGGCCAGTCCGGCCTGAAGAAATGCTGGAGAAATGAAGCCCGAAAAACCTGGCGCTGGTCGCGCTCCATGGGCGTAGACTTCCGCTTGAGTCAGACGGTGGTGTGCGGGGGGAATGCTTGAGCGATCATGTCGCGCGTTTCAAAGCAGGAAAGATGAAGCTGGAGATTCATTCCAGCAGGCAGGCCGCCGGAGCGGCGGCGGCTCGCGCGGCAGCAGAAGAGCTTCGCCGGCTCGATCGGCTCAACGATAGTCTCGGCGTGATCTTCGCAACGGGCGCCTCCCAATTCGAAACTCTTGATGCCCTCACGTCGATTCCCGGCTTGCCGTGGGACAAGGTGCAAGGCTTTCACATGGACGAATACGTTGGCATTGATGAGAATCATCCAGCGTCCTTTCGCCGCTACCTGCGCGAGAGGCTGACCCAACGCGTGGCCATGCGCCATTTCTACGAGATGGACGGCAACGCCGCGGACATCGATCTCTTCGCCCGCGAGTACATCCAGAAGCTGGATCTTGCAAATCCGAAACTCTGCCTTCTCGGAATCGGCGAAAACGGTCACCTGGCATTCAATGATCCCAGCGAAGCCGATTTCGACGACCCTCAGGCAATCAAGGTGGTTTCTCTTGACGACGTGTGCCGCCGGCAACAGGTGTCGGAGGGTTGGTTCGCGAGCCTGGACGCAGTGCCGAAACAGGCTCTGACCCTTACCATTCCAACCTTGTTCCGCCTGCCGAAGTTGATTGTGTCCGTGCCTGGCTCGCGCAAGGCACAAGTGGTCCGGCGAACCATTGAAGAGTCCATTTCGACGCAGTGTCCATCCACTCTTCTGCGCACGCATGACGACGTGACGATCTATCTCGATCCAGACTCCGCATCGGAAATTCAGAAGCTTGCTTCATCGCATTAGAACTCGTGCCCGGGAACAGTCCGGAGCCGGGAGGTGAATGGAATGGTCGAAAACGCAAGGCAAGGAATGGGACGCCGGACCTTTGTGAAGCAGGCGTCTGGAGCTGCACTCGCTGCAGGAATCAGCGCCAAGTCCTACGCCCGTATTCTCGGAGCGAACGATCGCATTCGCTTGGGTCAGCTGGGCTGTGGCAGCCGCAGTGAAGGGCACGTGCACATGGTGCAGCTTGCGTCCAGGCAGATGCAGGTGGAAACCGTCGCGGTCTGCGATCTCTGGAGCCTGGCGCGAGAGCACCGCGCCGCCCAGGTGAAGCGCGTGTTCAACCTGGAGCCGCAGGTCCATAAGTACTCCGAAGAGATGCTGGCGCGCGCGGATATTGACGGTGTGATGATCGCTACTGGCGACTTCCAGCACGCCAAACTGTGCGCGGATGTGGTGAAGGCCGGCAAGGATTGCTACGTGGAAAAGCCGTTCGCCAACGTGCTCTCCGAGGCGATTGAGACCCGCGACCTCGTCAGGCAATCGAAACAGATTGTCCAGATGGGAACGCAACACCGCAGCCAACCCTATCCACTGGCGGTGCGAGATATCATTCGTTCGGGGCGAATCGGCAAGATAGTCCACATCGAGCAGGAATGGAATGTAAATGAAGAGCGGTGGAGATTTACGCCGATGGACACCGGCCAATCCAAGGAAATGCTGATGGACATCAACATGGAGTGGAAGCAATGGCTCTATGGCCGAACCTCGCAGCTCAGGGAAGAAGACACGGACTGGAAGCGGTGGCTGCTGGGCAAACCCTATCGCCCGTTTGATCCTCACGTCTATCTCGAATTCCGGCTCTACAAGGACTACTCGTCAGGAATCTTCGACCAGTGGCTCAGCCACGGCTGCGACCTGGTTCATCTCTGGACAGATGAGGCTTATCCGGAAAGCGTGATGGCAACCGGGGGCATCCTGACCTGGACCGATGGACGGGAGAATCCGGATACATGCATTGCGGCAGTTACTTATCCAAAGGGTTTTCTCTACACCTATAAGACAACCTTTGGAAACAGTTATCGGAGTTTTTCCAGAATCATGGGAAGAGACGGAACGATCGAGAATTACGGCGGTGAGGGTGCTTCGCTTTTCTCGGTTACGCGGGAAGGGGGTACGCATGAATTCGATCCGCCAGAGTCTGGGCCGTTCTACAACAAGCTCCCCATCGTCGCTCCGGAACGGAACGACGAGGAGATCGTGCGCGTCCCCGGTGCTCCGCCGCCCAACTCTCTGGGCCCGGACGACGACGACCTTGGCCACATGATGAATTGGCTGCAGTCAATGTCCTCGCGCACCCAGCCGAACGCAACCGTCGAGCACGGCTTCTCCCATTCGCTGGTTTGCATCATGGCGGCCCAGTCCTACTGGAGCGGCAAGAGGCTGTACTGGGATCCGCGCAGGGAAAAGATCGTCGATCATCCGGTCAGCGGATGACGCATCAGCGGATGACGCAGCGAATGAGCGCCATCCGTCCTGCGCTTCCATGAAAAACAAGAGACGGAATCAGGCAATGGTTACGGGCGGCATCGGAAAAACAGGACGGGATGAAACCACTCTCTGCAACGCAGCCAACGGAGAATTCTCCAAAGCCTCGCAGCGCGGGGCGGGTGCGGTGGTGGATTGTCTGGACGCTGTTCTTTTCCACTGTTACCAACTACATCAGCCGCCAGACCTTCTCCGTTCTAGCGCCGATGATCACGGCGCAATATCACCTGTCGCACACAGACCTGGCCAGGATTCTTGGGGCGTTTCAAATCTCTTATGCGGCCACATGGCTTCTTGGCGGCATTCTTCTCGACGCCGTGGGAACGCGACTCGGGTTGGCCCTGGCAGTGACCTTCTGGTCTCTGGTCAACATGCTGACCGCTCTGTCTTCCTCTGTCTTCGACTTCGCGGCCTTTCGATTTCTATTGGGGATCGGGGAAGGCTTCAACTGGCCCGGAGCCAGCAAGACGGTCGCCGAGTGGTTTCCCAGCGAGGAACGCAGCCTGGCGGTGGCTATCTTTGACAGCGGATCGAGTGTGGGAGGCGCCCTGGCGGCGCTGGCTATGCCGCTCATCGCAGTGACGTTCGGCTGGCGATGGGCCTTCGTCTTCTCGGGGTCGCTGGGCTTTTTGTGGCTCCTGATGTGGCTGCGCGTCTACCATCCGTTGTCCCGTCATCCCCAGGTCACGCCGGAGGAAGTTTCGCTGATCCGCGCCGGCCAGGATGTACCCGTCGTCTCCGTGGATCGCGGCGTGCGGCGCTGGATTCGACTCGCCCGCAATCGCAATG
>Ga0209517_10007765_pt1 | contig 12745 bp, 12 predicted proteins | sample PeaSoiMetSII2010_FD_187695 | JGI IMG/M metagenome (GOLD analysis project Ga0209517, IMG submission 187695) | Peat soil microbial communities from Weissenstadt, Germany - SII-2010 (SPAdes) (version 2) | ecosystem: Environmental > Terrestrial > Soil > Wetlands > Peat | place: Germany...
GCCCGCCGCGCGCGAGGATCGCCATGGCGGGGCCGAACTGCTGCTTGAGCTCGAAGCCGAGGCTCCCCGTATAGAACGCGACCGCCTGGCTCACGTCCTTCACGATGTATCGGATCGACGCCATCCCTGCCTCCGTCATGCCGCCGGCACGGTGCCTTCGACGATGATCCGGTGCATCACCCGCCGGGATCCCGCGGGATAGTCCGCGTTCGCCTTGTGCATGGTGCAGCGGTTGTCCCAGATCACGATGTCGCCGCGGCGCCATTTGTGCCGGTATTGATATTTGTCCTGGATCGCGTGCCGGGTCAGCCCGTCCAGCAGGCGGTCGCTCTCGGTGCGCTCGAGCCCGACGATGTGCGACATGCGGTTGGGGTTCATGTAGAGCGCTTGGCGATGCGTCTCGGGATGCCGGCGCACCAGGGGGTGGACAACGTCCGGCAACTGCGCGGCTTCGTCGGTCCGGAGCGTCGCGATCGCAGTGCCCTTGCGCGGCGAGTCGTATTTGTGCACGACCTCGAGGGCGGCAATCCGCTGCTTCATCTCCGGTGAGAGATCGTCATAGGCCCTGTACATGTTGGTGAACTGCGTGTCGCCGCCGGTCTCCGGCACCTCGACGCCATAGAGCATGGTGAGGGAGCAGGGCACCGCCTTGTAGCTGTCGTCGCTGTGCCAGTGCGCGCCCACCACCAGGCGCTTGCCGTCGCCTACGACGTCGCGATCCTCGCTGGAGAGGATCATGATCTCGGGGATCTCGGCATGCCGCGAGGCGATCCGCACCTGCGGCAGCGGTCGCCCGAAGCCGCGCATGGCCGCGAGATAGGTTTCGGGCGTCAAGGATTGTCCGCGGATGCAGAGCACGAGGTTCTCGAGGAGCGCCCGGTGGAGCGCGTCTGCGGTCGCGCCGTCGAGCGGGCGGTTGAGATCGATGCCCTCGGCGGCGATGCCGAGCGCGCCGCCGAGCTTTGCGAGGGTGAGGGTCACGGCGTGCCTCGGCGAAGCGGAGCACGCGGCGGACACACCCCCCTCCCCCTCAAGGGGGGAGGGGAAATTGAGTGAGCGCCAATATCTCCGCCTCTCCCCTTGAGGGGGAGGGTAGGGAGGGGGGAATGGCTGGGCATGAACTGCATATGCCGTGAATTAATCCACGTGTGGATGGCGGCGCCAAGGGTGTCTATCGATCCCGGCCCGTGCGGTCGCTGAGGAAGACGACGGTCATCAGGCCTCCAGCGAGCAGCACCGTGACGAGCACGCCGATGGCGAGCGCCACCTCGCCTTGGACCGTCACCTCGCTGTCGCCGCTCGACGCCCACAGCACCGCGCCCGCCGCCGCGAGGACGGCGACCACGGCCACGATGGCAAGACTCCGATAGGCCTGGCGATCGAACATGGCGCGGCGTCCAAACGTATCCACGGAGATCGTCGCGAGCCGGCTATGGCCCCTCGCACCGGAACGGCGACAGCTCCTGGGTCAACTCGTCTATCTCGGCCGCGACCGCCTCGCGCTCGCGCTCCAGAAAATTCTCGATGGCCCGGGCGAAGCCGCGGTCGCGCACCCAATGGGCGCTGTAGGTCGGCGTCGGAAGATAGCCGCGCTGGATCTTGTGCGTTCCCTGCGCGCCCGCCTCGACCCGCGCCAAGCCGCGCTCGATCGCGAAGTCGATCGCGCGGTAGTAGCAGACCTCGAAGTGGAGGAACGGATAATCGCCGATGGTGCCCCAGTTCCGGCCGAAGAGCGTGTCGGAACCCAGCAGGTTGAGCGCGCCCGCGACATAGCGCTTGCCCTCGCGTGCCATCACCAGCACCACGCGGTCGGCGAGCCGCTGGTGCAGGAGATCGAAGAATCCGCGCGTGAGATAGGCGCCGCCCCAGCGATGGTCGGTGGTCGCGCGGTAGAACCGGTAGAACGCGTCCCAGTGCCGAGGCTCGAGCGCGCTCCCCGTGAGCGTCTCGATCTCGAGGCCTTGGGTCAGGGCATCGCGCCGCTCGCGGCGGATCTGCTTGCGTTTGCGGGAATTGAGCGCGGCAAGAAAATCCTCGAAGCTGGCGTAACCGCGGTTCTCCCAATGGTATTGCTGGCCCGAGCGCTGCAGGAAACCGGCGGCGCCGAGCTGCTCCCACTCGCCGCGCTTGGGGAACGTGACGTGGAGCGAGGACACCTTGTGCGCGCGCGCAACCTCGATGAGGGCCGCGATCAGCGTCTCCACCGTGTCCGGCGGCGCGTCGGGCCGGACCAGCAGCCGCGGCCCCGTCACCGGCGTGAATGGCACCGCCGCCTGCAGCTTCGGATAATAGCTGCCGCCGGCGCGCTCGTAAGCCTGCGCCCAGCCGTGGTCGAAGACGTATTCGCCCCGGGAATGGCTTTTCAGATAAAGCGGCACCGCCGCGAGCAGGCGGCCGTCGGCATCCTCGACCAGCACATGCTGCGGCAGCCAGCCGGTCTTGGCGGTGGCGGAGCCGCTCGCCTCCAGCGCCTCCAGGAAGGCGTGGGAGAGAAAGGGGTTGTCGCTGCCGGCGCAGGCGTCCCACGCCGCCGCCGGCACCTCGGCGAGGCTCTCGACGATGCGGACGCGGGCGGGACCGCCGCCGTCGGGCATGGCGCTCAGCGCACCTCGAAGATGCCGTCGACCTCAACCGCGAGGTTGAACGGCAGGACGTTGACGCCGACCGCCGTGCGCGCGTGGCGGCCCTGATCGCCCAGCACCTCCACCATCAGATTGGAGCAGCCGTTCACCACCTGCGGCTGCTCGGAGAAATCGTCGGTGGAGTTGACGAAGCCGCCGAGGCGCACGCAGCGCACCACGCGGTCGAGGTCGCCGCCGACCGCGTTCTTGAGGTGCGCGAAGATGTTGAGGCCGCAGAGCCGGGCCGCCTGCTGGCCCTGTTCGATCGAGATCTCGCGGCCGAGCTTGCCCGCGAAGCGGCGCTCGCCCATCCAGACCGGCAACTGGCCCGCGACGAACAGGAGATCGCCGCTCCTGACGAAGGGCACATAGTTGCCAGCGACTTCGCCGGCCTTCGGCAGTTCGATGCCGAGCTCCTTGATACGTGCCTCGATCCGACTCGGCATGATGCGGCCTCTTTCCTTGGCGTCTCGCGATCGACCGAGCATAGCGGCGCGGCGCCGCGCGATCCAGCGCGCCCCGAATCCGCCGCAATCTTGCGCTAGGGAGGCGGGCATGTCTCCACGCCCCGCTTTTCCCGCGCAGGTCCGTCGGTGGCTCTCGGCGGCGCTCGCCGCCTCGGTGCTGCTGCTCCTCTCCACCGCAGCTTTTGCGCGTGTGCTCGGCGACACCGGTGTCGCCTACAGCGCCGACCGAGCCCTCAGCGTGAACGGGCAGCACTTCAACGGCGTGGTCTACGCCATTCCGGGATTCCAGCGGCACGAGCAGACCATGGGCGGCCTCCCGCAGATCGCCATCTTCAATCTCGACGCGGGGCGCGGCTATTACATCGTGCCGTCGGTGCGCACCTACATCGACTTCCCGATCGACCTGGCCGTGCGCGAGCTCGGCATGCCCGACGTGCTCGGCGCGCCCGTCGGCACCGAGCGGCAGGGCGGCGTCGCCACGACGAAGTACCGCGTCAACCATCGCGCGTCCGACGGGACGCGCATCGAAGGCTTCGTGTGGCTCACGGCGAGCGGCATCCCCATGCGCGGCGAGGGCGCCGTGACCGAGGCGAGCGGCAAGCGTACGCCTGTGAGCTGGACGCTCTCCAACCTGCACATCGCGCCCCAGGACCCCGGCCTATTCCAGCCGCCCGACAGCTTTTATCGCCTACCGGCGGCGGCGCTGCCGGGGATACTCGGCGGCAGCGGCGGGAATTGATCGGAACAGACCGAAGCATCCCCCTCACCCAGCTTCGGCTAAGCTCGCTTCGCTCGCCAAGCCTCCGCAACCCTCTCCCCAAGGGGAGAGGGGAGGGTGAGGGAGCGTTTCTTTCTAATTAGGGCTGCCGCTACGGCAGCGTGAGGCTGAAGGGGAGTGTCGCGGTCTCGAATTCGCGGGCGATCACGATCTCCGCGCGGGCCGGCGCGTTGAAGGGCGAGAGATCGACGCGCGCGCCGCCGTCCGGGAGCGCCGTGGCCTCGGGACCGCCGAACATCACCGCTTGCCCCTGGGCGTCGAGCAGCCGGATATAAACCAGGTGCTCGGCATCCTGGTTCGTCTCGAGGGTCACTGTCTGGCGGCCGCGCGCGGTCACGGTGACCTTGAGGGCACCGGACTGGACGGATTGACCGACGCCGAGATCGTCGAGACGCACGGTTTCGATCGTGGTCGGGAACCTCAGGGACAAGGTGCCGTCCACCGATTTCAGGTCCTGCGGCTTCACCTTGGTGTCGATCGAAAAGTTCTGGGCGGTGGTGAGCACGCCTTGCTTCGGCGAGGACATGAAGCGGAGCGGCGTTGACCAGACGGAGCGATCGGCCTTGTCCGGCGGCGTCAAGACCGTTGCGTCCTTGAGCGCGACACGCGTCAACTGCAGCTGGCCGAGATCGAAGCGCCGGCGGAAGCCCGGCGCATCCGGACCGCGCACGGTCATGCTCAGGGCCAGCTGAAAGAACGGCTGCGCCTTGTCGAGCGAGATCTCGAAGGGCTCGAGCTGCGCCATCGCCAGCCGAGGTTGCGGTTTGTCGGGCGGCGGGAGCGGTTTCCAGGTGCCCGGCTTCGGCACGTCCGTCGAATACTGAGCCTGAAGCGCTTTGTGGCTGTAGGGCTGGAACTCCGGCGTGTCGTCGCGCGCAAGCGGGCGCTTTTCTCCAGCGAACGAGAAATCAGTCAGCGCGAAGGGAAACTCGGCGGTCTGCTCCGCGGCCGCGAACACGATCTCGAGCGACGCGATGGAGCCGCTGTAGTCGGTGCGGCCGGCGGTCCCGCTGCCCAGCAAGAGGTCGCCGGATATCTTCATGCTGCTCGCGAGCGGTTGGCCCTTCGCGTTGAGGGCGCGCAGGAGGAGCACGCGATCCCGCTCGCCGGTGATCTCGTAGGAGAGGCTGCCGCCCGAGACCTGGTTGATGCTGAGCCTCGCGCCGTACTTCTCGACGACCGTGCCGGGCTTCGGCGCGGCGATCGTCACCGATTCGGTCTTGGTGGGGAGACGCAGGGCGATGCGGCCGGCGACGCGCTGGAGCGCGCGGGCGTCGGCGCCGGCGACCAGGTGCACCGTCTTGCTCGCGGAGAGTCTGGGCGGCAGCGCGCTCGTGAAGTCCGTGGGCTTGCCGTTGCGCTCGCGGCCGCAGTCCTCGTGCTTCAGCAGCTCCTGGCCACCGGTGGCGGTAACACTGTCGACGATGAGCTTGGCGCGCGCGGGGTCCGCCGCGACGTTCGGGATCGCGTTCGCGAAGCCCGAGACGGCGAGCTCGAGCCCATCATCCGGTTTCGAGCCCAGTCGGATCGCGTCGAGGCGCACGCCGAACGGGCCGGCGTTGACGTCGACCTTCTCCGCGAATTGTGCGTTGGGATCGTAGGCGCCGAGCGCCGAGACCGAGGCAGTGGGCTCGAATTTCGGCGGATTGGTCTCGATCTGATCGGCGCCGGAGCCGCTCGGTTGCGCGCTAGGCTGCACACCGAACCCGCCGAAGATCTGCGCGATGAGCTCGTTGCCGACGTCCTGTAGGCGGGCGACGGTGTCCCGGTTGACCGTCACGTCGACGATGCTGCGCGTGCCCTCCGTGCGGATGCTCAGGCCGTCGTAGAGGCGCGCCACCGCGGGCATGGTGCCGGCCCAGCGGCCGCGCGACTCATCGACCGCATGCTGCCAGGTCTTGATCTGCTCCGCCGCGCGGCTCACGTCCTTGGCGTCGAGCACCAGCCGAAACTCGCCTTCGGGCGGGACCGCCTTGATGCCCAAGCCCAGATAGGCGCGATCGAAGGCCGCGATCTCCGGCGAGATCGTGGCGGCGATGGGCTCGGCGAAGGGAATTCCCGCGCCGGGCGGCATCCGGTCCGGCCTGCGGATCGCGATCCCCGCGACGTCGGCGAGCGCCAGCTCGTGCCACCATCGGGTGTCGCCGGTGTCACCCTGCGGCGTGCCCGCGAATCTCGACGATAGAGCCGCGTGCGACGCGGGATCGGTGAGCAGAATCCAGCCGGGCTCCGCGGTGACGATCCAGGTCGCGGCCGCCTTGCACGAGTTGGCGTCGGTGAGCGTCACCTCGTAGGACGTGCGCCCGCCCGCCGTGGTGGGCTTGGCGTGCAGCTCGCCCGTGAGGTAGGCGCCGATGGCGGCGGGATCGAAACGGCCGATCAGCGCGATGGCCTGCCGCAGGCTCGCGTCTTGGCTCGGATAAAGCGCGTAGAGAACGTAATCGAGATCCTGCCGCGGATCGACGTGGCTCGCGCGGAGATGGTCGAGCAAGCCTCGGTCGTCGAGCGCGGGCGGCGTCGCCGGCGGCGAGGCCGCTGGCGTGTCCATGAACCAGCGATCCAGAAAGACCGCCTGCTTTGCATTGATCCCAGCGAGCACCAGCAGGTCCGGCGTGGCGAGCGCCTGCTCGGCGCGAGGGAGCGTTTCCGGCAGCGCGAACAGAGGCCGCCAGACCAGTAGATAGAGGCCGGCGCCGATGGCCACGACACCTGCGAGGAGTGCGAGCGCAATCTTTCTCATGGGTGCCGGGGTAGCACCCGCGTCCTGAACGGATTGTTAACGACGCGCTGCCGTCCGCCCATAAAAAGCGGCGGCGCGCACAGGGGATGCGACGCCGCCGCTGGCGCCGGCCAAGGGGGAGGAGAGCCGGCGCGGGGTGGTGGACATGAGGTGATAGGGCGTGGCGGGTCCGGGCATCCCCGATCGGTCAATGCCGTTCTCGATCCTCCCGAGACGCTGCCGACACGGATTCGACTGCGGCCTGCGCTCTCGTTGCGCGGCCGTCGGCCGCCGCAAGGCTCTCCACTGCCGCCTTTGTCCTGACCACCTTCCGACGTGCAATTTCCCGATAGAGGGCTTCAGGGCTGACGCCGATTTCCTGCGCGACCAGGGACCATTGGCCCTTGGCGGGTAGCGAGCCGTGCCAAGCGATCCATGCACTGAGACGGACGGCGACCGTCCTGAGCGACAGAATCTCCGCCTGAAGACGAGCGCGCTGGACCTCGCGAGCGAGATAGGTTGCCCAGGCTTCCGCGAGCGCCGGTCTTTCGGCGAGGGCCTTGCGGACGTCGTGGCGAGCGATGGCCCAAGTGACCGCGCTCGTCTCGGCGCGCGCGTCGCAGTGATACCGGGCCGAATAGACGGAGGCCTCCGCCAGGATCGATCCTGGCCGCGCGCGCTGCAGGATCAGGGCCGACCCATCCTCGTGATGACGAACCAGATGGACGGTGCCGCTGCGGATCAGGTGAATCCGGCGAACCGCGTCTCCCAAGCGGAAAAGGGTCGAGCCCGCCACGAAGCGGCACTCGCGCCCGGGAAGATCGCCGAGCAAGGGGACCAGCGCGCCAGACATGATCGCTATCATGTTATCCAGCAGGTGTCCGTGGCAAGAAGCCGATATCAGAAGGAGAAGCCCATGATCCGTGCCGTCGCCCTTTTCATCTTGTTCAGTCCGGCCATTGCCCTTGCGCAGTCGTCTGCGCCAACTCATGCGGACGCCCAAGGCGGCGCACCGATGACGATGCATCACCAGGGTGGCGCTCCGATGTCGATGCACTACCAGATGACCGATGCCTCAGTGCCGACTGAGCCCGGCCAAGCCGCGTTCGCGGCGGTCCAGGAGATCGTCGGAATTCTCGAGGCCGATCCCAGCACCGACTGGTCGAAGGTGAACATCGAGGCGCTTCGTCAGCATCTCATCGACATGAACAACGTCACGCTCGCGGCACAGGTCGTGAGTGAGCCGGTCGAGGGCGGGATGCGCTACACCGTCACGGGCGCCGGACCCGTGCAGGAGTCGATCCGCCGAATGGTGACGGCGCACGCCGCCACCATGAATGGTGTCGATGGCTGGCATTTCGAGGCGGCGAACGCCGAGGGCGGCGCCGTGCTGACCGTGCGCCCACCCGCCAAGGACATGGAGAAGCTTCGCGGCCTCGGCTTCATTGGCGTTCTCGCCCGCGGCATGCATCACCAAATGCACCATTTGATGATCGCGCGCGGCGAGAGCCCGCACGACTAAGCGCGACAAGATTTCTGACCAGGCCGCTGCACCTCCAATTTCCGCGGCGGTTCCCGCTTCGGGTCAAGGCGCCCGCCGGGGTCAATTTACCTACGGCGCGTACAGTCGAATAATCGGGTCGAGTATTTGAGGAACGCGAGAGCCACTGCAACGCAACCCAGCGTCACCCATATCAATGCGCGATTACTCCCCTCCGTCGCGACCCCCACTATTGCGCATGACAGACCGACGATGCTTGCGATCGGACTAATGAGAAGCCCAATGCGGGACGGGGGCGCGGTGCCTACGCTCGGATGCCCTGCCACGAATATATGTCCGAGCAGGGAGGACAAAAAATGGGGTGCGGCCGCTTACGACGAGGGTTCGATTCCCTTCACCCGCTCCAGTAAAGCCAATAGCTTAGCGGCGCCATCGGCGCCCGTACGAAAAATACTGTCGACGAATTTTGGCGGACGCCAGCGGTTTATGCGCCTGACGCGCGCTCGAGCCAGAAGAGGACGCTGCGCTCAAGCAGGACCTAATTGAACGGTCTCATCGCGGCAAAGCGGTACCTCGCTGCGACAGAGTCAACACATCGCTCAGCTCGAGTCGCAACTGCATTCGCGTCCGTACTCGTGCCGGGAGTGCTCGCCCGACAAACTCAAGTCAGCACCGCCGAAAGGAAAGCCTTGGTGCGGGGCTCCTGCGGACGGGTCAGCACGATTCCGGCCGCCCCCGATTCCACGATGGCGCCGTGATCCATGAAGATCACACGATCGGCGACCTCACGGGCAAACCCGAGCTCGTGGGTCACGACCAGCATGGTCATGCCGCTGCGCGCCAATTCCTTCATCACGGCCAGCACCTCGCCGACCAATTCGGGATCGAGCGCGCTGGTCGGCTCGTCGAACAGCATCAGCATCGGCCGCATGGCAAGCGCGCGGGCAATGGCAATGCGCTGCTGCTGGCCACCCGAAAGGCTCGCCGGATAGGCATCCGCTTTCGCGGCGAGGCCGACCCGGTCGAGCAAGGCGCGCGCCTCCTCGATCACCTCGCTGCGCTTGCGCTTGAGGACCTGGATCGGGCCTTCGATGATGTTTTCCAGCGCCGTCATGTGCGGAAACAGATTGAAGCGCTGGAAGACCATGCCGGTTTTGCGGCGCTGGCGGGCGATCTCGTGCTCGGTCAGAGGGTAGAGCTTGTCTTCGGCCCTCCGGAAGCCCACGAGCTCGCCGTCGAGCCAGATGGCGCCGCGATCGATCGCGACCAGCTGGTTGACGCAGCGCAGCAGCGTCGTCTTGCCGGAGCCCGAGGCGCCGATGATGCAAACCACCTCGCCGGCCTGCACATCGAGCGAGACCCCTTTGAGGGCTTGGAACGTGCCGAAGCTCTTCTCGACATCCCGGATGGAAACGATCGGCCGATCCATCAGCGGCTGACCATCAGCGAATCCTCGCGGCGCCCCGCGCGAAATAGCGCTCGAGCAGCATCTGCAGCGGCGCCAGGACGGTCACGACGATGAGATACCAGATGCCGGCAACGATCAGCAGCTCGATCACGCGGTTATTGGCGTAGTAGATGCTCGAGGCGCTGTACAGCACCTCGGAATACTGGACGACGCTGGCCAGCGACGTCAGCTTGATCATGCCGATGAATTCATTGCCGAGCGGCGGAATGACGACCCTCATCGCCTGCGGCAGAATGATCCGCTTCAGGGCAACGAGACCGGTCATGCCGATCGATTTCGCCGCTTCGTACTGTCCGGCATCGACCGAGATCAATCCGGCGCGCACCACTTCGGAGGTGTAGGCGCCCTGGTTTATGCCGAGACCCAGCAGCGCCGACAGGAACGGCGTCATCACATCGACCATGCGGCCGGAATAGAGTCCCGGAATGGTCACCGTCGGAAAGATGAGGGCCAGGTTGAACCAGAGCAGCAATTGCAGGATGACGGGCAGCCCTCGAAAGAGCCAAGCGTAGCCCAGGGCGGTGGTTCGCAGGACCGGATTGGGCGACATGCGCATGATCGCAACGATGACCCCCAGCAGGATGCCGATCGCCATGGCGAGAACCGCCATGACGATCGTGTTGGCAATCCCGCTGAGGATCGGCGGCGCGATGAGAAATCGCCCGACATAGGACCAGGCGATCTCGCCCGTCGCGAAAGCGCGCGCGATCAGTGCCAGCAGAGCGATGATGACGGAGGCGGTGAGCCAACGCTCCCAAGGGAAGCGTCTGACCACGCGCAGCCGGGAGATGTCGGGCAACGCGCTCGACACCTCGCCATCGCTCGTCGCGACCGGGCTCATCAGCGCGGCTGGGTATTGATCGTGAGCGTGGTCACGCCGATCGTGGAAAGCTCCCATTTGTCGAGAATCTTCTTGTAGGTGCCGTCCTTGATGAGGCCTTCCAGCATGTCGGCGATCAGGTCGCGAAACGCCTTATCCTCCTTCCTGAAAGCGATACCGTAAGTGAACGGGGCGATGGGCGAGCCCAGCATCTTGAACACGCCGCCTTCCTGCTTGCTGATATAGGGAATGGTCTCGCTGCCCTGAACGGCGCCGTCGATCCGGCCCTGCTTGAGCTGCGTGCGCACGTCCGGCGAATTTTCGCCGGTGACGACATCCATCGCGGGCTTGCCGGCGCCCTCGCAATGCGTGGCGCTCCAGGCGCGCATCAGATCGGGATATTGCGTCGAGCGGATGCTGCCGACCTTCTTGCCGCAGAGATCTTCGGGTGTCGCGTAGGCGCTCGACGTCAGCGTATAGAATTGCGGACCGGTCTTGAGGTAATCGACGAAATCCATGGTCTCCTGCCGAGCCGGCGTATCGCTGATGCCGGACCAGATGAAGTCCGTGCGGCCGGTGGTCAGGGCGGGGATCAATTGGGCGAAGGGAACGTCGGTCCATTCGATCTTCAAGCCGAGCTTGGCGGCAACGGCGTCGGCGAGATCCACATCGAAGCCGACGATCTTGTTCGTATCGGGATCTTTGAAGTCGATCGGCGGGTAGGTCGCGTTGAGGCTGAGATGCAAGGTGCCGCTCTTCTGGATCGCGTCGGGCAATTGGCCCGCTTGAAGCGGTGTCGCGGCCAAGGCGACAGCGGCAACGGCGAGAGTGGAAAGAAGGCTTTTGCTCATGACTCTATTCTCCCCTAGATGGACTGTTTCGGGATTCGTGTTTCGCTGGCGACCGTTGAAAAAAGCATGCCGTCGGAATGGCCGATCCGATGTGCCGGCTCCGGTCGGAGTTTTCCTATGTGGCACTGTGGTTCCCATCCCCCAGAAGCTTCGGCTTCGACCATTCCAATGTCTGCCGTCCGCTCTTGAAAGCCAACAACGGCTGACGGATTTCGCGGATCGCCTGGACAGGGTCCGTCGCATCGAAAACCACGATGTCGGCGGGATTGCCGACCGCGATCCCGTAATCCCTTAGGTTCAACATGCGAGCCGGGCGCGTGGTCAGCATCTCCCAGCAAATGCGGATCTGGTCGTCCGACGAGATTTGCACGATGTGGGCATAGAAATTCGCCATCCGCAGCAGCGAGCAGTCTCCGAAGGGCGTGAAGGCGTTCATGACGTTGTTGGTGCCGAGCGTGGCATTCGCACCCTCTTCGATCAGCATATTGCCGTCAACGACGCCTCGGCGAATATTGGATGTCTGATCGCGCCCGCTCAGAAACGCGTCGGTCGCCGGCAGTACGGTCAGGGTGATGCCGGCATTGGCGAGCCGGCGGGCGATGATCTTTTGCTGCTCCAGCGGAAACGTCGTCAGCTTGGTCACATGCGCCACCGTGACCCGGCTGCCCAGCTTGTCGCGGTCCGTCAGCCGGCAAACGACGTCGAGGTCCAAATCCTTGGGCTCGTTGCCGAAATCGATATGCAGATCGACATCGCAATCATAGTGCTGGGCGAGCGCGAAAATCCGCTCGAGCTGTCCTGCGCGATCGGTATCGGAGCCGGGAGCGCCGCCGATCACGCGCACGCCGCTGTCCAGCGCTGCAACCAGCAATTCCTCCGAGCCGGGGTTGTTGGTCAACCCCTCTTCGGAGAAGACGCAGATCTCGACATCGATCATCGATGCGAAGTCGGAGACCGCCTGCTTGACGCCCTCGAAGCTGCGCAAATCGACGATCGGGTCGAGCTCGAGCTGCGTGCGCATCCGGGTGGTGCCTTGCGCGACGGCACGCGAGAGAACGCGACTGGCGCGGGCATGGACGTCCTCTACGGTGAAGCCGTGTTTAACGGCGCTGGTGCGGCGAACCGAATCCGCAAGCCGGCCCGTCTCGGGCGCCGTCCGGTCGAGGATCCGGGCCTTGTCGAGATGGATGTGACAATCGATCAGGCCGGCACAGGTCAGGGCACCATTGAGGTCGCGTTCCGGGCCGCCGGTCGGCAGGCCGGCTTGCAGGGCTGCGATCTTGCCGTCGGCAATCCCGATATCGACGAGGCGGTCGGAGGGGGTCGATTCGGGCAGGCGAGCGTTGCGCAGAACAAGATCCATCGCCGAACCTACGAAAACCGAATTCACCGCGCAACAGGCGCTTTCCCGTGCGCCATGACGCTCGCGCACACGAAAGTCTCGATATCGGCGCAAGGCTATCGGCCCCGATATCACGGTGCGAGCGCCCGCGACCTCAAGACTAATCCCTGGTACTTCG